>Ga0169931_10010384_pt1 | contig 13271 bp, 7 predicted proteins | sample Kivu_15m_20L_FD_129675 | JGI IMG/M metagenome (GOLD analysis project Ga0169931, IMG submission 129675) | Freshwater microbial communities from Lake Kivu, Western Province, Rwanda to study Microbial Dark Matter (Phase II) - Kivu_15m_20L... | ecosystem: Environmental > Aquatic > Freshwater > Lake ...
CTAAATAACTCTAAAACCTTAATAAATAGCTAAACAATACCAAAGAGGAGCTCAAAAAGACCCAAATTGCCCTCACCCAAAAGTAGAAATAAGCCTAGACACTTAAGCACTAACTCTTCAAAAAAACCCAATAAAACTAACAAAACATAGGCCTCAACACAAAACTAAAATAAAACTTAAAGATCCAATAATAAAACATAAACAAACTAAACATCACAATAAAATAACTTAGATTAAAATAATAATAACTAAGAAGTACTATAAAATAACTCAACTAAAAATCAAAATCATCAACAAAATAACAAAAATAATATTAAAAATAGATAACTAAGAAGATATCTGAACTTTAATCATAAATAAAGAAGAAAAATATCGATATATAGAAATTAACTAAATAAATATAGAAGAAAGTCGAGATTATTACTAATAAAAATTAGGTTAATAGTAAATTACGAGTTGAGATGGATTAGATCAAAGAAGCACATCATAATTTGCTGAAATAGAATGAAAAAATGTTTAGCAAAGGATAGAAAGATAAGATGTATAATAGTAGTTTAGAACAGTAGGTCAATAATTTAAAAGTAGAGAAAAAAGCTAATTTACTCAAAATTGCATAATTATAAAAATCAATTAAATAAAAAACATCAGAACTTTTTTCTTCTAAGGAATAAGCTGCAAGACATGCTAAATAGTTGACAAGAATGGCACAATAACTTTAAAAAACTTATTAAAGAGTAAGATCTTCAGAATAAATCATTAAAAAACAATATGCAGATTTGACCAAAAATCAATAATAATACAAAAAAATAACATCAAAATTATCATCTAACTAAAAAGAATCAACAGACGTTGTTACTAAGTTAAAGAGATAGCTATAAATATAACGATAACTAAAAGCTAAAAAATAAAAATAGACTCAAAACAATAAATAAAAATACTAATCTAGCATCGAACATTATCTATCTTTGAATGAATAATTAAACAAAAACAAACTAGAAAACTAAGCCCTAATAAAATAGATCATGCAAGTCAACAAAAGACTTGATGATCAAGTACTAGAGCTGACAAAACAATTAAGTTAAAAAGATCGAAAAAATTATGCAGAAGATAATTATCTAAAACCATTAAAAGATAACATATAATTAATGAAAGGCTATAATTATGAATATGCTAGGGTGGCTGATAATTTCTAAGGAAATAAAAATAAATTATTAAAGATGGCAAGTGGTAAGGTCTAACAATTTACTTAAAGGAATGTATTTGATAGGGTTAAAGAGGTTAGTTTTGCATATAATAAATTAAAATTATTTGTTGTTGGGAATAGAACTATTGATTAGGAGGTTAAGAATAGAATTACCTAAGAGATGAAGAAAGTACAAATACCTCTTGATAGGATATTAAGAGGAGATAAATGATATTATATTCATTTTTATAATTGTATTATAAAGTAAAAAGATATATTTTCAATAAATTTTGTATAACTATAAATTATGAAAGAAAGAAGATTAATATGAATGGCGATATATTTTATTTTTGAATAAATCATGGGGTGAGATTTACTGGAACATTTGTCATTGTTGCTACAGGTGGCGATGTAATTGTTGGGAGAGGTGGTGGTTTTATAGGGCTTGGGGGAGACTGTAGGGGTTGGGGTTGGGGTGACCTTATTCCTTCTGAGTTTGGCGATATGATTGGTGGTGTAATGGTTGGTGTGGATCGAGGTCTTCTTGCTAATGTTTATTCATTCATCATCATTTGAGGCATACTTGCATATTGTATATTAGTTTGAGAATAATGAGCAGTACTAGCACTAGTAATTGACTTTTTTCCTTAACCTCGAAAAGACTAAGGTGTTAATTTCTATCTTGCATTTCTTAAATCCTATAATAATGATTTCATTTTATCTTGTCGAATTTTTTAATTACTAGTAATTTTTCTGATAACATCATCGACATTATCTCTTGCTTCCTAAAATTCTTCTTATTCTCCAAGCCTCAAGCTTTATTCCATAATTTAAGCCCCTAATATCCTATAATAATTTTCTAAAACTTATGGATCATCACAATTAACAAATAGCATATTCATATATTTAACTTGAGTTATTTTTTATCCATTTATTCCATAAGTATTCAATTTACCTTAAAGAACAGCTTATCTTGAACCTTCATCTTTGATAGTTTTCTTTGTTGATGGTAATTATAACTAAAATACATAATTTTTAGATGTTTATGCCATCATTTGAGTCAATCTTATTTGATAATGTCCATCAGCAATTTTTGTCCAACTATTACCATATACCTTTTTAATTTTGACATTATATGGAATTTTCATCTCCTGTTCTTTGATATCGATGACAACATTATTTGCTACAACTGAGAAGATAGCACCGAGAGAATTACTAAAAGTTATATCAAGATTTTGATAATCTTTTATAAAATAGAAAGATCCATCTTTAAGTAAGGCAAACTAACTCATCAATCTTTCATCATGATCTGCTCCAAAACCAAAAGTATGGATACTAAAGGCACTTAAATCTGAATTCTTTTTGCTTTTCAAGGCATTTCTCATTCTATCAACGGCGCCAGGAATATTATCTTCACCATCTGAAAGTAAAAAGATTGAACTAACTTGATTTATATGTTTTCTATCTCTTAAAATCTTCAAAGCTATGTTTGCACCTGACATTATATTTGTACCTCCTTATATTTTCAACCCATCAATAATTTTTAAAAATTCTTGAGTATTTTATCCATAAACTCTTTTCAAAGGTGTCAATCTTTATCCCGTCGTTGAAAATTTGACGATTGATAGTCTATCATTAGGACTAAGTAATTAAACTAGATATTTCATAGTGTCTTTCATAAGTTTGATTTTTTAACCTGACATAGACCCACTAACATCAAGAACACATATCAAGTCAACATAACTTCTTTTTCCTCCTGATGATTTTAATGAAACCATAGCAGGCATTATCTATGTTGTAGGACATAGATTCACATTTTATCTTAAAGGCTTTATTTTGAGTTATAATGTTCCTTGTGTTTGGTTACTTGCAGTCTATTGAATAGCCAATAAGGGTTCATCATCTGTAAATAAAGTTTGGCTATATTAAAAAATCAATACCTTTATGGTTATTATTAAATTCCTGGAATAACAACTGGAGGAGGTGGGGGTGGTTTCTGATTATTATTTCTTAAAATTTGTGTCTAAACATAAATAGACAGTAAAACAATCAAAATGATCTGAAAAGAGATATTTCTCATCATAAAATTATTATATCTAAATTCAGTATATTATAATAATTTATATTTGTAAAGTCTTAATTAATGAAGCGTCTTATTATTATATCAAATAGTAGTAGTAGTAGTAGTAGTAGTAGTAGTATAATTCACAGGCTTGAGGCCGTGGCTACTTAAGCGATACCGTGCTTCTCGGTCCCCGTTCCAATATAATATTTATAATTATAATGGTGGTTGATTTTACATTATAATATATGGAGTGTATATATCAAATAAAGATATATAATTATAAAATCTGATAATTAAAGTATTTTTATTTTATTCGATCTATTCATTTAGTTTTCTAGATAGAAATATCCATTCATTTTAATTGATTTTCTTAGCTTATAGATTTAATATCAGACTTAATCTTAGACAATTTCAAACTAACTTATATCCTTTTCATTTTATAATTGCTTATTTTACCCTATAGTTAATTAATATATATTCTCTTTAATCTTATTCTCTATGGAATAAAAGTTTGTATTTTATGTTACTCGATAAGACACAAAAAATAACAAAACTTATAACTATTTTTAAGATCATTATTATTAGCTAATATAATCGATCAATCATTTTATCAAATAATGAAATAGAGTCTAAATGATCTTTAAAACAACAAATATATGAGTAAATATCGAAATAATATGTTGAAAAATTGTAAAAGATATAGAAGGATTAATGATCTATGATAACATTATAAGAATATATTAATACTTCAAATATTTATCAAAATTAATATAAATTCTTGATATTTATATGTTTATATAATAATTATAAATGATTTAAACTTAAAAGTTATTAAAATAACAATGATAAATCCATTCACTTCCTCACATTAAAATTATCTCTTTCGCAAAAATTATTAATTCATCTCAAAAAACAACCAACCAAAACCAACTCATAACTCAATAGATACATCATCCTCAAAATTATCACAACTACAATATAATAATCCATTTAAAAATTAAAATAATATCTTAAAAATCAGTCCAAATCATAATAAAACATCAAGAACACTATCAACCAGTAGAGTTGGATCGATCAATAATAATCAAAGTCGATTGGGTATTGGTAAAAATAAGCTGTTAGATGGTGATCGATGGAAAAAATAATTATAAAAAGGATAAAGATAAAAATTACAATATTATGGTGCATAAGGACTAAGATATAATTCTTAGGCATATAATCCTATGACTAAATATTATTCATAATAAAAATTGAAACCTAGTTAATACTCACCTTCCACAAATTACAAACCTAACAAATATAAACATTAGTAACGTGATTATATAAGATAATACGATAACCCTATCAGAAAATAAACATCATAATAATATTATTTATAAAGATAAAAAACTAATTCTTATTAATCTAAAAAAACACCAAAAAACAATAAAAATGTAAATCTTAACACAAATACAAATGTCATCTCATCTTATCATGATTATTACGTAGTTTAGCCAAAATCTTAGAGATAAAAAGATAAAAAATATAAAAGATAATCGTTTCAAGATGAATTCTAATAAGACTTAATAAACTAGATCGATAAAAAACATTATAAAAAATAATAAAAATAAAAAAGCAGCAAACATCATGTCTTTGATGAACACCAACATGAACAATAACAATCTAAATTAGTCGATATGTTCGGTTCATCCTATGATGATCGATTTAAAAATAATAACGGATTAAATCCACATGGATATAGAGAATCTAATTATAATGGCTATAATAAATTTAGATAATCATCAAATTACAATAGTTACAATACCAAAGGTACTAAAATCAATGCCCTTGATTTATATGATAGTAAAAATAGCAATAAAATGAGAGATTCTAAATATATGACAAATTAAAGACGATAAATAAATCATAGGTTTTATGAATCAGACGTCAGGCAGGTTATTCCAAAGAGTATAGAAATTGATAATGTTATGTATTATCATATATAGCTATCTTGAAAACGATAAATAGATGAAATAAAATGTCTATTTGGTTGATTATGTATAAAATGTTAATATTTTATTTTGAATTAACTTTATTATTATTATTATTTAAAATAGAAATGTTATTGTATAAAAATCTATATTGGTTATATTTTAATCAATGTTCATAATCGAAGTATTAAATCTGATTGAAATCATATTTTAATCTATATAAATTAATATATTTGATTATTTTACACCATTATATTATCCTTTTATAGCATATATTCTATAATTTATAATATTTCTATTCGAAAAGCAAATGCAACTCTTCCAAAACCAAAAATAAAACATCTAATCAAAATTCGATCAAATCGACTAAAGATGGACCAATGTCTAATAAGCCCTAAGAATCTAAAAATAATAAAGAAACTAAGATGTCCATGCCCTCCGTTAAAACCTTCAATAAAAAATCAATCTCACTTAAACTATATAACACAGCAAAAATAAAATCGCTAAATAAAATGCTCTTATACTACTAAGTTAAGCCTAAACCTGCAAATAAAATTTAAAAGGGTTAATATAAGAATAATAATAATTTAGATTGAGACAAGTCAATAAAAAAAACTAATTTATATCAAATACTGTACATAATAACGAGGCATTTAATAAAAATATATGTGATAAATTTACACAAAAGATCAATCAAATCAGGAACAATCTTAATAATAATGATTAATCAGTTCATAAGAAAACATTAGAAGATGTCAATTAAATAAGATAATAAAAAATTATACCATTTAGATAGTTTATGGATAAATAAAGATAAAGATTGACTATTTATTTGAATAAAATTAAGGTTGATGCTGGGAAATAAATTGATGAGATGAGAGTAGTCTTAAAAGAATATTGTAAGAAAAAAGAAGAATCTGATCTTAAGATCCAAATAATGATATAAGAACTTGCATGTTAATTAAAAGCTATGCAATAAAATTAATGGAAAGAAGGATAATTAACATATTAATGTTTATTAAAAGTATTAGAAGATTCCTGCTCGAAAATACAAGAAAGTCAATATAGATGAAATGATACATATATACTATTGAAATATAATATTATGAAAATCAAATAATAATCATTCAACCATCAATAAGAATAATTTGATTATCTTAGACCATTATAAGATTCAAACTAAGATAGTTATTTATTGTATCGGTAAGCTAGTTTTATGAAAATCCTCTTGATAAAGTACGTTTTTTCAATAAATCAATATCGACGTTACGACTTGTTGAATATCCACACATATCTTTTATTATCTAAAATATCTTTGAAGGATAATCATGCTTAGGTTTTCTTTCTTACACTTAGAAATTCAAATTCTTTTGGCTTTCTTATAAGATCTATAAGCATTCTGTTATATCTAAACTTGTAATTTAATTTGAAAATCTTAAACGAGCCTATATAAAATTATAATTACTCTTGCTTGACAAAGTCTAATCAAAGCTAATAAACTTCTTGTTGTGTAATACTTGTCACCTTAGTTACTTGCTGATCTTTGAAGCTGTCTCTTTTAAATATACTTTTCAATAAGTATCTGATGTAACTCTTATGATATCGTTGGTGTGTAACTTTTAGACATTGCGATATATGCTCTTAAAAATTAAGGCTTGAAGATTAATTAATTTTATGGACTATTTTTCCAGTTTCTGTGGACATTTCCTATATGTCTAGCTAAAGATAAGTCTTTCTTTGGATCACTTTAGTCAATTAAGATAAATATCAAATCGAATCTGGATAACAAAGCTGCTGGTAAATTAATGTTTTTATGAATAGTTTCCTTTTTGTTGTATCGACCAAACAAAGGATTTGCGGCTGCCAAAATAGATGTTCTAGCATTAAGAGTTGTAGTAATACCTGCTTTAGCAATTGAAACTGTTTGTTGTTACATAACTTCATGAATTGCTGTTCTGTCATATTACTCCATCTTGTCAAATTAATCGATACAGCAAATACCCATATCTGCTAAGATCAAAGCTCCAGCCTATAAAGATAGTTATTTTGAATAAGGATCAGTTACTATTGCTGCAGTTAATCCTACACCCGAACTTCCTTTTCCTGTTGTATATACTGCTCGAGGTGCCAAATATGAGATATGTTTAAGAAGTTGAGATTTAGCAATACCAGGATCTCCGATTAATGCTATGTTGATTTATCCTCTTATTTTTAAATTATCATGAGTTTCTTTAGTCACTCCACCAGCCATCAATAAAAGAAGTGCCTTTTTGACTATATCCATTCCATATATTTAAGGAGCTATTGAGCTTGCCATTCTATTAAACAACACTTCTTCTTAAAGACTTGCCCTAATTCCTTAAATTTAATTGACTTGATCCTCATTTAATGACATTTATATGTATTTCTTTTTTTATCGAATAATCTTCAAAGCTTCAATATGGCATTCAAAAGTTAAGTCACCTTGATGTCTATATCCCAACTTTTTCAAAGGCAGAAGAATACCTTGAACTAAAATGATATCTCCAGGGGTTGCCTTTTTAACATTTGATTCTTTTAAAGATAAAGAGAACGTCCTTGGTATTCTTCCATCTCTTAATTGATCAGGAGTTTATTGAATTTTAAGTTCTTGATATGATTTGAATTTCGAATGTCCAGGTAAAAATGTTAATTTTCCATTTACTTTATTTTATACACACTTTTTTGAAATACATTTATCCAAAGGCTTATAGTTGTTATCAAAGACTTCAAGATAATTTTAACATCCACATATATCACAAGCATATGTCGCAACAGATATTTCTGGTTTTACTGAACTTGCCTTTACTACTATAGCTTTTATTATAACTAAAGATCCTATTTAATCTGCCCTAAGATCACTGATAGCTTTTGATTTAGCTTTTGAGTTAGGTCCATATATTATGACCACATCATAGTTTTTATGTGCTGCTGGAGGTATCATTTCTATCTAATCAAGCACTGGATTATGATGACTCTATATATTATCTCTTCTTTGCTACCTCAATATATTTTCAAATTTGAACCTTATTTCCTATATAAAATAATAATTTACATCTTCTGGATTGACTTCTTTCCTTCTCTTAGGCATGATCTCATCGGCAATCTATGAGAAGATTTCTGTATATCTTTTTGTATTAGTTTTCAATAGTTCAACAAGTGATTTTTAATCTTCTTTTCTAAAGAAACTTTAAAGATCTTCATATACTATCTCCAAGCATTGTGAATCTTAATCGGCAATTTATTGCTATATAATGTAAATTCTTACCAATTTGACTAAGTATTTTTTTCTTCCATAATCTGGATCTAATGATTTAGAATCAAAATCTTAGAAGCCTAGAAGAAACTCTTTGCACTTGGTTCTTTGTTATAAATAAGAAATGCGTTTGTTTGATTTTGGTTTCATATTGAATTAAAATTAAATATTATAAGGTTAATTTTAGCGGTATTAAAATAAATATTAATAAAAATTATATACCATTTTATAAACAGTGATACCTTTCTTATAATTAATGTAATTGTTGAGGGTAAATTGACAAAAATAAACTTTGTGTAATGTTAAATTTATCATTCTATATCATTCTGTATTATTTGTACATAATAATATTAACCTCTATTTAAATAATTATACAAATAAAGAATAATTCAATATACAATCATATTATATAAAGATCTAAATAATAATTAGATTATATCAATCAACAATATTATTATAAACCTATTTAATTAATATATTTATATAAATAATACTTGAATAAAACATCATAAAGCTTTATTACATCCCTCTCGAGATATAACACCTCACATCATTTACACGTAAACACCATAAAAATAATCAATACAATAGCCATATACACTATCTTCAATTTCTTAGATTTGACCCTTATTTTATATTAATTATCACTTATCCATATCAATCCATATTTCTTATAATTAAACCTCTAGATAAACATATTATCATTATGCTTATTCTGTTATGATATTGAATTATTTGCATTTTGGATTATGTTTTTAGATGAACCTTTGCCTTGGGTTTAGAGATCGTGTTTTATCTAGTTGAAGAGCTTAGTTTTTGGCTATTTTTATTTAGTACTAGTTTTACGGGTATTTTTCATAGTGTTTATGCTTGATTATTGTTTATGTTTATTCTAAGTGATATTTTTAATTGATTATGTTTTTTAGTATTGTTTACGATTGATATTTTCGATTTTCTTAAGTATCTAATTATTCTTTTTATTAATTAAATTACTCTATTTTTATAACTCTGCTATTTTTGTTGTAGACTCCTTGATACTTGATTCTAAACTGTTTATTTAATGATTTGGATGTTCACAACCTTTTTAAATATCTTATAATTCTTTAATAGATTTTCTTAAAACAATATTCTATTCTTTTAGCTATTACATATTACTCATCTTCTATCGATACAGTATCACCTCATTCTAGACTTTATTATATATTTATTTTTTGATCATCTTGTTGATATTCTTATTTTAATAGTCTATTCTATCATTAATTTAGCATATATGACCTCTGAGCTATTATTTCTATTTAATATATAAAGACAACTCTTAAGGGATTTATTAATACCCATATTTCTTTAAGTTTTACACATGTATATCTAAGTTAAATATCTCTTCCTGCAATTTCAAATAGATCTATCGATGTATTTTAATTTATTCTTCCTTGCGTTTATTAAAACTGATTTTTTTATTAACATTTAATGTCTAATCATGTAATTTCATAGATAATTATCTATGCTTAATCGAATACTAATGACTAGATTTAAGATATTTTTATTTTTATTGTGATTGTTATGTACAGATATGTGTTAGACGTTAGATTTAATTTTAGATATAATATATATTTGATTATGCTCTTTAATATTCTTCTTAAATTGACTAGTTTTGGTTTTAAATCAAGGATAAATATTATTTATAAAGGGTGGCATATTGTTAGACTTTTTTGTTAAGGGAGAGGTAGAGTTAGTTGTTTGATAGTTTAAGAGATTGGAGTTACGGATCGTATTGAGGGATATTTGATTAAGTATTTGGCTGTTATGATTGTTAAGTATTTAATTTAAGAATAAATGTTTGGAGTGGTTAGTGAATCTATTAGCTGTAGTGAAGATGAGAGTGGTTTTAAGGGCGATAGTTTGATTTATTTAGGATCATATATTGTTTATGATGTTTTCTATTATATTATAAAGAGTGTATATATTTAAAATATAGTTAGCGTTAATATATATAATGCGAGTAAAATAAAATAAAAAATCATAATGATGTCTTTATTATCAAAATATATCATAAAATACAAGACAAAACAATATTTGAATAATAATAAGATTGATGGTATATCTTATCTGTTTTAAATGATAAAAAAGATAAAATGTACAATTAATTGAATGATATTGATTCATATTTATTACAGTGTTTTAAATTATGTTTATTTAACTTTTTATGATATTATTATGATATTTTTATTGATGATATATTTGACTATTTAATATAGATCATTCAATACCCATATTGATGATTAGGCACATCCTGATAATTACATTTAACTTTTCCACTATAAGGATCACTCTAAAAACTAAAACTCTTTCTAGTTTTAATAAAGGGTGCTGAATTTAAATTCAAATAAAATTTATATGTCAATACCGATAAGAATAATGTCAAACCTACATTAACAAATCCTGATCTTGCATGATATTGTGCTAATATGCGTTTGTTGACTGATGGTAAAATAGATAATGATGGTCTGTTTTTGATTAACTTTTAGAATTTAGAGTTGTCTGGGATATTCATATTGTTATATTAAAATAATAATAATAAAATAAATTGTATAAGAAATCATATATCAGATAAATGATATCAATCTATCATTTTACCATATTCCTCGTTAACTTTTGCCTTATAAATTTATAATACCTTAACCATTACGTTTACCCTGAATAAACATACCCTCAAATTTAATACTACCCTTACAAAATAATACACCTTTGCCTTAGAATAAACCATTATTAAAATAACCATCGTATCTTAATGTCTTTGCATTTATTTTTAATGGAAATTTTTAACAACAGACTAGAAGTGATCCTTTGCCATGAGGAATATTATTGTTGTTAAGATTACCTTTGTAATATTGATGATTATTAGAGCATGTCAATACTTCTAGTTTCGGTGTAGGTAATGAACAAGAGTTAAGTTATTTGATGGGGTTAAATGATTAAAACGATGACATATTTGTATTTTATATGGATGAACCAAATTTAGGTGATGATTCTCTAGAATATTCTATCTCTTTATATTAATTTTAGATATAAATAGGATTGATACTATGTTTTTTCTTTTGTTTAATACTTTAATTATACCTATTACTATTACTATTACTATTTCGATTACTATAATTGTTTCTATTACTCTGATTAATATTATTTTCTAAAATTACATTACTATAATTATTGTTATTACTATTGTTATTTATGTCTTTAGTAATATCTTTCAAACAATTCTTATATAAATTATCCTTACTCAAGCTTCTTCTAATCTTCTATTACCTCTAATTGTTTATCCTCAATTATCTTTATTTATGTTATAACATCTTTATGACCCTTAATTCCTAACTTATCGTATTTTTGATGTTATTTTAATTATATCTTAGACTTTCTATCTTTTATTTTGGCTAATTTTAGATATTTATAGATATTTATGTTATTTATGTAAGTGTTTTTAATTTATGACTAGGTTTATTTTTAGGTAAATTACTATTGGATTTTGTATTATTATTGCTAAATGATGAAAAAAGAGGATTTTAATGTTTATTAGTTGATTTTTAATTATTGATCATATTCCAGAGATAGATTATTTATTATGGTATAAATTTTAAGATTTTTGTTATTAGTTTTAAGAGATCTTTATGAATTTATTTTAAAGAAAAGATTTATTTATTTAAGTTATTTATTTTTTAATATAGGGTATATTTATGGGATTCTTTTTTATTCGGGAAAGGTTTGTTATTTTGTTTGGGTATGATAAATGAGTTCATATTATTCTTAAATGTTACTGTTATATATTAAAATATATAAAAATTATAAAAATTTAAGTAAATATGGATGGGAAGATCATTATAGTTTTCTTTTCTTTTATGGCTCTACCTTCAAAGACAAACGTGTTTTACTCTCTTTTGAATTCAGATCCTTCTTAGATTTAGATTTGCTTTAAGCTCCCTTAGATTGTTTTGATTGGTTTACATTCTGTGATTGATGTAGTTTTTGATCAGTCTTCTTAGATTTTGATTTAGAACCAATAACTGCTAATTTGCTTTTACTCTTGCTTTTGCTATTTCTTTCTTGAGATCTTGTCAAAATAACTGATTTTTAATCTTTTTTGCTAGTGCCTTTATTGTTTTGCATTGAAGTATTGACCAAACTATCTTTTTTATTTGAACTTTTTTATTGACTTTTAGATTTGCTGTTAGATTTTTGGTTTGATGGTCTTCCTCTTCCTCTCTTTGCTTAGCTTGATTTTTATTTACTTTTTGAATTTGAACCTGATGGTCTTCCTCTCTTCTTTTCGCTTTATTTACTTTTGCTTTTGCTTTTATCAGTAGATCCAGCTGGTCTCCCTCTTTTCTTCTAACTTGATTTTTCCTTAGATTTTTCTTTAGATTGACTTTTAGATTGGCTTTTTGACTTAGATTTATTTTTAGATTGATTGTTTGATTTTTTAGACTAGTTAATAGTTACTCTTTTTGAGTTTGATTTAGAGTTTTTGGAATTCTTAAGGAACTTTTATGATTCTCTTATAGTTGCTTACATAGTTGTTGTTTTATGAACTTTCTCAGGTTAGGTATTTGTTTCATCTGGTTTGTGTAAAAAATTGTGTCCTTACTAGATGACAGCATTCATAGTTCTTGTTCCAATGATCTTCTTTTTGCTTGATTCAGCAATGTTATTAGCTTTAACTTTTTCTGATTTTTTAGATAAAATTGACTTTTTACTGCTTTTTTGATTAGATTGTTTGCCTTTGGACGA
>Ga0169931_10010385_pt1 | contig 13270 bp, 9 predicted proteins | sample Kivu_15m_20L_FD_129675 | JGI IMG/M metagenome (GOLD analysis project Ga0169931, IMG submission 129675) | Freshwater microbial communities from Lake Kivu, Western Province, Rwanda to study Microbial Dark Matter (Phase II) - Kivu_15m_20L... | ecosystem: Environmental > Aquatic > Freshwater > Lake ...
CTTAATACGCAAGTAAGCCGATGACAACCGATTTAGCCGATGGTAAGTGCAGCATGTAAATGCAGCGATAATTTATTAAGTCAATAGTCATTCGTGCATGAGGGTAGGGTTAAGATCCTAACCCTAGTAGTCGTGCATGAATTATCCGACATCTCTCTATCGTGCATCGTGGCATCGTGCGTACAGTAGTAGTGGATCGTGGCCAGTACAGTCTTTCACATCCAGTGTACATACATACTGTGTTTAGGTCTAGAGCCTACTGTATTAGAGTACTACAGTACTACGTTTCAAAAGTTCAATACTGTCTGGAAGTCTGGAGTGATAAGCTATGTAGATAAGCTAGCTCTCCCTCTTTTATTCTAATCCAACGATGCCGTCCTATGGTAACCTGCAGAAGCAAGATTCGCTGAAGTATATCTAAATGGACAGCTCCCTATTTGGGATCAGGGCTTTGACGGGAAGACTTTTGGAGAGAAAGATCCCAAACAGCTACAGTGGAATAATTCAGCAATGGCAAGACTTATACGCAACAGTAGAAAAACCAAACATGTCCAATATTTCCCGTCGTATGTGTATACTGTTCTTCTTAAAATCTTTCCTTCAGAAGAGGCGTTGGTGCAGTTTTCAATGCTGCTATCCTTGTTCGTTCAAGTTTTGATCCAATGATACTACTCATGTTAAAATCTTGTACCCTCGTCCCCCTCGAGTAAGGTCATATATGCGTAATTATCTCATCTTTTTATATAGTTACGATAGATAGGGCATCTCTAGTCACTGACATCGGTGACGTACAGATATCACTGCGTCAAAATATCAAATACTTAAATTATGATTAAAGAGAACGTAAACGTATGGTACTAAAATATAAATTTAACCTCTTTTTATTGTCTTCATCTTTTCGATCAAAGTATGAACGACGGATGGATCTGCCAATGTCGTTGTATCTCCAAGACTATCTAGTTCATTGCTAGCGATTTTCCGTAAGATGCGACGCATGATTTTTCCACTCCTGGTCAAAGGAAGACCAGGTGCTGGACAAATAATATCTGGTGTAGCAAAAGCGCCTATGGAAGTACGTACGACAGTTCGTAGCTGCAAAACGAGATCTGCACTTTCTTCCAATCCCAGTTTGAGAGTGACATAGCAGCAGATTCCCTCTCCTTTTATATCATGAGGAAACCCAATACAAGCTGCCTGAGCAACTGCGGGATGAGCCACAAGAGCGCTTTCAATTTCAGCAGTACCAATACGGTGTCCGCTGACATTAAGAACATCGTCAACACGCCCAGTTATCCAAATATATCCATCTTCGTCACGTCTGCAGCCATCACCCGGAAAGTAATAACCAGGGTACGGTTTCATGTAAACCGTAAGATATCGCTCGTGATCATGAAGACAAGTCCTGGTAATACCAGGCCAAGGCTGTTTGATTGCCAAAACTCCTTCAACTCCATTTCCTACGATTTCTTTACCCGACTGGGGATCAAGAATGACAGTATCAATGCCGTAAAATGGCAAGGTGCAACTTCCAGCTTTCATCGGAGTCACACCTGGTAGATTTGTTATTACATGGCCGCCTGTTTCTGTTTGCCAATAGGTATCCACAACTGAGCAACGCTTTTCACCAACGACTTCATAATACCAGCGCCAAGCCTCTGGATTGATCGGTTCACCAACTGTGCCCAGAATCCTTAAACTCGACTTGTTATATTTTTTAGGAGGTTCGTCACCAAATCTCATGAGAGATCGAATGGCTGTAGGCGCTGTGTAGAAAACGGAAATACCATGTCTTTCCACCATATCCCAATAACGTCCTGTGAAAAGCCAACCGTTGTGAGTGAACAAGAGGGTGCATAGCCTTTTCTAGGGATAAAAATGATGATACTTTACCTTCATTTGGATATAAAGGTGTAGATTCAAACATAAATGTACTGCAGCCATTTAAGAGTGGGCCGTACACAATATATGTATGTCCTGATATATTAAGATATCATACATGAAGAATGAGTGTCGTCAAAAATATCCTACGTTTGAGTGATACTATTATCTCATAGTTCATGTATGTACCTGTTATCCAACCTGCATCTGCAACACATGCATAGACATCCCTTGGACGAATATCAAAAGTTGTTGCGGTAGTGTGTAAAGCATAGACGCAGTAACCTCCGTTGGTATGAACAACACCTTTCTAGAATGACACACAAAGTAAAAATGAACAAATGAGAAGTCCTACTACTACTTCATCAATATCACACAATAAAAAATAAAACGTACAGGCCTACCCGTAGAGCCACTGGTATAGAGAATAAACAAATTATCCTCACTATCCATAACCTCACATGGACAGTACGGTCTTTGAGCTTGAATTAATTCGTTAAAGTCGATATCTCTATCAGGGAACATAATTACGCTTCCATCATTGTGATGTTTGAAGACAAAGACTTTTTGAACCACAGCTTTACAAGCATCTTTCGCTAATGCTGAGTCACACACAGTTTTAAGAGGTAAGAATTTACCCCCACGTTTACCTCCATCTGCGGTGATGACCCATTTACTACTACTGGCTACAACACGTTCTGCAATAGCATCACTTGAAAACCCACCAAATACGACACTATGTATAGCCCCAATACGTGCACAAGCAAGCATGGTCATAGCTATTTCAGGTATCATAGGAATATAGATTGTAACAACGTCTCCTTTTTGAACGCCCTGAGCTTTCAAGGCATTGGCAATGCGACAAACGTTGTGAAGTAATTCACCATAAGTAATTTTACGTACATCGGTAGGTTCATCTCCCTCCCAAAGGATTGCTACATCATCTATTCGATGATTATGGGGATGAATACACCATCGATCGACTGCATTATAACAAACATTCAATTTGCCATTCAAAAACCAAGCTATATCTCCCTGGATAAAGCTACCACTTTGAACTGTTGTAAAAGGTGTAAACCAATCAATTTTCGATCGAGCAATGTCACTCCAATATTTTGATGTATCCTGAATCGACTCAGCATATTTTTCCTTGAATAAATTCATAAATATAATAGCATTGTAAAGAAGGAGAATATCGTATTCAGTATTGATTATTCGTTTGTTATCTATGAAATAAAGCATTTTATTCTATCAAAGAATACCTTGTAAGCTGTAAAAGCCACATGTGAATTAGCTTCGTAAACGGATAATATTTCAGTACTCATGTCAACAAATCATAAAATGCCAGTAAATGTGGAGTAAGCAACAAGGAGGTATTTCTGGTTGACTGTAATAGATGAATGATCCAACAAAGAACATGCAGAATGCAGAAGCGAGGCTTGACTGCGCGCAGTCAGACTGTATGTAAATAGTAGCAAATAGCGAAGGCGGTTTTCCGGGTGGGTTATAACTTGGTAACTTACTCTATTTCAAAAGATAAACGCCTATGATTTCATCGTCATCATTATCCATGTTAAAGTTAAGTTTATTTTTACCTTGGCTAGCAATCGCATCAGATAAAGCTGCATCGACTGCTGGTCCAACAGCATCGCATCGTGACATTGATGTATGCACCACTGAAAACTCGATTCATGGGATTAAACAGTGTAGTGACAGGAGTAGCAGCGGAATCATTGCTGCCGATAACCACAACAACGAAACCCATGATTTTTGGGGAATAGGAGGTGTTCAGCATATGCAAAATGCATTAGTCTATCATGGATCATCCACTCCCGTGGAAGAAAGAGACGTTTTGAAAATACGCGGACTGATCCCATGGGGATACCTTCCTCTGAACCTACAAATTCAACGCTGTATGGAGCAATTTCAAAGGAAATCTTCACCCTTGGAAAAATATCTCTATTTACAAAGTATCCAAGATGTTGATGAAACGCTTTATTATGCATTGTTAGTTTCACATACAGCTGAAATTATGCCTATTGTTTACACACCCACAGTGGGGGAAGCTTGTATGCAATTTTCATCAGCCGTCTATAGAGGTACACCCCGTGGCTTGTATCTCTCCCTACATGATCGAGGACAGATACGTTCCATTTTGAATCATATACACCCATCCAAATCGAATATAACAACCATTGTTGTTACAGATGGAGAACGAATATTAGGACTTGGGGACTTGGGAGTCAACGGGATGCCGATTCCTATTGGGAAATTAGCCTTGTATACAGCTTGTGCGGGGATACATCCCTCCCATGTCTTACCTGTTCATATCGATGTTGGTACCAATAATCAAGCCTTAGTACAAGATCCATATTATCTCGGTTTGCGTCATCCTCGGGAACGGGGTACGATTTATGATGAATTGATTACAGAATTCTTTCAAGGTATGTTGACACACGAAAAAATAAATCATAGATCCTTGATTGTTTTAAACAACGTTGAAGATTCAATGATTAAATACGAAAAATCATTCTCTCATCTCTTTTCTTTTACATAAAAGCTGCACAAGATAAATTTGGAAAAACAGTATTAATTCAATTTGAAGATTTTGGTAATGTCAATGCATTTCGTCTTTTACATCAATTTCAAAATAAGGCAACGACATTTAATGATGATATACAAGGAACTGCAGCAGTCGCATTAGCTGGCATTATTGTTTCTACTCGTATTACTCAAAAGAAACTGTCAGAGTATACATTTCTCTTTGCAGGTGCTGGAGAGGCTGGATGTGGAATAGCTGAGTTGATTGCTTATGCCATATCGAAGGAGGCATCTATACCGATTCATGAAGCACGGAAACAAATTTATTTAGTTGATTCATCGGGTTTAGTTACAAAAGATCGTCAGGATACACTTCAACATCACAAGATACCGTTTGCACATGATGTGAAGTTGGAAGCGTCTGATTTACTTTCAGCCATTCAACAAATTAAGCCATCTGTACTTATTGGTGTATCCGCAGTTCCTAATATGTTTAATGAAACCATATGTAAGACCATGGCACAGTTACAGGATCAACCAGTCATTTTTGCTTTGAGTAATCCAACATCAAAAGCAGAATGTACAGCATCAGAAGCTTACCGATGGACAGAGGGAAAATGTATTTTTGCATCTGGTAGTCCATTTGATCCTATCACTTTACCTGATGGACGACGACTCGTTCCTGGACAAGGTAACAATGCTTACGTCTTTCCTGGTATTGGCTTAGGTGCTCTAGCTGCTGGCTCAACGAAAATCGATGATGATGATATGTTAATCGCCGCAGAAACGCTAGCATCTCTTGTGACTCAAGAGGATTTGGATGTTGGATCTATCTACCCCCCTCTCACAACCTTACGCGATGTTAGTGCTCACATTGCAGCAGCTATCGTGAAGAGAGCTCATGAAAAGGGCTTCGCAACGAAACCTAAGCCGGATGATGATATACTTACATACGTCAAGTCCATAATGTATAATCCTTTAGCTTAGGCTTTTTGAGTACCAATGTATATGTAACTACTAAGACCTATAGACGTTCGTCGGTTTGTTCTTTCTGTACCCCGTTCCGAGAAATAGGCTCAAACAATATATCCATTAAGTTACATTCGGCACGAGTATTTTCGGAGCATTTCTTGCTCCATTCCATGACCTTGGTGTAGGCCAAAGCAAATTCTTTACGGATTATCCTAAATGTCGATGCTTTCAATACATGCGCAACATCGTAAAAGACTTCAAAAGGGTCCTCGATGAAAAGGGTTTCGCCAAATACCTTCCAACCTTCCGACTCACATTTACTCTCGCGCTCGACCGGGCCTTTCCTTATAGTAGCATTAAGGCTAACGACGTGCTTCTTAAAATCAAATTCATAAGCGTAGAATCGGAAGAAGGCAGCCAACAATAATGCCGAGTCCTTCAGTAACGGGCGAAACAGGTCTTGAGCTTTCTTTTTAATGCTTTCATTGTTGATTTCAAAAAAGTAAGTATTAATTGAAAGAGTTGATTCCAAGGGATGTGTCATAACAAAATTTTGTGAAGATGGTTTATTACTAATTTCCTGATAGTGAGATCCCGGTTTGAGTATATAACCTGGATCAACCGATTGTAAGTTGGGTACTATTGGTTTCCCTTTGCTGATTCCACCATTTGAACTAAAGAGTGATGAAATAGTTCCGTCATCAGAGACCTGGTGAGTAGTCAAAAAGTAGAGAAGCATCAAAATATAGCCATAACTACTCAGAGTGTGTTTCGATGGGCTGTTAATGTCACGGTTCTTTGCCCACAATTTGATTACTGCAGCTAACACGCGAATATCTGGTTGAACATGCGAATAACTGAGAAGAAGAGAAGTATTCACACAAGCTAGAGGGTTCTGCATAGACAAGTCACATTCTAGGTATTTCTTTTCACCCGCACTATTATCGAACACAAACTTGAACATAATTAGTGGAATGCGAGCCGTAAGTCTAGATACATCAACGTCTTCCATTCCAGATTCCTCCAGTAACTTTGCCACCTGTGCCATAGCAGCTGCACCATTGGTATCTTTGGCATCAATAAGCTCACCATCAGGAGGCATTTGAATGCACATGTCTAGATCTGAATTTTTCGACCTGAACCGGGAAAAAATGAATGATAATGGATCTGAAAAAGATACAACAATTTTTCGAAAAAGCCACTTACCCAAAGCCATTGGCTGACGAGCCGAATACAACTACTCTCGTGCCCTTTGGAAAGGCAGAGCAGCTGGATACAAGATCCTCAGTACGTAGCCTAGCCCGTTCTCGCTTCTGTTTGGCATCAGCATTCATAGCGTATTCTTTTGAATACCAATCTTTTAATGATGAGGATAATTCTTCAAACGCTAATTTGTTTCGTTTTGTTAGTGCGATTCGAGATGGGACGAAGCCGAGGACATGACTTTGCATCTCGGCTACATTCCTACGGCACAAAGTGAAATGTTCGTCTGTGACAGGATGAGGGCAACGGAAGATACCCTTGCTATCTGCAATATTGTCAAATTCATTTTCGTCGATCCATGGATTATCAGCGAATGACTCACAAAATCCACACCATAATTCATATTCCAATCTAATTTTCTGTATGGTATCCCGTTTTAACAGAAGTGACAAAGCTGGATTACTCAGAAGTGCCTTTAGCACAGACGCAAAAGCCGCTTGCATTTCAAGCCATTTCCGATTACGAATAGCTTCGGATTTGCGTATTTCCTTCGTAGGACTGTCGACCTCATCTGCCACAGGACCTTCCTCATCATGCACAGAGTCATCGTCACGAGTTGCATTTTTTACTTTTTCTTGCGTAATTAATTGAGACTGACTTTTCTTTTTTTTATATTCGTGTCGACTATTCTCAAAGGCACGTCGCGCTTCACAGAGACAACCAAACGCTGCTCGTCCTGCACTTTCATAGATGCTTTCCATACCTGGTGTTGTTGGGAGTCCACGATTACGTGTTGATTGATATCCCGTAGTAGGGGTAAATTGCTCAATAACGGCAACGAAGGAATATAAGGGTGATAAATTAGAGCCTTTGTTGGTTTTAAAGTTGGATAAAATAAATCGTAAAGTTGGTTCAAGGTCATTTTCAGATATCGTTACTCGGATACATTGACTAGTAGCTAATGTATCAACGGTATGATCTTCAAAATAAAGTCGTAATACAACATTTCCTGGTGTCCTAGGTGTGTAGAAAGGAACTGTACCCCATAAAACATCACCCTTGGTATCAATATCTACATGAAATTCCGATTTTTCAACATCACTCATTTCCGATTTTTCTGAAACAAGTACCGTTTTGGAAATAATAGAAAATTCTTGTCCATTTTCAGCACATCCTCTACGAAATAGGCCTACAGTGAGGGTTTGTATTGCGTCTTGAAGTGTGAGTTTAGTTGCATCGATGATACCGCCACCATCTTTATCACACTTTTCTTGTAATTTCTTTAAAGAATATTGCCGAAGAAAAGAAAGTGGTAATTTCCATGTTGCAATTACTTTTTTCCTCGGACCTAATATTAAATGTGGAAAACCATCTTCGGTGGCAGGAATGTTATTGGCTAATAATTGACCTGGTTGTTCAAAGGTACGCATTGTCAATCTCCGTGGCTGCCATTTTTGACTTTGAGTCGCAGTGGTAATGGCATTAGTTTTTTCTTCTTCGACAGTTATAGGAGTCATTTCTTGCATCTGGTTAGGTGTTTTCAATATAAGTTCTGATTCGTCCTTCACATATTTGACAGGACTCTCTGTAGATAGTATGTTATTGCTAGAACTATTTGTAGCATCGATGTGAATTGCTGGTGGAGGATTGGGTTTATGATCCGTAATATAATCATGTTCACGTTCGTCTTCTTCATCATATTCATCAAACCCTTGCATAGTAAGCTTATCCACCATCCGGATCAAATCTGGATCTCCCTCACCACTATCAATATGCATATTAAAGCTATCTGAATCTACTGTTTTGTCGTTGTCATATCGACTCATTTTAAATAAGTCATCGACAGATCTAATTTGACTATGATCACTCATATGATGGAAAGGTTTAAATGTGGTGGGTGGTGTGGACAAGTAAGGGTATAGATCCCCACGTTGGAGTGACTGTTCCGGCTGTGACGTCGGTGATGTACTAAACGATTTTTCCAACCCCGAGGAGTTTCCCAGTTGTATTGAAGAATGTGAAGACCCACCTAGGGCAGTCCATTCCGTTGGTTGATCGTGGTTGGAATGATGAATCGTATTCGTTGGATTGCCATTATTATTGCCTTTGTGTCGATTTAAAAATTCACGTACGGCTTGTACAAATTGTTTTCGTTTACCACTGAATTCTGCGTGTATGTTTCGAGCCTCCTCGTCACCCGATCGGAGAAAGTACATGAATTCAATCATTACATCCTAAATGAAAAAAGGCGGGGGGGGGACGGAGAACATGCCCGAAATATGAGATTCCAAATATCAAAAAGTTTGAAACAGGGATAGGTACACGAAAGTCACACCTCATCGGTAACTCCGGAATCATCTGCCAATGGATTATGATTGGATTTATATCTAGTATTCCCAGCCATGGTGTCGGAAGAAGATGCTTTCCTTCCTTTCCCCCCTCTTCCACGTCCACTGGGTTTTTCAGCGGTAACGTTTGTCGCCTCGCCTCCTCGACCAGCTCGATTGATTCTTCCCCTACCTCGGCCTCGTCCTCTACCAGGCAATCGAGCTGGTGGTAAAACATCACCTTGAGAGGTGGAGGAATCCATCACTTTACCGGTATGTATGAATTGAAGAGTTTTCTTTTATCGATCAGCAAACAGTAGTACAAATGGTATTCTTTTATGGACAGCAGCAGTACATACTTATTTGACGAACATTCGAACAAGCATCGGGGCAATCGGGGCCATCGGCTCAATCGGCGGCTACGCCACGATCGTTCGTTCTGTATGTAGAGCACAGTACTGTACAGTGGTCGACATCAAGTATGTTCTGCAAATCTGGCCACTAACAGCGTATGTATGGCTACAGTTTTCCTACCTGTACTTTACTCGGTAAAGCGTGACAAACTGATGCACTTGAAAAGGATTCGTTTATATGATTTCTTACAAACACTTTCGTAGGTTCATGGAAGAAGAACCGACAGAGTAGATTACGACGGTATCTTGAGCTATAATCATTTTCCTTACTTGAATTTCTTTTAGATCTCTGTGGAACAATGAGAAGAAAAATGATATCCAGAAATGAAACATGGAGACGTATGCAACCTGAGTCAATCGAAGAAGTGATAAAAGATATAGAAAATATTGTCACAATGATAGGACTGTGATTGTGTATCCTTGTACTACGTACAAGCTACCGATGGTATTGCTTACATCTGATTGCCTCCCGTTTGAATAGCATTATTTTGAATTGTAAGTTCACTTTGTATACCCACTGTGGCGGTTTCAGTTTCTAATTACATGTACACAAATCTATGTAAAATAAGGATATTCGTTTTAAGAACCAACATATCTGTTATTAACTTCGAATGTATATAGCTCCTGAAGATCAGAATGGTACCCGCCCGTGTATGTTTGGAAGGAATTGTAATAAAGCTTAATCATCATGATCATCATCTCCATGCTGAGTATGATTCTATAAATACATGATGGGCTAGATCTAGATACGTATATATATCACAATAATGTATTTGCCTAACAGTGACCCATCCCCAGTTGAGGTAGTAGAATTTTTTTCTTATCGTAAGGTAGTGATAACACTTAAACGTTCGTAGGTTGATCGATGAAAAAGAAGATTGATGTTTGTTTCCAAAACTAATGGTAATAGGTATATTGTAATGTTGACATTTTGTTCATCAATGAGCCAAAAAAATAAAGCTTTACCTTGCTAATGATGATTGAGTTGCTGGGGTATGTCGCAAGAATGATGCTGCAGATGCTTTGGGATTGGTTGAAGATGACGACGAGAATGAAGCAGTATTCCAAGCCATGAAGAATATGTAGCATATCGCAGCCTCGGTCAGAGATCTTGGCAGCTTTTTTGCAAGGGTTATGATCCCATGATTATAGTGCTTATGGTGGGAAGCATAAGGAATAAGGCTGTATCAAGGATATTGGAGTTCACCTGAAATGGTGCACTCGTCTGAAGGTCACACTTTTACGCTACATAAATATCTCTACGCGACGACGCTACGCGCTACGCGACCGGTAGTCACGCGTCCAAATTGCGCCAACTGCAAAATTGTTTGACGCTCGCTCGAGAGAGGACAATAACATGAAAAAGCAAAATCATTTTATTACAGTATACTGTAAGGTTGGATTCTCTGTAGACGATGCTGATTCTGTACACATGGCATATGTTTTAAAAAGTGTGATGTGGAGAATACCAACACTATGACATGGTCCTAGAAATTATAATCACTGACTTTCTTCCAAGGACGATTTTTACGTGGTATCATCATCATATACATAAACGACGACGGACCGTGGTAATTATAAGCACACTCGTCGTACTAAGCTTATTTCTTTCGCATCAAAACATATCCGCTCTATTTCCTCAGATACAGACACTCCTCTACAACCTAATGGAAAACATGGACATGGAGCCAAGGACCAAGCAAGCTCCGAGTCTTGCTGACATTATGGACGGATCGGATGTACAAGCAGCTATATCTTCCACTAGGATGCGAGGGAAATTTATACTTTTGGGGGATTCCATCACTCAACTCTCTTTCTCAGCTTCATTATCAGGTTGGGGAGCACATCTTGCTGACGTGTATCAACGACGTGTCGATGTTTATAATCGAGGATTTGGTGGATACAATACGGATTGGTTTTTACAATATCTTCAAACTCCCGAGGGGAAGCACGATATATGGGATTTACGGGGTCATACCAACGATAGTGTCAAACTCGTTACTATTTTCTTTGGTGCCAATGATGCATCGGATGAGACGTTAAATCTACGTCATCATGTTCCCTTGGAACGCTTTGAGCAAAACTTAAGGACGATTGCTAATCTTTGTAGAGAAAACTTTGGTCATGATGTAAGGATGATTTTTATAACACCTCCTCCTGTTTATCACAAGAGTCGTATTCAATATCAGATACAGAGATATGGCGCTGAAAAGGCCACGGGGAAACTTGAACGGACATTAGAACTGTCTGGGTTATATGCAGATGTTGTTTGTAAAGTAGCCAAGGATTTACATGTACCCTGCTTACATTTATGGAAGCAAATGCAGGATGAGTCGCCTCCTACTGACTCCTCCTTGGATGAAGATCAACCCTGGGGTCAATATTTAAATGACGGTTTACATCTTAGTCAATTAGGCAATACATTTCTTGCTCAACGGCTTGTGACATTAATCCAACAATCATATCCTGACATTGCAGTGCATCCATGTTCCATCACGGGTTATACTGCAAATTCTGCAAGTTCATCCGGTATAGCTCTTCACTCTGTAGGACCATGGCATGATCACATTGATCATTTAGATGCACAAGCAGCATTTGACAATCGATCGACTACATCCAGTATAAAGTAAATTTACACACGTTCAACAAGAATCTTTCTTATTCATTTTTCTTATAGTTTAAAGAGTAACTAAAGCTTTCAAATTGATTCCTCCATCGTTGTTGGATTTCATGTATTAACTTATCATCCAGTTTGCAATGTCCAAAATTATTTCTTTTGTAGTCTTTGAGTAGGATGCATTCCTTTTCTAATTGTTCATAGAAATGTCCACTTGGGTCATGTGTAAAATGAAAGTGCTTATAAATATTCTGAATTGTCTCAAAAGATTTCAAGGTTAATTCATCAAAAGAAATTTCAATGAGATTCTTTTATATATATTGTTTCAATAGCATATAGTATCCATATTATCATCCATTTAATGTTGGAACGTGGTAGGAGATGAAGATTTGTCATGAGACGCATGGAATCATGTAGAATAGAATAGAAAAATTATCACTTTGTTTTTCATACCTGAGTATGTAGTAATCCTACTTCTGTACATTTTAAATATTCCGATACTAAGAGTTCACCTTGTCTCAGAATATATTCTTGTAACATGGCATTGGTTGGTCTTTGAAGAAACATGTAACCATAGGTTGTAGAAGCCATGTATGCACCAGATAAAAAGATATCATATGGATTCCGATGAATATAAATAAACTTGGCACGTGGAAATAGTTTGAGTAACAGTTGAACCCGACCTGTGTGACATGGAGATTTTAATAACAATTGTCTTGGTGACCATTCGTTCTTGTTATCCTTATTGTACGTAGATGATGATTGTTGTTTATTGTGGTGACTCATATGTTTCTGTAGCAATAAATCACGACATTTGAGTTTCATAATTAAATATTGAAAATTACGTTTCCATACATCCAAGTCTTTTTGAGAAACATATTCCTCTTGTCGTAAATAGGTAGTATCAACATCGATATCCAAAGAACAAGTACTAGGAGTAGTAGAATCTATATTCTTTGAATATTTCATCCTTTGATATTTTCTATAATATAATTCATCTTTCATAAAGTACAATGACATGTAGGGTGAGCATTCCCCTCCGGTAAGTAGAATCGTTGCAAGTTCATCTTCTTGGGGTAAATCAAAATGTAATGGCATATTATCCATCGGTCGTGTTTTCGAAAGTATCCCTTGAAAGATTTGTTTCCCGAGTGATTCAAAAATCAGAAAGGATTCTGGAAATCCAGCACAAAAGGTATTACAGTAACAAAATCGTTGTGTATCTAAAGCTAATAAAGAATGAAGTAAAGTGGTTCCTGATCGGGGTTGACCTAGGATAAACACGGGAGTATCCTGTAAAGATAGAAGGTAGTGTGTGC
>Ga0169931_10010387_pt1 | contig 13270 bp, 11 predicted proteins | sample Kivu_15m_20L_FD_129675 | JGI IMG/M metagenome (GOLD analysis project Ga0169931, IMG submission 129675) | Freshwater microbial communities from Lake Kivu, Western Province, Rwanda to study Microbial Dark Matter (Phase II) - Kivu_15m_20L... | ecosystem: Environmental > Aquatic > Freshwater > Lake...
CGATCTCGACCAGACGGGGCCGCTCCGCGCCTTCGGCGGCGAGGGGGTGTTCACCTCGGAGTTGCAGCAGGCGCTCCGCGACGGCACGATCGACTTGGCGGTCCACAGCTACAAGGATCTTCCGACGGAAGACGCCGAGGGACTGCTCGTCGCCGCCGTCGGTCCCCGCGAGGAGCCCGTCGACGCGCTGATCGCCCGCCACGACGCCTCGCTCGCATCCCTCCCGCCGGGGGCCCGGGTCGGGACGGGCAGCTTGCGACGCCAGGCCCAGCTGCGGTTGTGCCGCAGCGATCTCGAGATCGTCGGGATTCGCGGCAACGTCGACACGCGCCTCCGCAAGCTCGACGCGGGCGCGTACGACGCCATCGTGCTCGCCGCGGCAGGCTTGATTCGCTTGGGACTCGACGCGCGGATCGCCGAACGGCTCGGACCCCCGCGGATGCTCCCCGCGGCGGGCCAGGGGGCGGTGGCCCTGCAGTGCCGCGAGGACGACGCGGCGATGATCGCCCTGGTCCGGCAACTCGACGACCTGCCGACCCGCTGGGCGACCGAGGCCGAACGGGCTTTGCTCGCCACGCTGCGTGCGGGGTGCTCGGCGCCGGTGGCGGCTTGGGCCCGGTTAGAAGGCGACCAATTGGTGCTCGACGCCCTGGTCGCGGACCCCGCCGGAACCGAAGCGCTGCGCGCCACGCGCCGTATTCCGCTCCCGGCGGCCTCGGCCCCGGCGCTCCCCAGCGAGGCCTCGGCGAGGGCGATGCAGCTGGGGCGCCAGGCCGCCGACGAGTTGCTCGCCCGCGGCGCGGGGCCCCTCATGCGACGCGAAAATAACCCTAAAGAGGGGTAGTTGCAGGGTCGCGTCGCAGGCCGCGGCCTCGGGGGCGCGTCGGGCGTCGATGTCTTCGCCTGACCGGAGGCGGCCGCGGGGGGCGGCTGGCGGTCCTCCGGCGGAATCTGCCGATGCGAGCTGGAAAAATCTGCCGAACGGGCCTTCGGACCGGCCGGTCCGAAGGCCGCGGGAGGCCTGGCCGACCGGCGTGAAGCGGTTTGCTCGTTGGAGGTTGCGTTCACGCGACCCATCCGCCTCAGGATCTGGCATGCGGTGTGCATAAAGGGGCGGCGTCGCAGCAGGGGGGCAACCTGCTGACGAACGCCGCCGACGATGCCGTACGGACTTTATCTTTCCGCCGAGGGGGCCCAGGCTCAGGCCCAGCGTCTGGAAGTCATCGCCAACAATTTGGCGAACGTCGAGACTCCCGGCTTCAAGCGCGACGTGCCCACTTTTCAAGCGCGGTTTTCCGAGGCGATCCAGCAGGGTCTCGAGCCTGCCGGGAGTCGTTCGCTGAACGACGTGGGGGGGGGCGTGAAGTTGGTCGAGACGCAGACCGACTTCTCGCGGACCACCTTGCGGCAGACGGAGGCGGCGACCGATTTCGCGGTGAACGGCGACGGCTTCTTCCAGGTGCGGGGTCGGCAGGGCGAGCTGCTGCTGACGCGGGCCGGCAATTTCACGCTCGATGCGCGCGGCCGGTTGGTGACGCAGATCGACAATCTGCCGGTGCTCGACGTGGGCGGCAGCGAGATCGCCTTGGACGGTTCGCAGCCGTTCGAGGTGCGAGCCGGCGGCCGGATCGTGCAGAACGGCAACGAGACGGCGCTGGGCCTGGCCTCCGTCGCGTCGATGGGCGACCTGGTGAAGACGGGAAACAACTGCTTCCGTTCGCTGGGGCCCGTCGGGCAAGTGCCCGCCGAACAGCGCGACATCCGCCAGGGCTACCTCGAGCAGTCGGGAGTCAATCCGACGCGGGAGATGATGGCGATGATCGAGTCGACGCGGGCCTTCGAGGCCAACACGCGGTTGATTCAAAACCAAGACACCATGATCAGCGGATTGATCAATCGGGTTCTGGCCCGATAGCGGCCGCTTCCCGCGCGGGGCGGCGCGGGCCGCCGAGCGCCGGGGCTGCGGGTCGGGGAAGTTCGTCGCGGACGACGGTCGGAGAGCTGCGGGGCAACCCGTCGGCAGCGCGGTAGCAGACGTCTCGCATTCCACTCAGGTAAGTTGCCAGAAACATGAGCGTGCAAACCCTCTACACCGCGGCCACGGGCATGGACGCCCTGGAAACGAAGCTCGACGTGATCGCCAACAACATGGCGAACATCAACACGACGGGCTTCAAAAAGGACCGGGCCAATTTCGAGGATCTGTTCTACCGCCAGATTCGCTTGCCGGGGGCGATCGACGCCGACGGCAGCATCACGGCGACGGGCATCGAGGTGGGTTTGGGCACGCGTGTTTCGAGCACCCAGACCAACCACACCCAGGGCGCGATGCAGGTGACAAACAATCCGCTCGATTTCGCCATCGAGGGTCGCGGCTTCTTCCAGGTGCTCGATCCGTCGGGCGGGTTTCTCTACTCTCGGGCGGGCAATTTCAACATCAATGCCAACCAGCAGCTGGTGCTGGGTTCCGCCCAGAACGGTTGGATTCTGGAGCCGGCGATCACCGTTCCTCCCGAGGCCGTCGACGTCGTGGTGTCGACCGACGGGCAAGTCCAGTACCGCACGAGCGACTCGCCCCAGCTGCAGACGGCCGGGCAGCTCCAGCTGGCCACGTTCATCAATCCCGACGGCCTGCTGAAGCTGGGCGACAACCTCTACAAGGAGACCGACGCATCCGGCACGGCGACGCAGCTCAATCCCGGCGACACGGGGGCGGGTCTGGTCCGGCAGGGTTCGCTGGAAGCCTCCAACGTCGAGCCGGTCCAGGAGCTGATTGACCTGATCACGACCCAGCGTGCGTTCGAGTTGAATTCCCAAGTCGTTCAAGCCGGCGACCAGATCATGCAGATCGCCGCCAACCTGCGTCGCGCCTAGGTGATCCATGTGGGGATTGTTCCAAAAACTGTCGCACAGCGTCGCCGGGCGATGGGGCCGAGTGCCGTTCCGGCTGCCGTCGGCGGCCGCCCTGGCGGCGGCGAGTTGGGCCGTCGGGGCGCACGCCGCGTGCGCCGCCGAGGCCATCCTGCGGCCGCGGGTCGAGGCGTCGTCGGCGGTCGTCAGGTTGGGCGATCTCGCCGAGATCGAGGGCGCTTCGGCCCGCGACGCGGCGCGGCTGGCCGACCGCATCGTCACCCTCGCGCCCCCCCCCGGCGAGACGCGGTACCTGCGGCGGCCGGAGATTCTCGACCTGCTGTCCGCCGAGGGTCTGGACGACGTGACGCTGGCGGGTTCGGAGGTCGTGGAGGTCCGTCGACGGCGCGCCGCATCGGCCGGCGGGGACGACGCGGCCCCGCGGCGATCGCACAGCGCGGCTGCCGTCGAGGCCGCCATCGTCGCCTATCTCGCCGAGGTCTCCGGCCACGGCCTGTGGAAGGCGGAGGTGGCGGCCGACAACCGTGCGCTCGACCGATTGCCCGCGGGCTTGCCGCTGCGTGCGGAGGGGGGCCTGGACCCCTGGACGGGGCGGCAGGAATTCCAGATCGGCGGCGGCGACGCGTCGCCGCCGGTCGCCGTGTTCGCCCGCGTAACGCGGACCGAGCACGCCGTGGTGGCCGTGCGTTCCGTCGAGCGGGGCCAGCTGCTGACGGCCAACGACGTCGAGCTGCAGGAACTGGACCAGCGGCTGCCTCCGCTGGCCTGCCGGACGCTCGACGACGCGTTGGGGCGGGAAGCCCGGCAAGCGCTGCGGCCGGGGACGGTGGTGCAGACGAGTCAGGTGCACGCTCCGACGGTCGTTCGCCGCGGCGAGACGGTGGCCGTCGTCGCGCGGGCGGAGGGCGTGTCGGTCAAGGCGTTGGGGCAGGCGCGGGAGGACGGCGGGTTGGGCGACTTGATTCAAGTCGAGTCGACCGACGGGCGTCGGCGGGAGCGGTTCATGGCCCGCGTGGTCGGCAGGAAGCAGTGCGAGGTCTACGCTGCCGGCGTGGACGCCGAGGATCTCGCGCGACGCCAGTGATCCGTGCGCCGTCGACGAGCCGCCGCTCGCCTTGCGGCCGCGGCTGGTTCCTCCGCGAGGAGCGGCGGCACGGTTTCCTTGGCGGTCCAAGGATCACGAGGGACTGCGACCGCCGTGCGGCGGCCGTTGAGGCGGGAGTCGTTCAAGGAACATTCGATGAAGCGCATGCGGCCCGCGATCGCTGGAAGACGGTTGGTTCGCCGAGCGGCGTCGTGTGCAGCGCTGGCGTCGCTGGCCGCTTGCGTCGGGACGGCGGTCGGCCAGGACGGCAGCCTCGCGCTGCGGCCTGCCGAGACGCAGTACGACCTCACGTTGGAGAACGGGTCGTTCATCTACCGCGAGCGGCCCCCTGAGGAAAAGCTCAAGGAGCTGTCCGAGCGGGACATCATCACCGTCATCGTCGACTATCGCACGCGGATGCTCAGCGAGGGCGACGCCGAGAACCGCAATGTCCGGAACCTGATCGCCACGCTTGTCGACTGGGTGAAATTCGACGGCAAGTCGCTGAAGCCGGCTCCGCAGGAAGACGGCAACCCGCGGATCGCCGGCACGCTCAACAGCCAGTCCCGGGCCGAGTCGGACATGGAGCTTCGCGACTCGTTGAGCTTTCGGATCGCGGCGACGATCGTCGACATCCATCCCAACGGCAATCTGGTCATCGAGGCGAACTGGGACATCACGAACAACGAAGAGCGGTGGCGGATCAGTCTCAGCGGCGAGGTCCGCCGCGAGTCGATCTCGGCCGATCGAACGGTGTCCAGCGACGCCATCGCGGACTTGAAGATCGTCAAGCGCGAGATCGGCCAGGTTCGCGACGGCTATGCTCGCGGATGGGCCCAGAAGTGGTACGACCGGCTGAAGCCCTTTTAGCGGATTCCCGCGCGGGGCGGCCGCTTTCCTCCTGGTCGATGGATCAACGCCATGGGTCGCCGATTCAACCTGCCGAGTCTGGCCTGGATTCTCGCCGCGGCAACCGCGGCCTGGACGGCCGATTCCGTCGTGGCCGCCACCAAGCTGCGCAACATTTGCCGCATCAAGGGGCAGGAGGAAAACGCTCTGCACGGACTGGGGCTCGTCGTCGGCCTGGCCGGCACGGGCGACGCCGGCGATCCGCAGACGATGCGGGCGCTGGCCCGCGCGATGGAAGTGATGGGCAGCCCCTTGCCGGAGCCGCTCGGCGGATCCGCGGAACTGACCGACCTGCAGAAGCTCAAGAACATCGCGCTGGTCATGGTGACCGCCCGCGTGCCTGCCACCGGCGCCCGCCGCGGAGACAAGCTCGACTGCCAGATCAGCGGACTGACGGGCAAAAGCCTGGCCGGCGGCCGGCTGGCGTTCGCCGCGTTGCAAGGCCCCAACCTGCGGGATCCGCGGGTGTACGCCCTGTGCGAGGGGGCGATCACGCTTGACGACCCGCTGCAGCCGATGGTGGCGACGGTCCACGACGGCTGCCAGATGGAGGAAGACGTGTTCACGCCCTTCGTGCAGGAGGGGTATCTGACGCTGGTGCTCGATCGCCACCACGCCAACTTCCAGACGGCGACCGGCATCGTCGACCGCATTCGCAGCATCCATCCGCAGCGCGACGACGACGCCGCGCGGGCGGTGAACGCCGCCAACATCGTGATCCGCGTGCCCGACGCGTATCGCGAGGATCCCGTGACGTTCGTGTCGGAGGTCCTGGAGCAGGAGGTCTACGAGTCGGACCCGGAAGCGCGGGTGGTGGTCAACGAGAAATCGGGGTCGATCGTCATCAGCGGCGACGTGCAAATCGGCGACGTGGTCGTATCGCACCGCAACGTGGTGGTCGAGGCGGGCAACCCGGCCCGCTTCGCAGCGCTGGGCAGCAGCGGCGCCGAGTCGCCGCGGCTGGCGGCTCTGGTGCAGGCGCTCGATTCGCTGAAGGTGCCCGCCGACGACGTGATTGAGATCATCAAGGGCATCGAGCGAAACGGAAAACTTCACGGTCGATTGATCCTCGAATAGCGTCCGCCAGGAGCCGTGCCATGGAAATCAACGCCCTTTCCCCGCCGCCGGTGCGATCCTTGCGCGGCGATCGGCAACACGCCGCCGAGGACGCGGCCGCGGCCCGCGACGTCCGCGACGCCTACCGCAAGTTCGTCGGCGCCACGTTCTACGGCCAGATGCTCAAGGCCATGCGGAGCACCGTCGGCAAGCCCGCTTATTTCCACGGCGGACAGGCCGAAGAGGCCTTCCGCGGCCAGCTCGACCAGCACCTGGCCGACCGGTTGACCGAGGCCTCGGCCGACCAGTTGGCCGATCCGATGTTCCGCCGCGATTTCCCCCGTTTGGCCTCCGCGCTGGCGGAGGAGGAAGCGCGATCCGCCCCCCGGCTGGCCGACCTCGGCGCGCTGCGCCGCCGCTGAACGGCGCAAACGGGGACCTGCAAGTTCGTTGTTTTTCTGGCTACGTCGCCTTACGCGAGACCCGCCGATGTCGATCGCTTCTGCTCCCGTCCCCGCCGCTCGTGCCGGTTGGGACGACGCCTTCGCGGCACTGCTGGAACAGCTCTCCACGGCCCAGCAGCGACTGCTCGATCTCCTCGGCCGCAAACGGCAGCTGATCGTGGCGGGCGACTATCGGGGACTGGCCGCCGTGCAGGAGGAAGAGCAGGCCCTGGGAGCGGAGCTGATGGCCTGCCAGCAGCTTCGCCAGGAACTGCTGCAGCGGGCCCAGCAGGAGGGCTTGCCGAGCGACGCGCTGACGGCGCTGAATCGCGCCCTGCCCGGCGGTCCCGCCGCCCGCCGGCGGACGGCGCTCGACGAAGCGCAGCGGCGGAGCCAGTTGATCCGCCACGAGTGCCTCGCCCAGTGGGTCGCCGTCCAGCGCAGTCTGCTCCACCTGTCGCAGATGCTGGAGATCATCGCCACCGGCGGCCGTCCTCGTCCGACGTACGGCGACGCGAGCCGTCGCGAACCGAGCGGGGCGCTGCTCGACCAGAAGTCCTGACCCAGGCGCCGCCTCGAAAACGGAGGCGTCGCGGCTCCGCCGCGGGGAGTTCATCGCATGTCGCTCAATGGTTCGTTGCAGATCGCCGGCACTACCCTGCAGGCCATGCAGGTCGGCCTGCAGGTCGTGGGCAACAACATCGCCAACGCCAACACGCCGGGCTACGTCCGCGAGCAGGTGGTCTACGTCCCCGCACCGCTCTCCAGGTCGCAGGGGATGGCAGTGGGCATGGGCGTGCAGACGGCCGGGATCGTGCAGTCGATCGACCGGTTCGTCGAGGAGCGGCTGCGCGACGCCGGCGGCGACCGGGCCGCGGCCGAGGCGGTGGAAGACGCCTACGCCGACCTGGAGACGATCCTGAGCGAACTGAGCGATACGGACGTCAGCACGCTGATGACCTCCTTCTTCAACAGCGTGGACGAGGTGCTCAACGAGCCGGAGTCGCTGGCGATTCGCGGACTGGCCGTGCAGAGCGGGCTGACCCTCGCCAACTCGCTGAACACGCTCAACCGCCGCGTGGAGGCGGTCTACCAGGACTTCGCCGGAAAGGTCGATCTGCTCGGGAGCGAGATCAACACGCTGTCCGACGAAATCCGCAAGCTCAACCTGGCGATCGTGCAACTCGAAGGCGGAGGGGGAAATTCCGAGGCTGGCGGCCTGCGCAGCACGCGGCAGTCGGCCTTGAATCGCCTGGCGGAGATCGCCGACGTGCGAACCTTCGAGACCAGCACCGGTTCGGTCAACGTGTCGGTGGGGGGAGCCTACCTGGTCTACGAGGGGACCCGGAACGAGGTCGCCGTGCTCAAGTCGGCCGACGACGGCCTGCTCAAGGCGACTGTGACGTTTGCGGACGGCTCATCGCCGCTGCGCGTGAGCAAGGGAGAGCTGCAGGGCGTCTACGAGGCTCGCGACCGCGTCGTCGGAGGATTCCTTTCCCGCCTCGACGAATTCGCCGGCGCCCTGGCCTTCGAGTTCAACAAGGTGCATTCGCGGGGCCAAGGGATGAGCGGCTTCGCCGAGGTGCAGAGCACCGAACGCGTCAGCGACGTCTTCGCGCCGCTGGACGAGGCGGGCCTCGCTTTCACGCCCGTCAGCGGATCGTTCGAATTGCTGCTCTACAACCGGGAAACCAAGCTGACGAAGACCACGACCGTCGTCGTCGATCTCAACGGCCTCGACGGCGACGCCTCGCTCTCGTCGCTGGCCGCGCAGCTCGACGCCGTCGACGGCGTCGTCGCCGAGGTCACCGGCAACAACCGACTGCGGATCGCCGCCGAGTCGTCGGAGACGGAACTCGGCTTCGGCGGCGACAACAGCGGCCTGCTGGCCGCCCTGGGCATCAACACGTTCTTCACGGGCTCCCGGGCCCGCGACCTCGCCGTCAACGCCGTGCTGCAGGCCGACGTCGCGAAATTCGCCGCGGCCACCGACGGCATCGGAGTCGGGTCGGCCAACGCGGAACAGCTGGTGGCGCTGTTCGACCGGGGCGTCGACAGCCTGAACGGCGGGCCGATCGGCGGATTCTACGACCAGCTCGTCGGCGAAACGGCTCGAGGCGCCACGGCGGCCAAGGCCGTGGCCGAGGGGCTGCGCACGTTCGAGGGATCGTTGGAAGCCAAGGCGCTCGCGGTAAGCGGCGTGAACATCGACGAGGAAGCCATCGACCTGATTATGTTGCAGCGAACTTACCAGGCCGCGGCGAAGTACGTCGCCACGTTGTCGGAACTGCTTGAACTACTCATAAGCCTATGAACAATATCCCGGCTTCCAGCGACCGCGTCAGCACCCTGATGATGCGCGAGCGGCTCGTCAGGCAGGTCCAGGCCGATCAGGTCGCGCTGGCGCGCGTCCAGGATCAGGTCAGCACCGGACGCCGCATCTCCGCGCCCAGCGACGACGTCACCTCGGCCTTCCGGGCGATGACTCTGCAGCGGTTGCTCGAGCGCAAGGACCAGATCGCCACCAACGTCGACCGCGGTCTCTCCTACCTCGCCGCGACCGACGCTTCGCTGAACGGCGCCTCGTCGCTGCTCGGCGACATGCGGGGCGCGGCCCTCGGCGTCGCCGGCACGACCGCCACCCAGGAGCAGCGCAACGCCGTCGCCGACGAGGTCGAACGGACGCTGGAAACCCTCCTGCAGACGGCCAACCGCTCGTTTCGCGGCCGCTACCTGTTCGCGGGATCCCAGACCAACCGCGTCCCCTATGCGATGGACGGCGACTACGTCGTTTACCGCGGCAATGAGAAGAGCCTGCGGAACCACTCCGATTTCAACGTCCTGTTCGCCTCCAACGCGCCCGGACAAGACGTCTTCGGCGGGATCTCGTCGCAGAAGCTCGGCGGCGTCGATCTCAACCCCCAGGCCAGCCCGGACACGCTGTTGACCTCCCTCAACGGCGGATTGGGCGTCAGCGCCCAGGGGGCCGTCACCCTCTCCGACGGCTCCCAATCGGTCGTCGTCGATCTCAGCCGCGCCGCCACACTGGGAGACGTCGCTCGCCTGCTCGAAGCCCACGCGCCGCCGGGCCGGCAACTTGACGTCCGCATCAACGGCCGCGGACTCGAACTGCAACTCGACGCCGCCGGCGGCGGCAACCTCACCGTCACCGAAGTCGGCAGCGGACAGACCGCCCGGGAACTGGGCATCTTCGACCCCGTCGGCGTGTCGACCGGACCGCTGCTCGGGGCCGATCTCAATCCGCAGTTGGCCAAAACCGTGCCGCTCAGCGACTTGCTGGGCGTGAAGGCCCGCGGCTCCCTGGCGTCGCCGGGAGCCAACAACGACATCGCGCTGGAGGCCGCGGCCAACGGAGCCGCGTTCAACGGAACGAGGGTCCAATTCGTCGACGCGGCGAAACTGTCGGCCGCCTCGGCCGTCGCGCCGGGATCGGAATACGCCCAGTACGACGGCTCCCCCCGCGCGGCCCGCGGCTCCCTCCGCTTCTCCGGATCGGGCGACGACCTGGTGCTGACCGCCGCCGCCGCCGGCGCCGCCTTCAACAACGTGCGGATCAACGTGACCGGGGCTCCCGGCGCCGCCGCGGCAGCGTCGTACGACGCCGCCGCGAAGGTGCTGACGCTGTCGATCGACTCGCTCGGCGGTACGACGGTCGAGGCGCTGCGGCTGGCGATCGATGCCGAGGGGACGTTCACCGCCGCGGGCGACTCCTCGGCCGAACCCTACAATCCGGCGGCGCTGCTCGACGGCGGCGACATCGGCAACGCGCAGGGCGATACCGTCAACAGCGGCGGCGCGGCGGGCACGCTTTACGTGTACGTCGCCCCCGGTGCGACGACGGCCAATCACGCCGTCGCCGCCATCAACGCCGAAGGCTCCTTCCGCGCGCGGCTCGACGCCGCCGACACGACCAGCGTGCCGCTCGCCGGGACGGGCGTGGTCGACGTCGCCTCTTTCGGGACTCTGGCCGGAGGGAGCGGCCAGGCGATCGACCTCGCCAGCGGACTGCGCGTGACGAACGGCGGAGAAACCTTCGCACTCGATTTCTCCCAGGCCGAGACGGTCGAGGATCTGCTCAACGTGCTCAACGGCGAAGAGTCCCGCCTGCTGGCGGAAATCAACGCCGACGGGCGCAGCATCGACGTCCGGTCGCGGATCAGCGGCGGCACGTTCCAGATCGGCGAGAACGGCGGGTCGCTCGCCTCCCAATTGGGGCTGCGAACGACGACGGCCGCCACGAAGCTCGCTGAACTCAACGACGGAGTCGGCGTCCCGGACCGCGCCGGGAACGACTTTCGTCTGGTGGTCGACGACGGGGCGGGAGGCACGATCGAGCTGGCCGTCGACATCGCCGGCGCCGTGGACATCCAAGACGTCCTCGACAGGATCAACGACCATCCGCTGAACGACGGCGTCGCCGTTGACCTCGAAGCGCGGCTGGCGAGCGTCGGCAACGGGATCGTGATCGAGGACCGCTTCGGTCGGCCGCTCGTTCTTCGCAACGAATTCGGCAGCCAGGCCGCCGAGTACCTCGGACTGCTCCCGGCCGGCGCCACGGAAGTCGCCGCGCCCGGCGGAGCCGTCGTCGGACAGGATCGCAACTACCTGCGTACGGAAAGCGTCTTCACCTCGCTGGTTCGCCTCCGCGACGCGCTCCGCGCTGGCGACGTGACGGCCCTCGAACGGTCGATCGCGATGGTCGACGACGACATCGTGCGGATCAACTTCGCCCGCGCCGAAGTCGGCGCCCGGCAGCAGGGCCTGGAAATCTCCCGCGCCAGCCTCGCCGACGAAGACATCCAGTTGCAGGCGGCGCTCTCCGAGGAAATCGACGTCGATCTCGTGCAAGCCCTCTCCGAGCTCACCACGCGCCAGGCCGCCCTGCAGGCCTCCCTCAAAACCACCGCGAACGTGCTCCAGCTGTCGCTGCTCGATTTTCTCTGAGTCGCCGTCCCCAGCCGGGCGCCGCCCCGCGAGCGCTCGCCGCTCGGACGGCCCCGCGCGCTGCGCTCGCGGGGCGTCGCGACGCGGTCCGACAGGTTGTGCCGGCGCTGACGGTTGCGCGCCGCGGCTCGACGCCAGCTCCGCGAATCGGGCCGTTTTACGCTGATCCGCCGCGCCGTGCGCTGTCGATCCTTCACGTGCCCCGGGGGCGCTCTCCGGTCGACGGGCAACAGGACGCCCGCCGGAGGAAAGTCGGCGCCCCCCCGCGGCCATTCCCTCTTGCCGGGCGACGCGGAGTCGCCGAGGTGACGCATGGACGTAGCGACGACCCGCTTCGGCCGCATCGCGGTCGACGAAAGCGATCTGCTGGCCTTCCCGCAGGGCCTGATCGGCCTCCGCGACTGCCGCCGTTGGTGCCTGTTGGCCGACGTTCGCAACCCCGCGCTCGGCTGGCTGCAGTGCGCCGACGCGCCCGACGTGGCGTTGGGCATCGTCAGCCCGCGACGCTTCGTGCCCGAGTACCAGCTGCGAACCAACTGGCGCGATCTGGCGGAGTTGCGGCTCGAAAGCCTCCGCGACGCTCAGGTGGCGGTGGTCGTCAACCGGCTTCCCGAGGGCTTGGCCGCGAACCTGCGGGCGCCGATCGTGATCAACCTCGCGAACCGGCGCGGTTGTCAACTGATCGCGAGCGACCCGCTGCCGACCCGACACCTGCTGGTCCCGGCCGGCGGACCCCTCCGTCGGACGGCGTAGGACCCGCCGCCCGCACTCGGCAACAGAGACCACACCCCGGAAGTCTTCCTCAGGCCAGGCGTTCGTCGCGAACGGAATTGCTGCCGCTCGCTTGCCCTCCCCCCAGCTGGAATTCGCGCGGCGCGGCCGCCAGAGCAGGAGACGGCGTTCATGTTGGTGCTTTCGCGGCAACGAGACCAAAGCATTGTCATTTCCGACAATATCGTCGTGACCGTCGTCGACGTGCGGGGCGACAAGGTCAAACTCGGCATCGAAGCGCCCCAGGACGTCACCGTCCACCGCCGCGAGGTCTACGAGGCGATTCTTCGCGAAAACCAGCAGGCCGCGAAGCTTCGTCCCGAAGAAACCCGCGAGCTGAGCAGCTAGCCGCGGGCCGCCGCCGGTCCGCCGGCGCGCACGCCCCCGGCACGACCCGGGCACGGCGTCGGCCCCGCGTGCGTGCCGTCGTCGCGCCTCCCTCCGCCCCTCGCGCGGGGGCCGCGGTTGTCATCGGCATCCCCTCGGGGGCTCGCTGGCGAGCGACGTCGGGCGGTGCCGCGCGGCTGCCCGACCGCCGCTGGGACGCGGTTCGGGACCGCCCGCGACGACCTGTAGGGGTTGTACTGGGGACCGCTTGGAAATTCTGCAAAAGCCGGCGTCGCGAACCCTCAAGCTCCTATTTTCTCGCCGTCGATACTCCCCGGTAGACGGTTTGCCAGCAGTCGCCGGCGGCAATGTGCCGGCGCGGGCTGGTACCGCTTCGGGGTTGCCGTGGCAGGACGAACACGGTCGCCGAGGAAGAAGCGGCGCGTGTCCATCAACCAGGACCTACACTTGCGGTATCCCCCGGGACTCAAGGGGGAACGCGAGGGCGGACGCCGAGGCCGTCGAGATCGCAACGGTGGAGAAGACTGACTGAGGCAGGTGACCTCGGCGCCGTAATTCGTGCCAATGAAAGACCGGAGTCTTTGACTCCCCTCGATCCGGTCTCCGTTGGAAACTGGTAATCCATGACAGGGGTGTTTGCAAATGACTCGTATTAATACCAACGTCGGTTCGCTGGTGGGGCGCAACAATCTCGCCAAAAGCAACGCGAGCCTCAGCCAGGCCCTCAACCGGCTGAGCACGGGCTTGCGGATCAACACGGGCAAAGACGATCCGTCGGGGTTGATTGCCAGCGAGCGACTGCGGAGCGACATGACCTCGATCA
>Ga0169931_10010388_pt1 | contig 13268 bp, 9 predicted proteins | sample Kivu_15m_20L_FD_129675 | JGI IMG/M metagenome (GOLD analysis project Ga0169931, IMG submission 129675) | Freshwater microbial communities from Lake Kivu, Western Province, Rwanda to study Microbial Dark Matter (Phase II) - Kivu_15m_20L... | ecosystem: Environmental > Aquatic > Freshwater > Lake ...
AACAATTTTTATTTAATTTAAAATAAAATAATTTTTATTTTAAATAGTACGAAATATTTAATTTCGTATTGAATTGTTGAGGAATTTTCTCATTTACGAATGTTGATCTATTTTTAAGTAAAAACCTTGTTCGCTATTATATGAAAAACAATTATCGGTAAAATATTTCTGTTTTCGTCAAATATAAAATATAAAAATCCAAATAAAATATAAAATAAAAAAAAATTCTCATACCATTCTTCAAAAATTAATAAATCATAAACAGATTCAATGAGCAGATTAATTTAATATTTTTCGAATTTATCATAATTTTATACAATTATAATAGAAAAATATCAACCAATCAATTATATTATAATTTCTATTTTATAAAACAAAGAAATTCTAAATTATGTAATTATTTCTTTATAGTTTATATTAAATTAACTTATTCAAGTTCTATTAAATTTCTCAAAACATCTTTTTAGGTTTATCAGCATCTCCAAATTGTGGTAATAACCCTTTATCCCAATTTTTTATAACATTGTAGACAAAATTAAACAAAAGAGCGCAATGGATCAAATCAGCAACGATGAGAGATCCGAATTTCTGACCTTGGTAATACATTTGTATCCAGAAAACCAGTCTAAGTAACCTCGCAAAGCCTAAGAAAACTACGTAAAATTGTGAAATATTTCCAGTGTCTTTTTCTTTAGAGATAATATACCACTGAGGTAACAATCCAATTGCCTCAGAGTAGATGCTTAAAGAAACAAACATTTGTAGTGTAAAGTAAAATTCGCCTTTAGATCCTGGGTGGAAAAAGAAACTAAGCAGACAAATAATAGGCAATAAGACCTCAACTCTCATAAACGTTGGCAATCTAATAACATTCGTCACAAGTGTATTTACTTTATATCTTCTATACAAAAATATGATATACACCAAGCTTGATATGCCTAGGATCATTTCAACATAAGCCAAAAAGAATCCTTTCAGCATTGAATCCCACATCCAGACTGTCCTTGAAATTGCTCCAATCAAAAAGAGAATATTAGTTTCTAATGAAATTATCTCAGTACTTTTTCTTGATTTTATTCTAAAAATTTGAAAGATAGTCGCAGCGTGTTGAAGTATGTAGCCAAATTCAAATAACCATAGTACGAATGACATTATTGTTTAATATTAATTTATTTAACACGTTTATTTAAATAAATTTTATAGTATTATGTAAAATTTTAAGTAAAATAAGTAAATTTAATGTTAGAATAAATTATAATATCTGACAAAATGGGACAAGAAAAATCTAAGCCAGTAGCTCCTCAACAATCTGCATCTGATAAAATGTTCGACATGATTTTCGAATTTAGAATGATGTCTAAAAGTTTAAAAAAAGAATCAGACAAGTGTAACAATTCAGAGAAGCAGTGTATTTTAAAAGTCAAGGATTCTATTGAAAGGAATATGCCAGAAACTGCGAAAATCCATGCAGCAGATGCGATAAGAAAAAAAACAGAAGCGAAGAGATATCTAATGCTGTCCTCTAAGTTAGAGGCTGTACAGCAAAGATTACAAACAGCCTATCAAACACAAAGAGTAAAATTACTTCCTAATTCGTATTTATTTCCATATTTAGCTTACCGAAAATATGCAGGATATGACTTCAAAATTATACTCAGCGTTGGGTTCGATGGATTTGGTCAAAGTTAATGAAACTATGGGTAATTTTGAGAGAATGTTTGACAATCTTGATGTAAATAACGAAATGATGAATCAAGTATTCGATAACGTAAATGCTGGAACTTATAATGAAAAAGAAGTTAATAATTTAATCGGCCAAGTTGCTGAGGAATTTAATATGAAGTTAGAAGGAGAATTTTCAGAGATCGGAGTGAAAAACAAAGAGGGATTGAAAGTACAAGGAGAGAAAAGCGTGATCTCTAATAATTTACAAAATTAAATAAATAATCTGACAGATTACGAGATTATTTTATAAAAATGAAATATACATAATTTTCCTAATTTTAACAATATGAGTATATAAGATCTAATATGTAATAGAATTTTTGGATAAGTATTTATATATACCAAATGCCGTTTATAAAGATATAAAAGAATCATATTGTGTATACTATTTCAAGATTGATAAATAGATCGTTTTTATAAATCTAAGTATTTAACACATTTAATCTCTTTATGAGTTTTGTAACAATCCTTCGAACAAAATCTGTCACTGCATCTTGGACATGTGTAATTCGCCATTAAGAAGCATACGTTACATATTTTATATATTGGTTTGACTCTTTTAGATTTAACAACTATGTTATTGTAGGTTGGAAAATCTGAAGATTCTTTATGCGCTTCGTCTTTGTCTTCTGTTTGAAAATATTTACTCAAATTTATTTTTCCGTATCTGATTTCTTTAGCGTATCTTACAGCCGTTCTCCTTGTTCTTTTCTTTTTTTCTCCACTGTCTTCAATATCCATCTCGTAATCTGAATCGTCTTTACTAATTTTTATTACATAAGATTATACATAATACTCTTCCTTCTGTTGGAAATCTTCATCCTCTTCTAAAATGCTAAGCCTAGATTGTCTATACTGTTGCTTTGCCTCATCGTTTATTTTGTAGCTGATTTTCTTGACTCTTGTTTTGGATTGTCCTTCAGGATTGGCGATGATTTCTTGTAAATTTAAACCCTCCATTCAATTATATGTTTGTTTGTATAATCAATTTAATATTTATTATAGAATGTGAAATATTTTAAGTAATAAATATGTCATTTTCCTTCACAGCTACGCTTGTTACATACGTACTAGAGAATTGGAAATTGCTTCTTGCAGTTTTTATTATTTGGAAAATTTTGCGATTTATCTACACCAACTTCCTCAGGAAAAGACTTAATCTTTTATCTCGCTATGGACAAGATTCTTGGGCATTAGTAACTGGCGCAACTGATGGAATAGGAAAAGCTCTTTGCGAGGAATTAGCCAAAGAAGGTTTTAATATCATCCTAGTTTCGAGAACTCTCCTGAAACTTAAAAATGTTTCTGCTGATTTGATGAAAATCAATCCTAAGATTAAAACACACTTAATCGAATACGATTTTAACATAAAAAATAAATTGGAGGACTATCTTGTTGCGTTTGGAAATTTACAAGAAAAATATGATATTAGCATTTTAATAAACAATGTGGGATTAGATCATCATAACACTTTCGACAGAGTGAAAATTGACCATATATATTCAATGTTAAATCTTAATGTGATACCTCAGACACTTTTAACTAAAATTTTATTAAACGGGATGAACGCTCGTAAAGAACGAAGCTGTGTAATTTCTCTATCATCTTTCGCTGGAGAATTTCCTTTCCCTATGAAGTCCTTATATTCAGCAACTAAGATTTTTAACCATTACTTGTCTGTAGCGCTTGATGAAGAAATGAAATCGACTAACAAAATTGATTGGCTTTCTGTGAAGCCACTCGAAGTAGAAACTGTGATGTCTACAACCAAAGCTGATGGATTTTCGGTTATTACAGCTAAACAATGTGCCTCGTGTATTTTAAATGATTTGGGATATGAAAATGAGACTTATACCCATTGGGCTCATAAATTTCAAGCTGCTCTCTTAAAATATGTTCCGAAATTTTTACTTTACCAGGTGTTTAGAAGATTTTGGTTCAAAATTTTTATTAAAAGAGATGAAAAACTCGAGTAAGAAACGTATTTATCATAATCATGAAGAGTATACTTTTTATAGTAATGGGCAATTTTATTTTAATTCTTTGATAAAATTAATATTTAATTATATATTTTAATTACTTATCTTTATACTATAATTTATAGTAGTGAAATTACTATTTAAAAGCCTAAGATAATATTTAATAATTATTTAAATGGATTCAAGGGATCACCGATTAATCAGAAAGATTCTACAAATAGTTTTAGCTACACTTGCAATTTTAACACTCATACTTATATTTGTCTCCCATTTTGCAGCAAAAATATCTTTCTTTATTTTAATAAAAGTTATTTTACTGAAATTCGTCATGAATCATTATGGTTGGGATAAGCACCTTGAAAACACAAAAGTTGTAAAGAAACTTAAATTCTTATGGAAAATGAAAAAAATCAAGACACAAGCTAAGAGCATAAATCAATCGTTGACTTTGATGGCGAAAAGTTTGCTAAATCTCCCAATAGACGAAAACGAAGAAGAAGTTAAATCATATTTAGACATCAAAAACCTTTACGGAGAAGACTGGCCATTCATGGTCCCAGTGAGAAGAACAAGAGACCCCCAAGTTACTGTTAGGGGTAAAAAAGTGGAATGCGTCTCTTCATATAGCTACCTAGATCTCTGCAGAAACGAGCAAGTCCAAGAGGCGGCAATTAACGCCACTAAGGACTATTCATCAGGTAACCACGGCCCCAGGATGCTCTGTGGTAATCTTGAAATTCTTGAAAGCTTAGAAAAACGATTAGCAAGGTTTTTAAACAAAGAAAGTGCTCTCGTTTTTAGCAGCGGTTACTTGGCATGTATGAGTTGTGTCGCAGGAGTTGCCAGAAAGGGCGACATGCTGCTAATGGATAAACTTTGTCATGCATCACTTAAGGCAGGAGCTAAGTTAAGTGGTGCTAATATCGTTTATTTCAGACACAACGACTTCAAGGATGCCGAGAAGAAGATAAAATCCAACAAATACAAAAATTTGATTATGGTAATTGAAGGTGTTTATAGCATGGACGGAGACATAGGAAATCTTCCAGAAGCCCGAATAGTCGCAGATAAATACAAGGCTTTACTAATTCTTGATGAAGCTCACAGTCTAGGAGCAATTGGAAAGACAGGAAGAGGTACTGAAGAGTTTTATGACTACAAAGTTCAAGCAGATATCGTATGTGGTTCTTTCACTAAATCCTTAGCTTCAGTTGGAGGATATATCGCATGCAGTAAAAACTACAGAGAATTTTATACTTTCTACGGGCAAGGGGTAGTTTTCTCTGCCCCTCTCTCTGCCTATCATGCAGGGGCAGCTGATAAGGCCTTGGAAATTATTGAAAATAATCCCATACTAGTTACAAAACTTCAAGAAAATTCTAAATATTTTAGAGATAAATTTAGAGAAAACAAATTCGATATTGGTGATTCCTGTACTTGTGTTCTCCCAGTAATTTTCAGAGACACTATTCAATGTCTCGGAATGCATCGCTGGTTACTTAATAACGGATATTTCACTTCACTTGTTATGGCTCCTGCTTGTTCAATAACTGCCCCGAGATTTAGAATCACTGCAAGTTCTTCCTTAAACAAGGAAGAGATGGACAGAATTGTTGATATTTTCATCAAAGCAAGAGAAGCAGTTAAAGAGAATAAGGAATTGACTGAGATGTTGGAAGAAATGAAAATTTAATTTTTGTTTAAAAATCAATTTTGATTCATATTAGTTATTTATTTAAAAACTATATTCACACATAACAAAATTTATTTAAATTATTTAAAAAATTTTTATTTTGATATTTGCCTTTATAAAATTTATACTTTAATAATTATTCATACATAAATTAAATTAATTACATCTAAAAAACTGAACGTTAAATTTTTAGGAATTTAATATATAAATTGAAATAAAATTTAAATTTAAACAATGAGAAACACCTCAGAATTTAGATTAGATGTTCAATCTTTACAAGCAAGTAACGAATTAGCGATTCCTTTAATTCATTATGACTCGACTCAAAGAAAATTTGTTATCAACGAACAAGCAGAAAATTTCATAAAAAAGTTAGAAACCCCTTTGGGCGTAATTAGCGTAGCAGGGATGTACAGAACAGGAAAGTCGTACCTCCTAAACAGAATGCTTTTAAACAGAAGCAGCGGATTTTCAGTGGGACCTTCAATCAATCCATGTACAAAGGGACTTTGGGTATGGCCCAATTTTATTCACGGGACTACACCTGATGGAAATCCAATTAACGTCCTAATCGTCGACACAGAGGGAATCGGTGCAACAGACGAAGATCAAAATCACGACAACAGAATAATCACACTAGGATTATTGCTCTCTTCCTTTTTCATTTACAACTCAGTCGGATCGATAGATGAAAGCGCAATTCAAAATCTTTCCTTTATAGTTAACATAACCAAAAACATTCAGCTAAGTAACTCAAAGAAAGACGATGTTGATCCTTCTGAGATTGCCAAGTATCTACCTTCTTTTATGTGGGTAATCAGAGATTTCGCGTTGAGACTCACCAGCCCTGATAACGAACCGATCACAAGCAAGGAGTATTTAGAGAGATCCCTAGAATTGCAGAAGGGCTACTCAGATGCGATTGAAAACAAAAACAAAATCCGAGTTTTGATTAAAGAATTCTTCAGAGATAGAGACTGTGTCACTCTTGTACGTCCCTTAACCGAAGAACAAAACCTTCAAAATTTAGAAAGATTGGACACAACCAAATTAAGAGCAGAGTTCCTTGAACAAATTAACCTATTGAGAAAAAGAGTTTTGTTAAGAGTTAAGCCTAAAACTATGAACGGCAAGATCATAAACGGAGAAATGTTCTGCAATCTTATGCGATCCTACGTAGACTCAATTAATAATGGAGCTATTCCAGTTATAGAAAATGCATACGCTTACATGTGTAAGAATGAGTGCAACAGAGCGATGACCAACAGTATGAAGAAATATATTGATCTAATGAATGAGCAAATAAAAATTCGCTTTCCGATAGAAGAAATTGAACTTTTAAATCAGCACAAAGAAGCGAAGAAATCTGCATTAGAATTATTTAATAAAACCGCATTCGGCGTATTTCAGGACGAATACTTGAAAGAACTAAAAATCCAACTTAAAGAAAAGCACTTAAATTTTATGATAGAAAATGAAAAAGAATCCAAATACGCATGCGAAAATTTTTTGAATAAAAATTACTCAGAAATAAATCAAAGCCTCCTAAAATCCAAGTACAAATCCTTCAATGAATTTTCTAACGATATCGAGGCTTTCATCAACTTCTATTTAGAGAAAGCACCAGCAGGACCAAAAAGAATAAAAATTCTTTACGAATTCATAGTCAAAGAATTACTAACACAAAGTGAAAGATTCATCGACAAAATTGTCTCGGAAACAGAAATGTCAATAGGAAAGAACAATGAACAGATAATTAAAATGAATATCACCATTAACGAGATGAAAGCCGAATTCTCTAGAGAGATCCATAAGCGAGATGAGATGCTCAAAAAATTTGAAAGCGAACGTACAGATCTGCTGAAGGACAGTCAATCAACTCGTGAAAATCTAAAGCTTTTAATTAAAGAAAAAGAAACTCTGATCAAAGAACTTAACGAAAAATTAGACACCTCTAAGAAAGAATGTGAAATCAAATTGTTCGAAATGAATTCAAGAATGGAATTGAACGACGAGATGTCAAGGGAAAAAGAAAGACAGATGATGATAAAGGAAGGAGATTTCGAGAAGTCGAAATCTCTTTATGAACAAAAGATAAAATTTTTAGAGAAGACCATAGATGACTTGAACATGAAAGAAAGAGAAAATCTGAATAAAATAAAAAACATTCAGAGAGAATGTCTCAGCACGAGTAGAGAATCAGTCGAAAAATTCGAGAGTCAAATTAAAGCCCTGAACGAAAAGTTTGAAACTGTTCAAGAAAGAAACATTGATCTAGAAACAAAACTCCTTGAGAAAGAAAAAAGATTCGAAAATGAAAAATTGAGATCTGAAGATGTCATTAGAGAACTAAAGAAAAAAGTTGAGGATTTAAATTCGCTCATGAAATTGAGTGAAACTGAGATAAAATCTTTAGAATCACAAACCACAACACAGATAGAAGATCTCAAGGGCGAATATGAATTGAAAATTTCTGAATTGAAATTTATTAAAGAAGATCTCGAAGCAAAGTTGAAAGATACAGATGAGCAATTCACAACACTCAGAAACAAATCAGTCAAGGAGATCTCGATTCTTAAACAAAACTTGGAATTCGCTGAAAGGCAAATTCGTGAATTAAAGCTTCAAATTCAAGACGATAAAAAAAACCACGAAGCTGTTGTAAATATTCTAGAAGAAAAGAACAACTTACTCCTAGCAACACAAGAAGAATGTCTTAGCGAAATTAGTCGAATGAAAATGACACACCTCGAGGAGCTCAACAAACTCAACGATTTAAAAGACGAACAAGAAGCAAGACTAAGAAACGAAATTTTTGAATTAAATTCCCAACTACAAAGTCTTAACGAAAGATACGAAAAGGAAGTTTTGATAATCCAGAATGAAAATCAGAATCTCCTAATTAAAATTGAAGAATACGAAACCCAATTGAAAGAAATTAGGGGTAAATTAAATACCCTAACTGCAGAGAGGGAGAAAATTTTAGAAGAGCACAAAATCCATGTCGAAAGGATAAACACAGATTCTCATCTGAAGATCGAAACTATTCTTCGTCAATGCAGAGAGGAAATCGAGGATAGCAACACTACAAATGAGAGACAACTAAACGAGATAAGAAAATATTACGAAATCGAAAGGCAAAATTTGGATTTGAAATTAACGGAAGAAACAGAAAAAATGAATCAACATATAAACGAAACAGAAAATTACTACATAGAAAGAATGAGAGAATTAGAAAAAACAAAAGACGAAAAAATTTCGGAGTTGGAAGAAGCTATCGAAAACTTGGATATTAACCATAATAACTACGTTTCGCAAATTGAACAAGAAATCGCATTGAAAAATGGACAAATAGAATCCTTAAACAAATTCTTGAACGACACGAAAGAAAACCTCGCTTCAATCCAAATTTCCCATGAGGCAAGTTTGAATTCTTATTATGAAAGATACAAGGAGGAGAAGAAGGAACTTAACGGAATTATCGAAAATTTGATCCAACAAATTAAGGAAAAAGAGAGAGAAAATGGAATTTTATTTGCTAAGAACGATTATCTAGATCAAAATGCAAAGAATCTTCTTGTCAAGATCACTCTGCTGAATGAGGAATCCGCAAAGGAGCAAAAAGAAACAAACAACAAAATAATGGAATTACAATCGAAATTAAACATCGTAAATGATCAACTTGCAATGGAGAAATCAGACTTCAATAAACAATTAGCACTTAAAGTTCAGGAGATTGAATTCTATGCCAATAAAATTTCTGATTTGCAAAAGAACATTGAAGAAAACGAATTAAAAAGCGACGAGAAATTCAGAGCATACAAAGAAAATTTGGACAACGAGTTCAATGAAAAGATTAACAAGCTCCTCAAGGAAAAAGAAGATTTAGAAATTAAGCTTATCGAAAGAAAAAAGGAATTGAAGGAATTAGAATTCGACTTCAATAAAGAAAAAAATATGTTAGAAAGAGAGAAGACTGTTCTTAACGAGAAATTGATTGCAATGAACAAACACAAAGAAGAAATCGTAGAAAACTTTGAGAAGGAAAGAGAAAACTTGAAACATAATCTCAATCAAGTTAAACAAGACAGCAGGAGAGAAAACGAAACCATCCTAAAAGAGAACGAATTCATCAAGAACAGACTTAAAAAGATAGAGGCAGATTATACGGAATTAAGTGCTAACTACGAAAGAGATCAGCACCTTTGGTCAGCGAAATTTGAATTCCTCGAAGAACAAAAGAATCAAGCCAGAGCCGATCTTACCGAATGTCAGAAAAAATTCGAATTACAACTGGAGAGTTTCTCTAAAAGAGGAAACTCAGAACGTGACAAATTCGGAAGTTTCCAGAATACTGTGATAACAGCCATGGAGCAAAAATATCGAGGACAAATAAAAGAAATTCAAGAAAGTTTAACAAACAAAATCGACGAAATGGTTCAGATCAAACGACAGTTAGAAGCAGAGAACAAAATTCTTAATCATAAACTCCAGGAGATGGCCAAATTGAACTCCAACGACATCAACGAATTACAGAAGAGAATTCTTCTCTCAAATGAAAACGAAAACAAACTAAAAAAACAAATCGCAGACTTGCACGAGGAAAAAGAGAAACAAGCTAAGGAGCACATAGCCGTCATCAATCAAGAAAGACAAATGAACAAAGACAAGATCATTGAATTAGAAAACAAATTAAGGGAGTATGAGAGTAAAAGAAACAATCTAGCAGTTGACATTGTTAAAGAGAAAGCAGTCAATGATAAAGATAAAGAAAACTTGCAGAAAGAAGTTGAAAAATTAAACGAGAGATTGCAGATTGTGGAGAGGATGAACCTTAAATTGATAAGCGAAAGTAAAGAGGTTATTAAAGAAAACGAAAAATTAAAGAGAGGAAACACGACGAGTTCAAAGAGTTCCTCATCAAACAGCTCAAACTTTTTCTCAATTCCAAGGATAACCAGGTATAACTCTAGCAATAAAGAAAACATAAGAACCAATCCGAATTCATCAATTGACACAGCTGATGACAAATTCGAACTCTTGCAATTGGACAAACCAAAATTTTCCACTCAGACTTCAGTTAAGAGTGATGATGAAATCTCAAATGAACTATGAGAAAAAGAGATTTCTTAAATGATGAGAAGATCATCAAATCATTTATTTATTTTAAATAAGTAATTAAAATATTTCATATTAAATTTAACAAATTTTGTTTTAAAGATTGTAAATTATAAAATGTTCTATGTAGTAAGAGAAAATTTTTTTATATATTTCTGATGTAAATAAGTACGCCAATAAATATATGGCATAATTTTATTTTATATATATGCCCATGAAATTCCAATTTATTTAAAATTTAAATTTATTTTAGTTCAATATTAATTAACTGTTAAAATAAAAAATTTTAAAATGCCGAACCGCCTCAACAAAAGGAAGAGAATAAATAGTCCAACTCCGCAGGAATATGCAAATCCTATTTGAAATATTAAAACTCTAACTCTATATAAGAAATTACATAAGAATCGAGAGATGAAATCGAAGGAAACTCCAGGTATTAAAAATGAAAAATTTCCGAAGAACTAAGAAAATATTTTCTCATTAGGTTTAAATAAGAATATATATTATTATGAACGAAACGTTTAAAAAATAACTTTTATAATCATATATATTTAATATAAAAGAATTATCAAGTTTTAGTGTTTCTTAGGGGCAGCTCTTTTTCCTCCTCTTGGTTTTTTAACTTGTTTCCTTGGGGCTTTTTTTGCGGCTTTTTTTCTGTGGGTAACTTTTCTAGCTTTTTTTGGTGCAGCAGCTCTTTTCTTAGCGGGAGCGACTTTCCTTACTCTCTTAGCAGCAGCTTTTTTAGGAGCGGCAACTTTCCTTTGTCTCTTGGGTGCTTGAACGGGGGCTTGAACAGTTTGTTGTTCAGCAACATTTTGGACTACTGGTTGAGCTTCAGCTTGTTTAGTGACTGATTTTTTAGCGCTTTGTACTCCAGCGGCCTTTTTAGCGGGGGTTTTTCTTGCAGCTTTTTGGGGTCTAGCAGATCCTTGTTGGGAAGTTCTTTTTGCCATTTTTATTTAAAAGTATCGCTTTCCTTTGCGATTTATTATGTTTTTTATTTTTCTTTCAATTTTGGTTGGCTAATCTCAAATTATTTAGAATAATTAATTTTATTTATTAGAGGCAAATGGAGGATCAATTAGGAAAACCAAAATTTTTCCATTTTTGACTTTTCTTTCTGCACGCCCGAATGCGAGTAAAATTTGTAATAATTTAAATTTTTTCGCTTTTTCTGAGTGTATTTTTATTTTCCTCAACCCTCCCCAAGAATATCGTCAATAAATCTAAAAGATGCCGAAAATTAACACAATTCTGCTTCTTTTCTTTCTTACTTCACTGATTTCTTTATGTCTATTTTTGATTTAACAAATTTAAGACCCTGGTGTTGTAAGAAATTAGTTTCTCTTTCGTTTTGAAGAGTTTTGGCATTTTCGAGAATTTTCACATATACTAGCTATTATATAAATTATTTATTTTTTTATAAAATTTTTTATTTATTTTCAGAAAATTTTTTGGGTGATAGGGAAAAGAAAAATTTGAAAAATTTTTGAACACAACGTTGGAATAATTGATAAATAGTGAGAATTTTAATTTTGATAAAGAATATTTAATAAATTAAGTTGTAGATAAAATATTCTTATAGAACAATAAGAATTTTCAAAATTTTAGCAAATAGAGATGTAATAGTAATTTATTAGATTGTTATTAAATTCTTTGTATCTCAGAAAGTCGAATGATTCAGCAAAATTTCTAAATGAGATACGTTTGAAATTCCGAAATGTGTGATGTATTTTAAGAATTATGGTATCGTAAGAAAATTTATTTGAATTATTGAACGCTGTTATCTATTTCGTAATTTGATAAATTTGAAGAATTTCGATTGCTACGAAATATTCAGGATGATTGAGTCAAACCAATACAAAGTATTTAAAAGTCATTCGATTGAGTTATAATTATTCATGTCATGTTATGTCATCTCTTGTTAATTTTAGAAAATTTAGGTGCTTCTTCTCCATATTATATTTGATTCTTTCATTTTTAATTTTAATTTAAAATAATATTTTTATTTAATTTAGAAATGAAAGATGTTTAAATGATAAAAGATAAGAAATGTATGCAATTAATATTAACAAGATTACTTTCAAGAGATGAGTTTGTAATTTGATTGTGTGAAATTTAGGTGTAGAGACTAATAATTTGAGTCATATGTCATATGATTCTAATTCCTTACAGATAAAAATTTCCTCCGAAATTTACTACAATAAAATTATTAAAATACCAATCCTAATTAATATGGAAGTGACTCAAATCAAATAAAAACAAATGAAATTCATCAAATTCTTATTTAAAACAAACATTACCTTTTACTCCTTAATTTCCAACCCTAAGCAATGAAATCCTATATTCATTTGTATTTGTTGAATGAATCGATTCTCATCAGTTTTTGCGAAATATAATTCTATTTATGCTTGGCGCAATATGTATTAATAATAACCTCGTTTTCGAATATTTCATCAAAATGTTGCATATTATAAAAGGAAAAGTAACATTTTATATTTAACAATATAAAATATTATAAGTAATATTATATAGATTCATATAATAGTATTCAAAATATTTAAGAATATTCTTTTTTTAACAAAATATTTTATTAATTTGAATAATAATATACAAATAAACTTTTTAAATTAAAATAGTTATTAGAAGAAGGAGACATCATTAAATGGGGATTGGGGATTGGGGATTGGGGATTGGGGATTGGCCAATCCCCAATCCCCAATCCCCAATCCCCAATCCCCATTATTAAA
>Ga0169931_10010390_pt1 | contig 13265 bp, 14 predicted proteins | sample Kivu_15m_20L_FD_129675 | JGI IMG/M metagenome (GOLD analysis project Ga0169931, IMG submission 129675) | Freshwater microbial communities from Lake Kivu, Western Province, Rwanda to study Microbial Dark Matter (Phase II) - Kivu_15m_20L... | ecosystem: Environmental > Aquatic > Freshwater > Lake...
ATGGGCTGCTTAGTCAGCTTCTAGGAGTAAAACTGTGGTCACCACAGCTTGGTCGTGCGGGCCGAGAGATTCGCCTTTGGCGAGCCGGAAAAGCCCGTAAACGAAATTCAGCAAGCCCTAAATAATATCTCGACGCTTTGTGGGCGCGGCAGGAATTCCATTTGCAATAAAACCGGAAGGGATAGAATCGTAAACAACAGAGCCAAACTCTACAACGGATCCCCTACCTACTCGAACTGCAGGAGCAATGCGAACCATCGCGCATATCCAAGCCTCATCTTCTATATCAATCCTTCCTAGGCAATAGGGGAAAGAGGCTATTTTAAAATTATGATTACCTGTGCACAGGTACACACCCTGAGAAATACAAACATTTGATCCAATCTCAACCCGTGCAAGATTATCAATCCAAACATTTTCTCCGATCCAAGAACTATCACCAATGCTTAGATTCCAGGGAAATTTAATTTTGATATTCGGTTTTAATAAAACTCCGTGACCAATAGATGCCCCAAATATTCTCAAAAGAATTCGCCGCCAAAACGAGCCGGGCAACCAAGATGAAATCAAAAGATCGCCAAAAACTATCCAAAAAAGCCATTGCAGCATTGGCCTACTTTTTGCATAGTGTGGAGGCAGTTTAAATGTATCTAGTACTTGATACCTTATTGACATCTTGATTTACCTTATATTATTGGTGTATCGAGACTTTCAGTAAATAACATGCTTTCATGATGAATGAGTAGAAGCTATTAAACAATATGATTGGATCTGAATGATTAATAATCGATGCCAAAAAACGGGCAAAGAACCAATTTTTTTCCTAAACAATGGGTACAAGTGGCAGTAAGGTTTATACCATGAGCAGGGCTGCAGGGCTGCAGTACTCAACCTGGTGGGTGGTGTCACTGAGATTCCCCCTGCCGATGGCATACGGTTTGGTTGCCTTTACTATAAATGCTGAAAGGAAGAGAAATTTGAGTAAGACCCGGACCCAGGGCGGCAGGCATTTCAACAATGGAGTAAAAATCTTAAGGTGTGGAAAGTAGACAAGAGCAAGCTACGAGGATTTATGATCACTAGTTTGAAGCTCCATAAGACGACAAGACACCTGAGTGAAATAGCTAGCTTTAAGAAGGCAAAAGGCAAATCCTGTGCTGCCGTCACGCCAACCACCCATAAATAAGAAACTCCCAATGAAAAAGGCCAAACCGCCCCAAGGAGATTTAATTAATTGGTATTTAAGGCGTTGGTGGGGTTTCAGGCTAGCGTTCGTATAGACATTATGCTGGAGACTAAAAAGACGTTGTGCTTCCCAAGCAGCGTATTCGTTGTGTTTACGCATATAGGAATCAATACCGCGCATGTCTCGATGGTCAATGCGACTGCGGATTAGGCCCACGGAACCAGATATAATCGGATGCTCGTGCACCTCCATGTCACACTGAGACCAGTGATCTTCCTCTATCCGCTCGTATTCAACCTCGCCTACACGAAACAAGGCAAGCTTACGCAAGGGATAACCGCCGTACATGCGGCGGCCAAGGAAATAGTTTGTATAACTGAGCAGGAATCCAGAATGGCGAGTGCCTGATAAGGCCTCAGAGATCTCGCTCTTCACAGCCGGAGTAATAATTTCGTCGGCGTCAAGAAATAGGACCCATGTGGTATTGGGCCTGTGGTGGCGCAAAAACCAATTACGTTTTTTAGGAAACTTGCCATTCCACGTAAACTCGATAAGCTCGGCTCCATTAAGCTGGGCAACCGAAGCTGTAGAATCGTCACTATTTGAATTGATTACGACGACTCGTTCTGCAAAATTGTTACCAATGGCACGCAAACAAATTGCCAAATTACGCTCTTCGTTGCGTACAGGGATGGCAATGGTTAGAGCAGGAATTAGCTTTGTCATGAAATATGGTTGCAAATTTAGAGACGGCCTCTATCAGCCTATAAAAATTACCAAACTTTTGTTGCCAGGGATTCAAACGAAGGATTGCCTTCATGTCTACTAAAACTTACTCGCTGGAGCATATTGGATGTGTAGAGCACCTAGGAACATTGCCCTCTGCAAACATCGGCCCTGCTGAACAGAGACTGCATGAAGTAGGCAGCTTCCCGGCTGGGATTTCAAGATCAGACTGGCTAAAGACTCCAATTGCCATCCAAGTCTCCAAATTGGCCCGATAATAGGAGATCAAGCGGTTGCCCGGCCAGCTCACCCCTGCTGGCCGCAACTGGTAAACCTGCGGGAGCGGATAGGTCGCAGCTCGCTCATTTCAGATGAGAACTCGTGGCACTGATGGCATCGACAACCTTTCCATATCTGGGACCCTCCCCATTCAAACCAAAAGCCCCTTCCCCTACACCCAGCGGTCCATCAGCTCCTTCACCACTACCTGCTCACAGACAACCTGAAGCACCACCACCAGGGGCAGGGCAAGCAACACCCCCGCCAAACCCAGCAGGGCGCCCAGACAGAGCTGGGCTGTGAGGGCAACAGTGGGCAGCAGGTTAACCGTGCGCCGCAGCAGGATTGGAGTTAGTAGAAATGCTTCGGCATTCTGCAACGAAAGACGCAACAAAAGTACCTGCACCAGCTTGGCAGGGGAAACCAACAAGGCAACAGACAGGGGCAGAAGGGTGGCGGCACTGGGGCCGATGGTGGGTACAAAAGTAAGCAGACCACACACAAGTGCACTCAAAAGGGCCAGGGGCACACCCAGCAGCGCCAGCCCTGCCCATGTGAGCAGAAAGACACTGGAAGCAGACAGAGTCATTCCGGCCAACCAACCGCCCAGCGCCTGGCGGCATTCACTCAGCAACAACACCATTCTCGGCCGCCAGAAACTGGGAGTCATAGCCACCACCACCCGTTGGTGACTGCGGGGATCGAGCGCCAGCAGTATGGCCAGCAAGGCCATAAGCAGCAGCTGAATCGTGGTGCTCGCGGCGCCACCGGCAAAACCGAGAAGTTGGCCCCCGATGGGCTGAAGACGATCCCAGGTGCCCAGTTCCATCAGCTGGCGCTCCAGGTTTGGCAACCAACTGATCTGGCGAGCCAGACTGCTGAGACGCGTTGCCAGGGCAGGCAGCAGGGAGGTGAGCTGCTTGAACTGATCCAGCAATTCCGGCAGCAGAAGCTGGGCCAACAGCCCTCCCACCAGCAGCAGAAGCAGCAGTACCGCAACAAGGGCAACAGGACGATTCAGGGGCAGAAGCCGACGCACCGCTGTTATGGGCACATCGAGGGCTACTGCCAGCACGACAGCACCGAATAGAACCAGTAAAACCCAGCGCAATTCCCAGATCAGCAGCCCCAGAACCAACAGGGCAAAGGCTCCCAACAGGGTGCGGCCGTTCATGTCTTCAACTCTCCAGGCGCAGATTTCTCCATGGGTTGAGGATGTCGTGGATCAGCACTTCCCGCACGAGCACCTGCAGGCACACCGCCAGGGGCAGGGCGAGCAGCAGGCCGAGTGGCCCAAAGAGAACGGTGAAAACCAGCTGGGCCGTAAGGGTCAGACCAGGCAGTAACCGCAGCTGGTGGTGCATAACCGAGGGGGTGATCACATAACTCTCCAAGTTCTGTACTGCCACGTAGAGCACTAAAACGGCGATGGCCTTCCAGGGAGCATCAACCAGAGCCACCGACATCGGAAAGATAGTGCTCAGGGTCGGGCCCACGTTGGGAATGATGTTCAGCAGGCCGGCCAGCAGGGCATTTGCTGCCACAAGCTTGACCCCCAGCAAACTGAGGCCTATCGCGGCCAGCAGGCCAACGCAGAGGGAGCTGATCAGCACCCCTCCCATCCAGGCACTGAGGGCCTCACCGCACTGCACCAGCACCTGGCGGAAGCGGCGGCGATAGAAGGAGGGCACCAGCAACACGGCCACTTCCCGATAGGCAAACGGCTGGGCAGCAACCATCAGGGCCACCGCCACCACAAACAGCAGCTGCAGCACTCCTGCTCCGACGCCACCAGCTAAGCCCAGCAATCGCAGGGCGCCGCCACTGAGACTGGGTCCAATAGAAGGGTCTCCGAACAGCCCATTACGAAGCCAGCCAAGGTTCTCAGCACCGCTGCCATAGAGCATGCGGCTGGCCTGGCCCAGGCCATTTCGTATCAGCTCGATCAGGATGGAGGCAGCCGCCGGCAACTTGGCAAGCAACTGGGCGAACTGACCCACAAAAGGTGGAATCACCGCGGTGGCAAGCACGGTCAGCACAAGCACCACCAGGCCCAGGGAGAGCAGCAGGGCCAGAGGCCTGGCGCAGCCCAAGCGCTGCTTGACCACACCAACCAGGGTACACAGGGCCATGGACAGCACCAGTGCCGCAAATAGGTGCAGCAGGCTCTGGCGCAGGCTCCAGAGCAGCACAAGGGAAGACAGCAGGGCCACCAGCCCCAGCCAATGGCCGAATTTCAAGGCTCAGACCTCTTCCGGCAGAATCTGCTCCTGGGCTTCACCCTGCTCATCGGACTGATTGCCAGAGAAACCGAGGTCGTGACTGTCGGCGTAGCGCTGGGCAAAGCGCATGAAACGTTCAAAGTCTTCGGTGTTCTTCCATGTGTAGGTGCATTCCAGGGCGGAGGCCTTGCCATTGACGAAGCGAGCCTTGACTTCCCTGGTCACCAGTTCTCCCTCCTCGTCCACCAGAAACATGCCAGTGATGTCCCCCATGCTGTCGGGGGCCAGGGCATCGGGCTCCTCGAACACGAACAGGGCTTGTCCAGTGCGACCGTCCCGGGATCGGGTGAGACGGATATCGGGCACGACGGGCTCCGCCACGCCGCGAAAGAATTGAATGGCAGCGCCCATGGCCAGCGGAACAAAAATCAACTCTAGGAGCCAGCCTCCAGACACTCCTGGAATGGGGATATTGGTGCTTCAAGGTCCCGGAGCAGTTGCGTCGCGGCAGCAGATGGGTCCAGACCAGTGAGGTCAAAGTTTGCAAGCAGACGACGCTTGCGCTCGCTCAGCTCATGGTCATAGCAGCGATCGTAGTAATCGAGAATCTCCCTGCAGGCTCCGGCCCAGTCACTGGCTTGTATCGCAGCGAGGGCGCAAGCTGTGCGCTGAGGCCCCAGACGCCTGGCTATGCGGGCGGTGGCCTCCGCAAGGGCCACCTGACCCTGGGGGCCATAGGTCGCCACCAGACTGCGAATTCGCTCCCGCTCGGATCGCCGGACTTCAATTGCAGGGGCTGCCACCATCTGCTTCCAGAAGGTGGTGGGAAGGCGACAGCGCCCCACCTGGGCGCTCTCTGCCTCCAGCCAGATGGGGGAGCGCCCTTGCAGTGCCGACAGGGACGCTGCCAATAGATTTTCAAACTGTTCGCTGCTGGGCTGGGGCTCCATGCCCAGGGCTCCGAAGCTGCTGCCGCGGTGATTTGCCAGACCCTCCAGATCCACCACCGCCTCCCCTTGGTGGGCAAGGGCCTGCAGCAGGTCGGTCTTGCCCGTTCCGGTCCGGCCAGCCAGTAGCAAAAGGGGCAGAGGACGCTCAAAACTGGCCAGCACCCAGCGCCTGTAGGCCTTGTAGCCACCATCAAGGAGCACTACCGGCAGGTCAAGGGTGGCGGCAAGCCAGGCCATGCTGCTCGAGCGCATGCCGCCACGCCAGCAATGCATGCGCAGGGGTTGGCCAGGCTGGGCGAGAGCGCTTAGACCCTCGCCCAGCTCCTTGAGCCTGGGACTCACCAGGGCAAGGCCCAGCATCACGGCCGCCCGTCTGCCCTGCTGCTTGTAGCAGATGCCCACCTGGGCTCGCTGCAGGTCGTTGAACAAGGGCAGGTTGATGGCCTGGGGAATATGGCCCTGCTCAAATTCGCCGGGGCTGCGAACATCCACCAGCGGGCCGCCGGCCGCCAGGAAGGCATTGGCGCTCAGCGATGGGGTGCCGCCTGGCATGGCTGAGCGGGGTCTCTGCTGACATAGTGGACCCACGTGGAACCGCATCAGGCTCAATCCCCCATCCATGCTTTCCGGAGCCCCGGTCACCGCTGAAGCCACCCCCGAGTCCCTGCTGAAGCGCTTTCAGGGGGCCAATGGGCGGCAACGACGCGCCATGGTGGTCTCGATGGAGGCCAGCAGCCAGCAACTGCGACCCTTGATTGCGGACCATATCGAGCGGCTTGATCCGCGCAGTGATGACTGGGCGGCCGGATTCCTGATTCAGCTGTTGCTGGCGGAAGAAGATGATCTCAGCAAGGGTTTTCTCGCCAACCATGGCACTGGCTGGCTGACCAGCTCCAGCTCAGCGTCATTGACATACGCGCAGTTGCAGCGGGCCTTGATGTTGCGGCAGTTTGAACAGGCTGATCGGATCACCAGCGCCGTGCTCCGCCAGCTGGCGGGCCCCACTGCCGAGCAGAGGGGCTACGTCTATTACAGCGAGGTGGCCTCCATGCCGGAGATCGACCTTGAGACTCTCGACCGACTCTGGCATTGTTTTTCCCGCGGCCGCTTCGGATTTTCAATTCAGGCAAAGCTGCTACGGAGCTGTAATGGTCACTGGGACCAGCTATGGACAAAGCTGGGCTGGAAACACGGCGGCCAGTGGACCCGGTACCCTGGATCCTTCCAGTGGACGATTGGGGCCCCAGAAGGCCACATGCCCCTGGTCAACCAGCTGCGCGGCGTGCGCCTGATGGATGCCCTGCTGAGTCACCCGGCCGTGCAGCGGCGTATGGGTGGCTGAACCGGACGGCCGCCAACGGCCTAGGGTCAGATCGGCACCTGCGGATTCCCGCCCGATGGCCCTGCGCTGGTCGGATTTCATTCTGCCTTCAACTTTGCAGCTCGCACCGCTGTTGGAGGTGCTGATCGAGCCTGTGTGCTGCCGCCAGTTGCAGAGCAAGGTACAGCTTGGTTTGCATGAGGCCCTGGTAAATGCGGTGCGCCATGGCAATGGCTGTGATCCAGGCAAATTTCTGCGAGTGCGCCGAATTGAAACCCCACGCTGGCTGATCTGGCAGGTCCAGGATCAGGGGGAGGGTGTGGAACCGTCAGCACGGCTCGCCAAACTTCCTCCGCAGCCCAACGCTCCCAGCGGCAGGGGGCTCTACCTGATTCACCACTGCTTCGACGACGTGCGTTGGAGCAACCGGGGCAACCGGCTCCAGCTGGCCGTCAGTCGGCAGCGGGCCGAGCTGCTGACACCGGCCGGTGGCTGGGGCAGCCAGGATCGGCCAGCTCGCCCTTGAGCCAACCAAGGCCGTTTTCCACCAGTTCAATGGCCGCCAGCCTTGCAGGGCCGCTCTGGCTGGCAGCGGGGTTGTCCCCAGCCAGCAGCAGCACCAGGGCCGCCGCCAGCTGCTCGGCGGCACGCCTGGATCGTTGGCCCTTGAGCGCATGCCAGTCGCGATCACCGAGGGCCAGCTGACGCTGGAGAGCCACAGCCTGCCCATGGGCGCCCTCGGGCCAGCTGCGGCTGGGCAGTGGACTTTTCACTTGACTAGTCACTAGACCTTTGGACGGCGGTTGGTCCATCCTGGTGCCAGTTCGCCATGGCTGGGTTTGCCGATGCCAACCAGAGCCAAACCAATACGACTGCTTCACTTGCTCGATGGCCTCCTCTCTCAAGTGCCCCTCTCGGCCCAGGGTTCGGGTGTGGTGCAGCGGCGCCAAAGGCAGCGTTTAGCCCTGACGCAACGGTTACTGGATCCCCTGCCGCCCCACCTGATTCCTTCAAACCGCAGCGAGATGATGTTTTGGCGCGGGTTGCGCTGGGGAACTGCTGGCCTGCTGCTGGCATGGTGGCTGAGAAGTTAGGACGGCTTGCGGGCCGCCCAGACCCTGGTCATGAAGTGGGATTCCGCCGAGATGGGGTCGAAACCGACTTGTTTTATCCTGGCTTCAATGTCATCTGTGATGTAGTGGCGGTAGTAGGGCTCGTGGAAAACCCGCCGGAAATTCTCCATCACAGTGCTGAATTGCGGGGAGTCGGCCAGCTGCACCGAATCTGCAAGCATCAAAATCCCGCCCGGCTCCAGCAACCTGAAGGCCTCAGCAAGCACTCTCTGCCTTGCCTCGCCAGGTAGTTCATGGAACAAAAACACGCAGGTGATCGCCTGGAAGGTCGCTGGGCCAAAGGGGGTAGCCTCCGCATTGCCTTGAACAAGCTGGGGCAATTCGCCAGGTAGCCGGCTGAGCCATTGGTTGGCCTGGCGCAGATAGGCGGTTGAAAGATCGAGCCCCACCAGCTGGGCCTGGGGCAGGGCGGCACGGATTTGGCGCAGCGTACGCCCCGTGCCAGTGGCCAAATCCAGCACCCTTAGTTGGCAGGCGGGGCGACTGCTGAAGGCCCGCAGGCCGCGCAGCAGGGGTGCCAGTAGCCTCCGGCGCATCGGATCGGCAGTACCATTAAAGAGAATCTCTACCTGCAGGTCGTAGAGGTTTGCCGAGTGTTCGCTCAGGTATCCATCGGTCTGGTGGTGGAAGTTCTGGAGGTAATAGTCCGGGTAGGCAGCAGGGTTCACCTCGGCAGGCAGGTCCCGCACCTTGCGCTGGCTGCGCCGGTCCCAGATGGCCGGCATGTCCAGCCACACCAAGGGGTAGCGACTGGCCCAATCAAGCCAGGGGGCATCAAAAAGCAGCCCTGTGGGGTAAATCCCAGCCTCGGCATGCATCCAGTCAAGGGCGATCAAGGCATCCATCGAGCGGCCTAATTCAGCCAGCAGCTCAGGAGGGGTCGGCAAGGTTGGTGGTAGGTCCAAGGGGGAAACAAGCTCCATCAGCTTGGTACTGGCCTCCTTATGGGCCAAACCCAACAGGCTCTTGCCCTGCTGGAGTGCCTGGTAGGCGAGCTTGGTGAGGCCAGGCCTGGCAAATGCAGTTTTATCAGGGTTCCCTAACTGGTGTTCATTTGCCATAATGTCTGGGTCAAGAATGGAAAGATGCAGTCACCTGCGTTTAACGGCATTCTCCGGCAGAGCGGTGGTGATTTGGCGCGCCTCCAGAGGTTAGGCGATCCGCTGGTCTCTGCGGGGCTATTTCAGCTGCTGGTGGGGCAATACATTCCTGAACCATCACCGTTGCTATTGCCTAGCTGGCTGTGGGTGCTTGCTCTTACTGCTCTGTTACTACCCGCGGGGGGAATGTATGGCAGTTTCCGCCAAGGTAGCCTAAGGGATCTAACCTCAAAGGTGGCCAATCGCTGGCTAGGCGTAATAACTGGAATGCTTCTGCTGACCTACATGACTAAGTCAACGGAATATTACGGACGGGTAAACTTTGTTTTATGGGGGGCAATAACCTTACTATTGTTAGAATTATCCCACGTAGGACTGCGAAAGCTACTGCGTATGCATAGGGTTCGGGGAGGCAACAGTCGAACAATTCTTTATTGGGGTACGGCTGAAGCAGCTAGTGAATTTAACAATAAATTGATTAATTCCCCATGGCTTGGATTGAGGATGGAAAAATGGTTTAGCCCAATTCCAACCAGACCAGATGTGCAGCCCTGGAATTTACCGCAATGCTCTGGCGGCATTGCCGAGATGAGGCGTTGGCTACTCAATAATACCGTAGACTCAATCGTATTTAGTCATTTGCCTAACACCGAAATCAACATGTCCGAAATTGTTGAATTCTTTGGTGATACATGTCTACCAGTTATTTATGCGCCTCATTGGGCACGCAAAGGCATGCGTTTTGAGGTTGAGCGCTTTGGAGGAATATATTGCCTTAATCTATGGGGAGGCGAACAATCACGCATTTTCACAAACTTGAAAGCAACTTTTGATGTCTTTGCATCATTAATAGCATTGGCGATACTGTCTCCAATCATTATTTTTGTTGCCGTAGCAGTGAAACTTTCCAGTCCTGGACCAATTCTGTATGCACAGTATAGATATGGCATGAACGGCAAAAAATTTAAAATACTGAAATTCAGATCAATGAAAGTAATGGAATCAGGTTATACAACTGGTTTACGACAAGCAACTCGAGATGATCCACGAGTAACGCAGGTTGGGAAATTCATACGCCGATGGAGCTTAGATGAACTTCCCCAGTTAATAAATGTATTACGCGGCGAGATGAGTATTGTTGGACCTAGACCACACGCTGTCGATCACAACGAGAGCTACAGGAAAATGATCCCCGGATACATGCAAAGACATGCTTTTAAACCTGGACTTACAGGACTTGCCCAGGTTGAAGGATTCAGAGGGGAAACAGCTTATTTAGATTCAATGGCAAACAGAGTGGAGGCAGATTTGCGCTACCAAAGAGAATGGACTTTCAACCTTGATATGGCAATTATCTTGAGGACTTTTTTAACCTTATGGACTCACGATGCGTATTAATAATCATGCAAATATGAAGAACGACCTGAACCGTAACACAATAAAAGTTAATATTTTATGGCAATGCTTCATTACGCTATGTGAATAACGGACACATTATAGGCCTGGATGTTTTGATTTAGGGCAACTCAAATAATTATAACCTTAAAAGTTTTTTTTACTTAAAAAAATTGATGGGATGGCAGCTTCGCAAAAAATATCATATCATCTATTGACGAGTTTCGCTGAGCCGTGATACTTTTATTAGTGTCTTATAAAAGGATTGCTACGTGGGCAGAGCCCTGGAGAAATAACGAAGGAAGTTGATGCAAGGTACATGAGGCACTACGAGGCATCACATCTGTAGACAATCCTTCTGATAATCAAACACCCATCGGCAAGGTCATACAGCCAATAAATGCACGAAAAAAGCTCTGATTGACGACTTGAGACGTTTTATTCATTGGCTGCGTTAATAGGAAGATGATAGCAAGGGCTCTTTTCATGGACAAGGATTACGAGGCCAACTAGACTGAGAAGGACATCAAAGCATTCGCAAGAATATGCTGCTTCTGCACATACATAGTGATGCACATATATTTGGATCAAGCTGAAGAGAAAGTAACTAGTTGCCGTTAATACCAGCAGGGATGACATTATATCGTCCGGTGAATTTATGGGCGACGTCGATACAGATGTTGTTCATGAACCGTAGCTATTGAGACAGTACTCTTGTGTCCGGCGAGTGGCAAATACTAATGCTGACGGTGGCCTGATTTTTCTCTCAGCCCTCAGGAAGCATTCCTGCTTTGATTTCCCTGATCTTCTCGCGGGTATTGCGTGACTACAGCTACTCAGAAGCCAGCGGCGAGGGATATGGCACGAGAGTCGCATATATTCGGAACTTATCAAATTTAAGCGGTGACCGAACGAAAGCTGATTTACATAGCAATCAATAGTTCATAAGCTTAATTGAAAAAGTTTATTCGACAAAAGCTCAGAGAGGAGAAGTTTGTTAACTCAAGGCAGGAAGTTAATAAATTAGCCCACATAGGAGCAACATTAATCAGACAGAGAAAGTGATGCCCAGTTAGTGGATTTGCTTAGCAAGGTAAAACCTTTATTTGGATTTAAAATCGTCAGTTGGAATCCCAGAGGCTAATTTGGCTCAATGTAGGCAGGGACTTAGCTTACAGTTAACAGGGTATTTTGACTAGTTTCAGAGTACTATAAGTTGGTCATTGAAGCAGGGATACTCATTAATCAGTCAATGTCAAGGCCTACAAACTGGCATGCGAACCAGCTCAAAAAGAATTATGGTCTGAGCTTAACCAAGACTTCGGACCATGCTGACCTGAGGGCTGCTGGATTGAAGGTAGCCTCTGCCCATTGACGGTTAGCGAATGAAATAGCACTGAGATCAGTGGAAGCTGCCCAATCCATTCTGCGAGACAAATCGCGAAGATTGGGTAGCTTGAGATGCGCTTGACGGATCCATTGGCTAGCATAAGCACGGCGCTTACGCCAGCGGGGTCGACAGCGCAGCTCAGCCTGCAAAATATATTCACTCATTGGCGGGTAATCGGTAGTAATCACCGGGATACCCGCACATGCAGGCTCGAGCACCATAAAGCCGATGCCTTCCATCTTGGAAGGTTGGACGCAGATGTCACCGGTTGTATAGAGGTCGACAATACTAGACAAATTGCCTACCACGATCTCAACACGATAGTCGACGGGGGGTAGGGGGACTGCTTTTTGCATACGTACAGTTAAACGAATGTCTTTGCGAGTTAGGCGTGAGAAAGCCTGAATCGTATCGCGAGTGCCTTTTCGGTCGTCGGCATCCACAAGGCCAGCGTTGTGAATGAAGTGACGGGCCGGACCACGTACCTCACGAAATGGTAATTTTGTTAGGTCGATAGGCCAAGGCAAGACACAGGTATTTGAGAAGCCGTAAGAATAAACAATTTGCTGAGTAAACTGTGATGGGCAGACGAAGAGGTCACAGTATTTCCACTCTAGGGCCTCGCCATTGAACCATTCCCACATGGGAACACAGACAGTTGCGACACCCATCTCACGGGCAATTTGAAGGATATTTGGATGCCAGGCTGGACGCTCGAAAAAAAGAATTCCGTCGAGGCCGAAAAGCAGTGAACGAACAGATTCAGGCGATGCATCTGCGGGCAACAAGCGTTCGCAAATCCCATCAGTAGGATGATCAATGAGGCGCTCTGTAGGAATGACTAAGTGATGGCCAAAACCGAGCACGCCACGAACATCACTGGCCATCCGGCCAAAGCCGGTATCATCTTTATGAGCATATACTGCCCATCTAGAAAAGTCGAAGTCAGGCAAGGTTCTTCTTCATGGAAACTAAGAATTGAGGATACAAAAAAATCTAAGCTGTCATCCGCCTAACAACCATAATCGCAAGGAAAGTTGATAAGAATGGAGGCTGGCGGATAGGCAAAAAACTTCGGAAACAGCATACAAAAAGTACTATTTACTATATAGCTTGTGCCCGCTCCGGTGTAGGTACGAACGGGAGCGCAGACGAAACACCCTTAATCACCAGTAAAGGAACAGAGAAGCAGAGCTGACAACTAATATAGTGGTCTAGCAACAGAGTCGACATCACCCGCCGCATAGTGACCAATACAAGCATGCCCGCGAAACTACCAGGCAACGCGGCCCTGTTGGTTGTCGGTGTTGGTAAGTAGCTTTGATAGATTCCACATTAACGAAATTGAAGGGCCATGACGAATTATGCGTAGAATTGCGATTCCCGCTGAGTTAAATATGCAGCTATCGATGGTGGTTAAATACGAGGACTCCTCTGAAAGTTCCACTGGATGCATCAAGCAATGAGGAAGGCAAGGGCTGCTCAGCTTATAAAATTTGAGAACTAATTGAGGGAACCTCGAAAAATCAAGAATTTCACACCTACAGAAGCTTACAAAAAAAT
>Ga0169931_10010392_pt1 | contig 13265 bp, 4 predicted proteins | sample Kivu_15m_20L_FD_129675 | JGI IMG/M metagenome (GOLD analysis project Ga0169931, IMG submission 129675) | Freshwater microbial communities from Lake Kivu, Western Province, Rwanda to study Microbial Dark Matter (Phase II) - Kivu_15m_20L... | ecosystem: Environmental > Aquatic > Freshwater > Lake ...
TGCGCCGGCGCTGTTGCAAATACCGGATCATTCTCAAACAATACCTTGAAGCCCATCCGGTCCTTTTTCGCCACCCAACGCAGCGTATCGTAACCCATTGGACCAGAGATTTCGTTTGGGTCGTAGGAGTTCGGGACGGGGATACAAATACAGCCCGTACAACAAGGAGGGGGAGGAGATGGTGGAGGGGGAGGGTCAGGAGGACATCCATAACATGGTGGAGGGGGCGGTTGTGGGCCGCAGGAGTTCGACTGCCCCAATATATTAGAGATCGTTAAGATTAGTAAGGAACCTATTGTATATACTTTGAGCATGGATTATAGGTAAAATTAAGTTTAGATAATAATATCACTTAATTAGAGATTAATGTTTGAAAATACTAAAATACATTTAAAAATGATGGAATAGGGGAAAAATCGTTCTGGATTTCAAGGATAAATTGAGAAGGGGAAGTGCGCGGAGGTGTATCATCAACAGGCCAAGGAGCGGTTTCCCTACCATCACAATGTATATGCAAATACTGTGACCTATTACCTTTAGTATCTCCTTTAAGACGCACCCCGTTTAAAAATGGATAATAAGTAGTATTATTGTAAACCCCATTTTTATTAAAATGTGGCACCTCTAGCATACATAATGCTCCAGTATATTTTGACATTGTTTCTGCCCTTCTTATCCCTTCCTCTACAGACGTCTTGTGTTGGATGTCCGTTCCAATTCCTGTTTCAGGATGATGATGACTTTCTTTCCTTTTTTGTCTCGCGCAACCAGTAACTACAATCGTTTCATTTTTGATTTTATCTAAATTTTCAAATAGGGCCTTTCTTTTTTCAATATCACATGGTTCTTGCGTTCTGGTTTTTCCTTCATCTTTATCTTGTTTCCCTATCTGACTATTATCAAATTTTATAATTTTATATTTAGGACAATCGTTAGTTAATCCTAATGGATCAATATTATTAACTGGATTATTCATTACATACCCATAAAGTGAGGTACCATCTATATACCCCAAAGGATCCCTCTGCATAAACATTCCGATATAGGCATTATACTGACGAAATTTGTAATTATACAGACCCGTTTCTGAATCCAGTCTTTGACCTGTAAACAGGTAGGGATTGGAAATCGCTGAACTGTCCCTTAGCATCCCATCGGGAGCTAGTATTTGAACTTTACCATAAGGGTCGTAACGATATTGTTCAACCATAATCCCAGTTGTATTAGTTGCAAATACAACCGAACCTATTAAATTTGAATGCAAGTAAGAAAAAGAATTGTTTTTAGACATAGCAAACATCTCATCCAGATTATTCCCGTAAAAGTATTGTACAGAAGAATTCCCTACAATAGATTTTCGCTCTTCCACTACCCTGAATCCGAAATATAAAAAATACGTTGTATCCTGGCCTATGACCTTAGCTATTCTCCTATTCAAGGCGTCGTATAGATAGCGGATACCCCCTCCGGCACTTACCATCCTGTTCTTTTGGTCATAGGAATAGCTTCGAAAACCATCCGAAAGATTATTGCCATTGGCATCGTAAGCTAACATGGTTGTTCCGGCAGCTGTATATTGGTTGACCTGATTTGCAACATACGCTTGGATGCTGCCATTTTCCTCTACCGATTTGCGGTTGCCGACCAGATCAAGATCAAAAATTTGCTCTTTCTTAGGGTTTGAAATCATTCCACCAGAAAAGGTGCCCTCTAAACATTCAGTAAGTCGATTGAGTGGATCATACTGGTATAGTTGGGAGGCATCTGGGGTGAAGTTGTTTTTTTCAAAGATGCGGTTGTCGTTTGCATCGTACCCATACTCAGTTCGCACAATCTGATTAAGGTAATGGGTAAGTTGAACAGGCATATCATTGCTGTTGTAGGTCAGCTCAGAATAGGTTTTGTTGCCAAAGGTTTTCCGCAATACCCTATCCCCTTCATCATAATCATAGACCAGGATATCCGGATTAGGCTGCAAGGGGTCGCGCACTGTGGAAAGCCGGTTCCTTTTGTCGTAGATTTCCTCCACTACCCTGCCACCAGGGTAGGTGATATGGCGCTTGCGTTCTTTGGTTAGATAGGAATAAGAAGTTGCAAGTCCATGGACAGCCTCAGAAATCAAACGGTTATCGGCGTCATAACGCATTTCTACCCGACTGTGGGCATTAACCGCTGTCAGCATATTGCCGTTTTTATCGTAGCTAAAGGTTTCACTCTGTCCATCAGGGTAGCTGCCCTGGATTAAGCGATATGCCTGATCGTAGGTAAATTGAATCTGATTTTTATTGGGATCTATCAGGGATTGAATATTCCCGTTGGGATCGTATGTCCAGCTTGTTTTATCCCCATTGGCAAAGGTTTCCGACAACTTTCTTCGCAGTGCGTCGTAAGAATAGGTTGTCTTATTTCCATTTGGATCTATCAGGGCCAACAGATTTCCAACAGCATCATACTGTTGCTGGGTAACGCCACCCAGTGGATCATCTATGCGAACAAGACGGTTTGTTTTGTCATAGGCAAACATTACACTTACTCCCTTGCGATCCGTGGTTTTTACCACGTTGTTATTTTTGTCATACACACTGTATACTATCTTACCATCTGGATAATTTAACGCCGTATTTCGGTTCAGCGCATCATATTGGTATCGGACTATATTGCCGTTGCCGTCAGTAACTGAAATCTGATTGGAATTTGCATCATAGACATATTTCCCAATGGCCCCTTCTGAATCCCCTACCTCGATAAGCCTGTTCAACTTATCGTATAGCATTTTAAGGGTATTCCCATTTGGATATACCACTGCCGTTACGTTCCCTACAGCATCGTAGGCATAATTCGTTTGCTCGTTCAAGGGGGATTTTTGCTGAACCATGCGGTTCATTTCATCGTAAGCGATAGAATATATATTGCCATTGGGGGTTCTCTGTGATATCAGGTTACCAACCTCATCGTAAACCCATGCGGTGGTTTCGCCCGCTGCGTTGGTCTGCGTGACACTTCTGTTCAACCCATCGTAGGAAAAGGAAGTCACCTGTCCCTTTCGATCTTTGGAGGTGAGGAGATTTCCCTCAGGATCATAGCTGAATTCCACTGAAAATCCCAAAGGATCAGTCATTTTTATCATTCGATCCAGCAAGTCATGTTGAAATTGACCGGCCTGGTTGTTCTCATTGATTACTGATATAGGGTTCCCTGCGGCATCAAACTGAAACCGAAGTGCACCATTTTCCGCATTTTTCATTTCAGTGAGGTTACCGTGGATATCGTACACGTATTGGGTCAAATACCCGTTTCCATCCTCTGCTGTCAGAACCTGGCCGAAGGCATCGTAGGTAAACTTCTCGGTAATTCCTAAGGGTTTATTTATTTGTATTCTGTTTCCCTTATCATCGTAGGACATTGTAGTGACGTTTCCATTTCGGTCTCGCATGGATTTCACCCTACTAAAAATAGGCTCATAGGTATATTCCATGCTCTGGCTAAGCGCATCGGTTTCCTTTATGATGTTGCCCTTATTGTCGTAGGCATAGAGCGTAGCATTGCCTTTGCCATCTGTTTTTTTTACGATATTATTCTGACCATCGTATTCAAAGGAGACATCGTTGCCGCAGCAATTGCCATATTGCCGTGTGATCCTACCCAGCGTGTCATATTGATAGGAGGTAATCTGGTTGACACCCGATACTTCCTCTACAACATGCGTTCTTAAATTTTCATAACTATAAGTAAAGTTCTTTACCCCGACACAAGTGATGACACGTTTTACGATATTAGCGGCATTGTACTCGATATTGACCGGTATTCCGTTTTTATTGTTGACAGAAATCAACTTGTTTTGCTCATCGTATCGATATTCATTTACGCCACCCAAAGGGTCTGTTACTTTTTCAGGATTACCTTTCGCATCATAAGCATAACTCCATTCCCGTTGAGGGGTAGTATTTGGATCGGTAATTTTTGATAAACGACCCTGATTCCAAGTAAAATTTATCACCCGGCCAGCAGGGTCCGTTGCCGAAGAAAGTAAACCATTATGATAGGAAAGTAGGATGGTATTATTGTAACGATCCGATATTTTTGTAAGCCTTTTATGGCTCACATCTTCAAAAAAATAGGACATGCCATCGGTTTTTTTCACGACGAACTTGTTAGGTTCATACTCCTCCAGGGTTTCAAAAACACCTGAAGGCAGGCTAAACTAATTTGTTATCGGGTCAAATTTATATTTATTTGGCAGACCATCCATATTCTGCACAATGATGTCTGCAGAATCTTTTTTGTACAACATATTGTAGGAAAAAGTCCATCCGAAACCATATCCCAAATCGGTTAAAGCGGAAATACTATTATAGGTAAAGAATACATCCAGTGATAAACCCCTCCCAGGAATTCGAAGATCGGTTCGACTATAATAGGCACTTCCTGAATAGGTATTTACCTTTATTCCATTGGCACAAACTACATTTGGCCTTGTTATATTTATCTGTCCAAAACTAATACTGCTTGTCAGGAGCAAGAGAGGTAGAAAAAAGATAAAAGGATTTTTCATATAAAGTCAATTAAAGAATGATCGTACAAAAATTTATTCTCGAAGCATATATTCGAGGATAGGAATTAATCTTTTTGAAAAACTGTAAACTGAAATGGAGCAAAATGAACCAGGTCTGAGAATACCAGGAGGCCCACCAATTTCCTGAAACTTAAGATATAACTCTTGTTTTCCATCATTTAAACCGGGAATGGTAAAGGAAAGGGGTTCACCATTCAAACTAATTAAGAATCGAGAAGGGACCGGGATATCGACATTTCCGGTATTTCCATACTGAATGGTGATAGGAACCACCCTATTTACCAGCATACTGGCTGGATGATCTACAGTCTCACTTAACCCATTATCTGTCCCAATATTGACTATATTACAAGTAAAAGAAATATTACCTTGTTGACTTGCATTGGTTAAAATGCCCGGATTTCCCTTAACTACAGTAAATCCGTTGGGCAAGGTCGCCGATTCTCCATTCCGATTGAGCAGCACGTCATAAGTTCCAAGTTTGGCACCTCCCAGATTAAAAGTAGCAAAAGCCCGTGTTGAATTGATAAAGTGTAATCTATTTGCTGTAATCTCCCCGATTGCCGTACTTTTCAACTTTACGGACATCATTGGAGTGAACTTTGCCCCATCTAATCGAACGGTGACATTTCCCGTATTCCCACCTTTATCTGAATGAACACTTAAAATGGAAAAGCGGATAATCTGTGTTTTTAGTTTAATAAATTGAGCATTTCCATTCTCCGAAGCACCATAAACCATTAAATAATAGGTTCCCGGAATCAACTCAGGCACGATAATACTTTGGTCTGGCTGACTGGGACTATTGAAAGCAAAATCATGGGAAGATCGGGAAGGCATCTTACCAAAGCTCAGGAAAAGTTCATTTTCGCCTGAAATCCCGTCGAGAGAAATAAGCAAAGTAGCGCTATTTAATGAATCAGGCACCTCAATTCTAAAAAATATGGGAACTTGATTTGCAAGCGTTCTGTTTAAGGTAGTGTCAATGGCAAGTTTAGGAACCGTTATTTTAACTTTACTATCGGATGATTTTATATTATTGGTTTCAGAAGATTCTGCAATATTATTTCGCACATCTGAAGATACAATAACATAATAATCTCCTAAAGATAAACCAGGTACATTTCCAGAAAAACGCCTTTCTACGGCGTCACCTGGAATAATAAGTTCTGTACGGTTAATTACTTTACCAGCAAGGACGTCATCAGCGTCTAACAAAGAATCTTTTGAGAAGTAGATTAATTCCTCCATGTAACCATTGGCAGGGTTTTTTCCTATATTTCCAATTTCATAATCAATACGGATATTTTCACCAACAATGGCCATTTCGGGTGGTGAAACCGATGAAACCACCAAGTCAGATGGTAGCGGTTTATTGGCAATAATGATAGTATTCACCATATTATTTTCTTCGCCGTTATGTTCATAAAAGGCATTATTAGCCTCCGTTTTGAAAATAAGGACAAAGTTTTGTTCTGCCCAAACTGGAATGAATATTTCAAGCGTATCAGTATATTCTTCAAATGGCTGAAGAATACGTGTTTGATTTTTTGAACCTATAAGATTATCACCTGGATCAATTTCAAAATCTCGGGAAAAGAAAATTTTGTCAGACCAGGGGGCAGTGGTTGTTGCATTACCTGTATTTTTAACGCGATAAATAAGTTGAACAGGTTGGCCTGAAACCACAGGAGAAGGCACCTGCAGGTAGGTGGGTAATAAATCCGGGGAAGGGCTTAATTGTACATAGAATTTATTTGCCATTTGACCGGTTTGGGTCATAACTGACTTAACATTATTGGACCTGATGGAGTCATTTGTCTTTCGTAGATGATCTGAAACTACCCAAAGGTAGTGGTCTCCTGAAATACCATTTGGTAATCTTATATTTTGTTTGTTTTTATAACTCATCAAACTTGAAACAGGATTGAGTTGACCAAAATCCTTAATGAGCAAATCATCATTTTCATTTAAAACAGCTTCATCCGATAGAAATATTCCATCTAACCAGTTGGAAAATCCGAAAACACTGGTCGCATTTCCCCGATTGGTTACAGTCCAGTTAATTTGATAATTCTGACCAGAATATAGGGTATCATTTAAAATACCTGTTTCTGAGAGTTCAAAATCGACAGGGGGTGGCGCTTTAATAAATATTCTTTTACCCAATATAACATTATTATCTTCAGAGGTATGTTCATACAAATTATTCTTGTCGTCTGCAGAAAGGAAAATATAATAATAACCGGTTGGTAAAAAAGGCATAAATAATTTATTTACCCCCTTATAAATGCTATCGCGTGGAACAATTTGACGAATTGTATTAACCCCTAATTTAAATGCTTTGGTTTTATCTAATTCGGCTTTATTGTAAAGATAAAATTGATCCATCCAGGAATCATTGGCAGCAATGGGTTTTACCCCCTGATTTTTTACCTGATAATCAACCATAAAATTTTCCCCAGCACCTATGGAATCCTGATAATTGATACTTAAAGGAATTAAATCGGGCCAGGGGGAAAGTTGAATTTGAAAAGAATCTAAAAAGCGATTATTCCCTTCCCCTTCCCATTCGAAAATACCATTATTAGTATCGGTCAGATAATGCAGATAATATTTACCAGTAAAACCTTCAGGAATAATTATATCAACTTGTCTGACAAGAGATTGGCTGGAAAGTAAGTTCCCGGTATAATCCTGCGACCCAACTAACCGGAAAATGGTGTCGATAGATCGATTTGGATTTGGAGCAAAAACGGCAGATTTTGACAGATATATTTCATCTCTTCTTGGTTGATTAAAAATACTTCCTAATCCTATATTTCGAATTAACCATTGTATAGGTATGGTCGTCCCAGAAATTAATTGATCAGGTAAATCAACTGATTCAATTGTTACATCTGCGGTTAAAATTTGGATTGCATTGACGGATCTGGAAATATTATTACCATGTGTATCTAATTCAAACACGCGTTTGGCCGCATCTGTCAATACATACAAATAATATTTGCCACGAATATTAGGTGGTATTAAAAAAGTCGTATTGGCCTTATAATTCTCTCCAGGAAGTAAGGTGGACATGCGGGGTATATTCAAAATTCTGATAGCGGAATCAGGTTTAAAGGTTTCTGAGAGTCCAAGATAAACTTCATCATACCAATACTCTTCCGCAATACTTCCGCCCTGGTTTTCAACAGTCCATTGAACCTGAACTCTTTGATTATTACTAACAAATACAGGAGCAGAAACCTGCGAAACTTTTAAATCGGGGGGAGGCGTAAGGAATACATTAAAGGTATCACTGACAGCAACATTATTCCCTTCCAGCGCAAATTCAGTGACCTGATTTCGTCGGTCTGTTACAACATGAACAAAATAGGCTCCAAAAATATACTTTGGTAATATTATTATTTGACTGTTATTCCTGGTGGCACCCGCTGCCAAAGAACTTTGAGCATAAGGAATTCCAACTGGAACGGCATTGCTTTCATTCCATACTGGTGAAGAACTTAGATAAACCTGATCAGAAAAAGAAACTTTAACTGGTGTATTTCTGGCACCTTGGTTTTTAGTTTTCCAGGATACTTCTATGATTTGCCCCGAAAAGGCGTTTCTGGGTGCAATAACCACATCTGTGACTATTAAATCAGGCGGCGGGTTTAGTAATACCTGTATGGGTGCAAATGCTATGTTATTGTTCTTATTCGATTCATTCAGGTATCGGCCATTTCTCACTAATATATAATAGTTGCCCTGAATACCTGTGGGGAGCTTGGCACTTGCCATGTGACTGTAAGCCTGACCAGGTATCAGTGCCTTTAAATTTTGAGTAGAACCAATAAGAATATCCACATTATCTTGAAAAATAGTATCCTGAGAGAGATAAATATCGTCATACCAATACGCCATGGCTGTTGAACCCTGACCTGAATTAATAACCTTCCAGGTTACAGACAGTGACTGTTCGGAAAAAGCAGAAAGGGGTGCGCCTACTTCTCTGGTTATTAGATCAGGCAAATTTCGGATGGAAAACCGCTGAACTTTACTTACAGTTGAACATCTGTTGTTCCTTGCTTCAACTTGCCAGAAATAAGTTCCCCCGTAAAGTATTTGATAATCATAAAAATTATAGATAACCTGTGAAGTGGTGTAAGGATAAGCTGGTTTAGTATTACCTTCCTTCCATACATAAATGTCATATAAACTCGCAAACTCAACTGGAGTCCAATTTAAAGGAATCGGATTATCCAAATTTAGCGTTGAGTCCGGAGGGAACATATTTTCTATTTTGCCTAAACGAAAAATAGAAAATGTAAGCGTATCATTTGTCCTTCTGGCATCTCCATCCAGGAAAGCGACAACCTGTACTACTGATTCTCCCGATGGAAATTTAACCAGTTCATCAAATTCCACTTGAACGGACCCATTGGCAACTAAAGGCGTAGTTACTAACTTTCGAATAAAAACACCTGTTTTACCAATTCGATATCCAATGTCAAAATTGACTTGATTGCTTGCACCTAAATTATGAATGGATACCGCCAATTTTGCATTTTCCTGACCTATACAGCTTGTTGCTGGTAAGATTAACCTGGCTATACTTATATCATTTGCTGCTGGTGCTTCGACCATGAATGTCCTCATAACCTGAGGTGCAGGTAAGAAATTTTCATTCCCTGCCTGATTAAAAGTCAAGGTAACAGTTCCCAATCCTGAAAAGCGAAGGGTGTCTCCACTCAAAGTAGCTACCCCGCTGGATGGGCTCGTCTGGATATTTACAGATACTGGTAATTTTGAGGTAGATACCCCAGAAATTAATACAAATGGGTCGGAAACAACTTTATTGCTAATGGGAGCAGTCGTGATGGATTGTACTGCTTTTCGGACTAACAATGTAGCCGTATCATTTCCTTTGTAATTATTATCAGCTACCTGCCCGATAACCTGATAAGTTCCTGCATTGACGGGGGGATTTCCCTGTCCGTTATAAGATAGCAGAATGTTTAAATTTGATGGACTTGGACTCACTTTTACATGTTGCGGTAGCCCGTTAAAATTAACCTCCAGGTTACTTAAAATTACATCTGCCTCCGCCTTTCCCACAGGAATATCTGCGTAAGCTACCGAAGATTTGTAAATACTGTTTCCCCGCTGTAAAGCCTGTACCCGAATGTTTCCTGCACCATAGATTCGAATACTATCTTTGTTGAAGAGTACCCCAGGACCTTCGATAATAGCTAATTCTACCGGTAATCCTGAACTGGCTACCGCACTTATACTAAAAGGTAAAGCACCAAAAATTAATCCAGAAGCGTATGAAAATGAAATACTTTGTGCCTGTTTTGGCGCCGTATGATTATATGCCACTGAAAAGGGACCCATACCACATGGATTTAAAAATCGAACACTATAATTTCCGATATTCTCATCCGGAAAAGTTAAGGTCATATTAGTAGAACCCTCCAGGGGAGCACCATTGAAAAACCATTGATAACCAGTTGCCTGATTTTCAATACCGGCCGGACTGGATGTAAGGGTATTCCCGTCTGGTGAAACAGTGATTAGAGGAGTTGAGGAAGGTACACCATTGTAAACTTGTGCAATCTGTTGAAAGGAAAATCCATCACCACATTGATTGGAGGATATTACTTTTATATTAAAATTACCCGCCTGATTCCAATTTATTGTAGCTGTACTTGCCGTCGTCTGAAGTGAACTCCCTCCACTGAATTCCCAGCGATAATTAATTGATGATAAGGGTGAACTTACGCTATATGTTTTTACGCCAGTGCAATTTAAGATATCTCCGATAATATTAAAGCTGGCTCCAGGTTTATTTGTTACTGTTACATTATTGGAAACAATAGCACTGGTATCTTTTGGGGCACTGGATATGATTCTGAATCTATAACCATTACCGTCTGGAATGTAATTTGGAATGACTGCATTTATGGTGTCACCTGTTGCACTAATAATACTACCTATATTTACAGGATTATTAAAATTATCACTGATGGAACTAATCTGTAGGGTAAATACATTATCCGGGGCAAGATCCGTATTCATTGAAAATGGAACCTTAAATCCTACGCCTGTACAGATAGCCCGGGGGTAATTCAGTATAGATATGACTGGTTTTGTAGTAGGTTCAACAAAAAATGAACTGGATTGAGTTATACCCCATTTCCCGAATTGGTTTTTAGCTCTTACATACAAATAATGAGTACCCACTTTAAGGGTGCTTAAATCAACAACAACAGACAAATCAAGTGAATCTTTAACCTCTGGAATAAAAATTGGAAGTCCCTCGCCTAGCCCCGGGTCTGTGTCAATGAAATATTCTGCTTTAACGATAGGATTGGAAAAATTTGTAACGGGTATTTCCTCTTTATAAAATTGACGATATTGCGTTTGAGACCATTTACCCTCTGCGTCCCTAAAGCGAAGATATAGTTTACCAAAACCAACTGGTAAATTTTCCATCGGAAGTGTAAAGACAAATGAATCCAAATGAGTTGTAGCAGCAACAGGTATCGCTGTTCCATTTCCAATTCCAGGGTCCTGATTGACAAAATACTCACCCGCCACCAGATTTGGAGCACCTGAAATAATGGGAACCACTTCTTTATAAAAAGGACGTGCCAGCGTCTGGGACCAACTTCCTTCTGAGTTTCTAAATCGCATATATAATCTGCTAAAACCTGCGGGTAACTGGTCTATCGGGGTAAATATAGTGAGCGAATCAGTGGACCTGCCCGGATTCACTGGCATAGGTATGCCATTTCCATAACCAGGATCTTGATTGAAAAAATATTCCCCGGAACTTACTTTTATCTCGAGTGATGAAACGGGTATTTCCTCTTTATAAAATTGACGATATTGTGTTTGAGACCAGCCACCTCTAATTTCACTGGTTGAGTCCAACATAACAGTGAATGGTGAGACAAACGCACGAACATAAAGCTTGTGAAAACCATTTGAAAGTTGATTAATGTCCACCTGGAAATTTAAATCCAGTTGATCTGAACTTGTTAGATTTACGTTTAATCCATTTCCAAACCCAGGATCTTCATTGAAAAAGTACTCAACTTTTATAACCTGTTGAGCATTCAGATTAAGAGGTAAAAATATAATAAACGGACTAAAAAAAACAATTTGGAAAAATTTTCTCAATATCAACATTCCTAATCTTTATTAACCTGAAGCAAAATATTGAATGACAAAGATGCCAGATTCAATTTCTTGAAATTACTTTTATTCTAACATCCAATGGATCGGCGTTACTACCAATAGGTTGATGCTCAAATAAATAAATTGACGGAATTGGAGGAAGACCTGATAATACATAAGGTTCAGTTCCTCCAAAGGGACCTATATCAACTGGTTTTTCATTTGTACTTCCATAACCTGCTGCTTTGGCTGGTGATCCCACTTTAAGTTGCCATCTGCCGTCAGTAGATACATCCTGTGGTTTAGCAGCCGTAGGAGCCACTAAAAAAACGGTGCTTAAATCGACATAAGCTTGATTTCCATTAACGGAACCAACACCGGTTCCACAAAAAATATTATTTGAAAAATAATTTTGATTGATAGCATTAACTAAACTACTATTACAACTACCAGTTTCAATAAAAAGATTGTTAACAAAAAATGATTCTGTTCCTTGGACAGATCCTTGGAAAAGGTTGTTATATACCAAAACGGATTTAGCATTGTTTAACTGTAATACATTCATAATATTATTTATAATTCTAATATTCCTTATTACTGGATAGTCTTGATAGATTAAAACAACGGATATATAGCTAAAATAATTTTGAGCTATTAGGATTGAATCTTTATTAGATGCCTGGATTGCACCATTATAAAAATTTCTCTTTAGTTGGATATTATTTACATTTATTAAAGTTGGTTGCCCTACATAAAATCCACAAAACAAAGACCCTTGAGAACCTTCATTAAAATTAATACCATCAATTTGCGCATGATTTTTAATAGCTGAAGTGTTTTCATTTTCAGCCAGAAAATAACCAGGTCCAAACAAAAACAACCTTTTTGTACAAGTCAATCCTCCATAACTGAATGGCGTTCCTTCTACATAAAGTGTATCACCTGCATTAGCAGAATTATGAGCAGTCTGCAGATTGTTAAAGTCAGCATTTATGCCAGGAGCATTATTAACTCTCCATATTTTGGCCATAAGCGACTCATTAGATAATACAAAAAGTAAAGAAAAAATTAAATAATAGTTAACCCTTTTTTTCATCCGAACTTTTATTTGAAAAGATTAAAAAAATCATACTTGAAAGGGTAAAATTACAATTAGCATATACCAGAAACAATACTCATAAATGAGTATTTTTTTGTTTATAACAAATTAATTACGCTATTTTAATTCAAATGATTGCATTCTATTTTGACTACCTGTTGAAAGATTGATAAAATTCATTGAAAATAATTTTAACCAGTAAATTAAAATTTCCGTAAAACTGTCCTATCTATTTACATATAATATTTAAAAATTTGAGCGAAGAACCTGTTAAATGAAATCTGAGTAAAACATATTTATTTAAAAAACATGATGAAAACCATGAAGTATAATTACTATTTTTTATTCCTTTATATCTCATTTTTTCCTTCCCCATCTAAAGCCCAGGTAACAGATGTTCAACGCGCTTTATTTGAAATGGAA
>Ga0169931_10010393_pt1 | contig 13265 bp, 10 predicted proteins | sample Kivu_15m_20L_FD_129675 | JGI IMG/M metagenome (GOLD analysis project Ga0169931, IMG submission 129675) | Freshwater microbial communities from Lake Kivu, Western Province, Rwanda to study Microbial Dark Matter (Phase II) - Kivu_15m_20L... | ecosystem: Environmental > Aquatic > Freshwater > Lake...
ATAATTATGACATATTATAATCATAATAATTAAATTAATATATAGATAATTAGAATAATTAATATAGTTAAGAATAAATTTATTAAATTTGTTAAAATAATATTTAATATTCAGATAATAAATTTGATGTTGCAAATGCATATTATTGTTTATCAAATTATTATTTAAATAAAAAATGATTGTAAACAAAGATTTTAAATCTTAGTCATCACTTCCAAATAAAAATAAAATTCTTATTTAAAATTAAATTTTTCTAGCAATTTATAAATTTGTTAATTTTATTATTATTAAAATTTTTAATCTTTAAATAACAATATAATATACATAAATTTTTACAATTAAAATTCTATTTAATAATATCTTCATTGTCAATAATTTTACTGCTCTACATTTATTTTCTCTTAAATTAAAACATTATCCTCACCTTAATTGATTCAAGAGCTTATTAAATTTCTATTTCTTTTATAATTATTATCAATAATAACTTTCAATTCATTCAATTCATTTTCAATATTATCCTGACTATGTTTCGAATAATCAACAAGTTGCCATTTCAAATACAAATATGACATACTAAAAGTTCCCAATAAAAAACCCGCTATGATAAATTTAGAAAATAATAAATTTTTAATTAAGATTAATTTGTTTGTTTTTTTGAATATCTGCCCTTTGGCTATCTTTTCTGATTGACTGTTCATTTTTTAAATTATTAAAAAATAATTATTAAAAATATTTAAAATCATAAATATCTGCATTTAAAATGAAATTATAAATAAATCAATGGGACCTAAAAAGAAAGAAGGAAATGCCGCAAAAGGAAAAGAAATTTTTCAAGCTCAATGTGCATCATGCCATAACATGAGTGCAATGGGAACCGGACCCCCACTTGGAGGTATTTACAACGGTCAAATTGCATCAAATGGAGGATTTGCTTATTCAGGAGCACTTCAAGGAAAAAGCAAATTGAAGTGGAATGATGCCAACCTCGACAAATGGCTCCAAAAACCGTCAGCTTTCGCTCCAGGAAACAAGATGGGCTTCGCAGGAGTTGAGGGAAAACAAGATAGATTAGATTTGATTGCATATCTCAAAGAAAATTCATAAAATAGTTAATTCCATATTCGAATATTTTATATAAACATTAAAATTATATGTAGAGAATATTTATTAACTATAATATGTTGTAGGATCAATGTTTTTTAACAATAAAGTATAAATAAATAAAACGAAAAAAAATAATTTACATTCATTTTACGATAACAATTTAATATACTTGAAATCAAATATAAATTTTGTGTTTAAAATAATTAAATTATTTGAAAAATAAATTAAATTAAAATAAAATTTTAATTGCCTATACTATATTTACACTCTATGTGTGTGGACTTTCCGTAAAAATGTCAATTTTATGCCACAAAACAATCATATTAGTATTGTAAATAATAAATCAAGCTTTTTACAGTAAAGTAAGTAGATTAAATTTATTATTCTAATTTATTTTAATCAATTAAATATTGCTCATGTATTCAGTGCTTTTCGTTTTTCGCATCTTTTTTATTTGTTGTCATTTTAAATAATTTGCTTTTGAGTTTTTCTCCATAGGGAATCCAACTATCCCAATTTTCCTCATCTTCTTGTGCTTTAACTTGAGGTAAAATAATATGTTCTTTTTTATAAGCTTCGATTTGTTTAATATAATTGACGAAGTGTTTAACTTTAGTAAATTGTGGTAAGGTTTCAGCTTCAATGATGTATCCAAGTTCATCTTCTAGAATCATACCGATCTCAATAGAATCTAGAGAATCTAGTCCATGGTCTGATAATTTACTCTCTATGCTAAGTCCGTCTTTGTAAGTAGTTCTGAAGTATCCCTTAATAACACCAAGAACATAATTTTCGATACGCCCTTCATCAGCTAAAACTAACTCACCTCTTAACTTAGCTAAGCGATTTTCTACTTCAACCCAGGGTTGGATTGCACTTGTAGCAGATGAAGCATTTTTATCAGATGGTTTCCCTTCAAGGGTTGGTAATTTCTCGGCTGCTGCGGCAAAGAAAAATTTCTGTTGATTGATTTTGAAACTTCTAAGGGGATTTATAACAATTTTATGTCTTAGAACCTGTTTCTGAAAATTATTTAACATTTTTATTAATATAAAATTATTTAAATGATATTAAAAATCTGAATTAATAAACAAATTTTTTATTTTATTATTTAAAATGCAAAAAACTAATGAAATAGAAACAAAAGAAAACGAAAAGGCATGTTGGTTGTACATAGATAGTGAGCCTTTAGGTTCTTTTAAGGAAGTGCAAACGAAAATGGCCAGCAAGAATTTTGCTGATAAAGAAGAGGCGCTAAAATTGATGATTAAATCAATTTCAAACGATGAAAACTACCCAGACAACTTGATGATAAATGTGATACATAATTTGTCGATTGTTGACGACATTAAAATTAAGAAACTCTTGTTTCTTTTTTGGGAGGTAACGATAATTAATAAAAAGTTATAACTAATTTTAATCAAATAGATTATAGAAAGGAAAAATCCGAATGGAAAAATTAAAGAAGAATTTTTATTAGTTTGCAATAATTTAAGGAAAGACCTTACCCACCCAAATGAATACGTTAGAGGGAGAACTCTTAGATTGCTAACAAAATTACCACATATTGGTATATATTAAATAATTAAATATTATAGAAATTCTTGAAAGTCTCAAATCTTGTGTGTTCGAAAATCTATCTCACAAACATCCTTATGTAAGAAGCAACGCCATAATGTGCCTATACTCGTTTATTAGAAATTTCGGAGTAGATATTTTACCAGACCACATATGTGATCAATTAAAAGAGATTATAATTAAGGACAGTGACATCGCAACCAGAAGAAACGCCTATTTAGTTTTGGCGAAGATAAATATAAAGGAGTCTCTGATTATAACCAAAGAAATCCTACAAAACACAGAAATTAACGAGTTGGCTGATCTGTTTGCACTAGCAATCGTTGAAAATATGAGAAATCTTTGTCATGATTTTCCAAAAGAAAAATCCAAATTCATCAAAATTTTACTTGATTTGTCAAATCACAAATCCCATTCAGTTCTCTTCGAAATAGGAAATTCTTTGTTAGAATTGTCTACCAACCCTAACACAATAAGAAATGCTGTGAATATTCTTTGTAATCTATTAGTAGAACAAAAAGACAACAATACCCTGATTATAATCCTTAAAAAGCTTATCGAAATTAAAAACAAATGCAAGGAGATTTTAGAGGAGCAAATTCTATCATTTGCAATAATATTAGATTCTAATTGCACTAATGAGTTGAGAAAATATTTATTGGAATTGATTTCTGAATTGATAAAAGAATCTAATATCTCAAGAGTTTTTGAATTATTTATAACAGATTTTAACAAATTGAAAGCCGTGACTGAAACAGACTCAACGATAGAATTTAAAAATATGATTCTTACTTGCATGCATAGAAATATAAAAAAGTTCCCATCTCTTCCTAAAGCATACCCTATTTTCGTCATAGAAAAATGTCTGTTATATGATTCTAAAAATACTTTTGTGGATGATCAAATTTTGATATTAAAAGATATATTCTACACTTATGAATCTAAAAAAGAAATTATCAACGATTTATTAACTAAAATCATAAATAATTTCGAGGATATAAACTGTGTTGAAATAATTCAATCGTGTCTTTGGATATTGGCAGAGTATTCAACAGATTTGAAAACTATAAAAAGAGTATTTGATTTAATCATGAAAAATATCGGAGATCTCAATCTGTATCTACAGCAAGATTTAGATACTAATTCAGACAATGTTTCCAACAAGCAGACTAGTTCTGAGAAAAAAGTTATTACTAAAACAGTTATTTTACCTGATGGTACTTATGGAACCGAGTTAATTGTTGTGGATGCCACTGAATTCAACAGACAGAAAGAAATGAAGTACCTCCGCAAATTTTTGTTGGAAACAAATTTTTTCTTTGCTACTAATCTAATTGTGACTATATCAAGGATGGTTGTCAATATTTATTATTTAGAATTAGATAATCACGAAATTTTCAAAACCTACTACTACAATACAATCAACATAATATGCGCCGTTTTAAAAATGGAGTCAGATAAAATTTTTAAAGACCCTGATAATGTTTCTAGAATTACAATGTGTCTTGATTTTCTTTTAAATTTAGATTTTGAAAACTTTTCTAATTGGATTTCCGAAAGTAAAAAGATGTATGACCAATACTACTTGGATATATTAAGTGAAAAAAATAATGTCTTGAATAAACCTGGACAGAAGAAAGTAGCTGCTGTAGATGATTTTATTAGTTTTAGACATGTCAAGCCTTATGATCCGGATAATTTTGACACAATAGAAGAGGATACAGTTTTTAGAGAAGTAGAAAAAACTAAGTCTGAAACAAGTCATAGCAAAAAGTTTATAAATGTTCTGACTGGATCAGAAGTAATTAGTTATAATATATTATTTATGAATAATAGGATCCTTTGCTAATAGAGGCAATCGTAGAAATCTTCACATTCGACATCGTTATTGAATTCTTCGTTAAGAATAGAACTAAATCTGATTTGATGAATGTATCAATAGATCTGTTTGCTCCGACAAATTTAGACATAATCGAAAAAGCACCACCCTTTTCTCTAGCTGCACATGGGGAAAAAATAATCAGATCCTGCATTAAATTCTCATCTACTTGTAATTCCTACATTTTCGGACAAGCAAATTACTCAAATAATAAAGGTGCTCCTAATACTATTAATCTTTCTGGAATTTTTATTGATCTATTGGTATTTTTTAAGATTATATTTATTTACATTTTGAATAGAACACTTATCAAGCTGACATCTCTCAAAATACCTTCAGAAAATTATGGATAGAGTATAATTGGGAGCATAATGTAATCTTGATTTCTAAGAAGAGGTATGCTTTACTATAATTATTTAAAAATAATTCAGACTTTTCAAAGAAGTAATCGAAACACTTACACAGGACTTGAATCTTAAATTGATCGTTCCTACTGATATTAATAGCATCGATGAAGATTCTGTATTCTTGGTAGCAAATCTTTACACCAAGAGCAGGTTAGGTGAAGATGCCTTGATTAATGTATCCATCGAAAAGACTTTGGACAAAAGAATAATCGGTACCTCGATCATCAGGAGCAAAGTCAAGGTAAAATAATAATTGATAATTATAATTTTAGGATTTTGCAATGTTTTTAGGGGATAAGATCAAGGCATTAATTAAATAATTATAAAATATCATATCACTGCTTAAAATAGGAAATTATTTTATGAAAAACTTAGTGAATTTATTTAAAATTAATTTTATAATCCAATTTTATTAAATATAAAATTTAATTTAGGTAATGTAATCATTTTTAAAAATCGAAAGTTAAGTTTAATAATGTTAAATAATTTCTTTATCTAAAATGTTATTTTGCTCAAAATAGCTGGATTGTATTGAAAGAATTTTTTCTATATTAGTAATTGTGTTTTTAATGACTAATTCCGCACCTGAAGAAAAATATCCGTTGTAGAATCTTATTACAGGCTTTAACAATTTTACCTGTATATCCTATTTATAATTCAAATCAAAATGAGAATTTATTTTACATTTTTTAATGCTTTTGAACTCAAAATTTGATAAGCCTTGTAAGCATTCAAAAAACTGTTAAATCTAATGAAGACTTTATCGCTAGACTTTACAACATCATGACTAAGCGCAGAATTACAGTAGTTAGGGATTTCCAACATAGGATGGTTAAAATTTTGTATTTTAAGATTAGAATTAACGAACTTCATTAAATCTTCAATTTTTATTTCTTCCGAGATGAATTGTGAAAGTTGTAATATATTACAGAAATCAGCGTCATAAAATCTTACAATCTTACCTTGTAAATGAACTCCAAACATACCAGCACCAGATCTTAGAAAATCCTTTTTCTCTTCGTAATCATTGAATTGTATATATCCATTACAAAAAATTGGACTTTTCAATTTATTTTTAAGGTTTTTTTCAATTTCATGTTTCTTAAGCATGAGATATTTAGTGTTATCTATAATTCTGTTGATGTCATATATATTCGATTCTTTACCAGCACTATCAGATTTTGAAAAAGTTCTAAATCTACTTATTCTATTCATAGCTTCATTTTTACCTTCCTCGGTATTTTCAAAAACTTCTTGTATGAAATCTAAAGATTCATTTATCAATTCAAAATCGTAGTAGTCATAATGGGGATTTTTTACACTGTACATGTTCAAAATTTCTATCTTAGGATTTATATTTTCGTCTGTTGCGTTTAACGCACGTTTTAAGTATTTCTGTACAAAGCCTTTGTATTCTGGAGATGAATTAAGACTAATTCTGTTTTTGTATATTATTTCGTTATTTAAATGCTTTATAACGGTCTTATCGAGTTCAACGTCTTTTACAGGATAAAAAAAAGGCATGTGATGGAAAAAAATATAGTTAGAAAAATCAAATTGTGTGTGATGTGAATTTTTTTGAATAAGAAGGGGATATCTAAAACTATACTCCTGCTTCATCATAAAAGCATCTTTGAAATCAGTTTCTGGTCTTTCATAATCGCTTGTAATAGGGTTTCTGATATTTAAAACAGTGCTATAATTTGATTCTAACTGACTGAAATATATTGATTTTTGCAAATTTGATGAAGAGCCTTTTTCATCTTCCCCTTCATTCGGGTTATTTTTTGTTTTTTGAAAATTAAATATTTCTGAAGGCGAGATTTCTTTTATAGAAATTTTAGAAACCAAGTTTATCAAAGTTTTATTCAACGCTAATTATGAATTGAGAAAAAGATATGATATAAGAATATTTTACATTTATTAGTTGAAAGATTGTACAATTTGCTTAGAAATAATTGGAATACTTCCTCTGTTTTTTCCACTTCTTCTTTTTCTATTATTTGTCTTGCTGTTTTTAATTCATTTATGAATATGTTTAGTTCTTTAGCAGATAAGAAATTCGTCAAAAACTCATAAAGAGATTTTATATCCTTGATCTTTTGAGTTTTGTCTTGATAAATTTTAAAATGATTAAGAAGCATCGTTTTGGATGCTTCAGTAATTACATTTTGATAATCCAATTTTTCTTCAATATTAAATCTTTCATTCTTGGATTCAGCTAATTTTTCAGATTTGAGTAAATTATATATTGGAGAGAGTTTATTTTTATTTTCTTTAACTGGATTTTTCGCTCTTAATTTTGGTGGAATAGCAATTACGTTCTTCGCGAAATTTTTGACTACAAATTTATATATTTTCATTAATTCAAATATAATACAGATAATAATAAAAATGAATTAAATTTGAAAATTCTTTTTTAATTTCGTTTTATAATTGAATTGTTATAGAAATTCCTTGTAATATTGTCCCATGAATAATATTTTCTTACTACAAAGAAAAAACTTTTCGATATGATGAATTATATTAATTTATATCGTATTTAATCAGTCTTTGAAATTTAAGCTTTAATATTAATTAAGTATAGATTACTCATAAGTACCTATATGATCTTTATTTCATTGATTATAAATTTAAAATTTTTTATAAAATTAATCAATGGATGCAATCAATAAAATGAAAGAAATCTGTTTATTCAACAAGATTTTTAAAGAATTAGAGATTAACACAGGCCTTAAAAAGGAAAAGGAAGAAGAAAAAAAATTAATTCATATTCTTACTAATTTTGTAATTGACCTGTGCAATTCTTCAAAAAATTTAGATGAATTCATAAAAAAGATGAATGACAATGATTCTGAATTCTCTCTGGCGACTATAAAGCATTTGTATTTTACCATAAAAGAAGCTAAAGGTGCTTTAAAAGAGAATCCGAAAACTAAGACTGGACAAGACACAATAAATTTGTTCGACGAAGAGGGTAAAGAAATAGAAAAAAATTGTCCACGTGCTGGACTATTAAGTGAAGACGCTCGTGAAGAATTAGCAAAGAATTTTTTGGCGCTTGCTATGCCAAATCGTAACAAAGAAGAATTAGATATAGAATTAGGTGTTATTTTCGAGGATGACATCGAGAAAGAAAAAAAGGAGAATGAATCTCTTAGTAAAGAAGCGCATAAGAAATTATCGCCTATCAGAATGAAAGAAAAAGAGGATGTTAAAAACAATAAAAAAGAGAGAGAAAGAAAAAATAAGTATTCCGAAAAAAGGTCGAGATCAAGGTCCCCGTCAGATTCCAGAGAAAAATCGAAAAAGCACAGGAAGAAAAAATATTCTAGATCAAATTCCCGTTCTAGATATTCGAGTAGCGACTCGACATATAAAATCAAAAAAAAATCAGAAATAAAAAATGTCTTAAATTCTAAAATCAAAACTGAAAATAGTTATAGAGATAAAAATACGAATTTTAAACCAGACATTACTGGAACAAATGAAGAAGATATTGCTGTAGGAAAAATATATGAAGGAGTAATCACCAAGGTCCAAAACTATGGATGCTTTGTGAGAATCGATCTACCTAAAAACAGAAATAAAAGATATGCTGAGGGACTAGTTCATGTTAGTCAGATTAGAGACGGTCCAAGATTAAATTCGGCTGAAGAAGCAGTTTCTGTATATCAACGAGTAAAAGTCAAAGTTATTTCAATTTTAAATAATAAGATATCACTCTCTATAAAAGAAGCTAATGAATCTGAAAATTACTCTAATCCATTAATTTCAGAAGATTCTATAAAAAATGATTCCAAATTCAATCCAATTAAGCCGAACTTTTCTAATTCTTTGAAATATGGAGAATTGACAGGAATCCCCTTACAAATTGAAAAACCTAAAAAGAGAATGAATTCTCCAGAATTATGGGAATTGAATCAGCTTAGAAAAGGTAATGCTCTTGATTATATCGATGATCCAATACAGATGGTAGATCATAATTACGAAGATTTAAATATAGAGGAAAACGTAGAAATTGAATTAAGAGAAGAAGAGCCCGCTTTTCTTAAAGGTCAAACTGCTAAGGCAGGAGTTCATTTTTCTCCTATTAGAATAGTAAAAAATCCTGATGGCTCACTACACCGTGCCGCTATTCAACAAGGAGAACTTGCTAAAGACAGAAGAGAAATGAGAGAACAACAACAAAGGGCGACTATGGATCATATTCCTAAAGAACTTCTTAAGCAGCTTAATGATCCGAATTTATCAAAAAATCGCTTAAAAAATATAAGAGAGTTAACTAACCAACAATATGAGCCATTAGACTGGAAAAAAGAACCACTAATTAAGAAATTTCACGCAACTTCAAAATCACTTATGTCTATCAAAGAGCAAAGAGAAACATTACCTATTTGTAGATTGAAAAATGAACTTATCAAGACTGTTGATGACAACAGAATTCTTGTTGTAATTGGAGAGACAGGTAGTGGTAAAACTACTCAAATAACTCAGTATCTTGTTGAACATGGGTATGCAAAGTTTGGAAAAATTGGATGCACACAACCAAGAAGAGTTGCAGCTATGAGTGTAGCTAAAAGAGTTAGTGAAGAATTTGGATGTAAATTGGGTGAGTATGTAGGATACAGTATAAGATTTGAAGATTGTTGCTCACCTGATACAATAATCAAATATATGACTGATGGTATGTTACTAAGAGAAGCACTTATCGATAAAAATCTATCACAATATTCTGTTATTATGCTAGATGAAGCTCATGAAAGAACTATTCACACAGATATCCTATTCGGTCTATTAAAACAAGCTCTTAAAGTAAGAAATGATTTAAAATTAATTGTGACATCAGCAACTTTAGATGCTGAAAAATTTTCTGCATTTTTTAACAATTGCCCAATTTTTAGAATTCCTGGAAGAACTTTCCCTGTAGAAATTTATTATGCAAAGGAACCTGAAAGTGACTATTTGGATGCAGCTTTGATTACAGTTATGCAAATTCATTTGACTGAACCGAAAGGAGACGTATTGATATTTTTAACAGGACAAGAAGAAATAGATACCGCATGTCAAATATTGGCGGACCGTATGAAAGCTTTAGGAGAAGATGTTCCTCCATTAATAATCTTACCAGTATATTCTGCACTGCCATCAGACATGCAAACAAAAATTTTTGAACCTGCTCCTGAAGGAACAAGAAAATGTGTTATAGCTACTAATATAGCAGAGGCATCTCTTACTATTGACGGAATTTATTATGTTGTCGATCCAGGATTTGCAAAGATAAAAGCTTATAATCCAAAAATTGGAATGGACTCTTTAGTTGTCGCCCCAATTTCACAATCATCTGCACATCAAAGAGCTGGTAGAGCCGGTCGTACAGGCCCAGGAAAGTGCTATAGACTATATACTTTAGAATGTTTTCAAAATGAAATGTTATCTACAACTATTCCAGAAATTCAAAGAACTAATTTGGCGAATACTGTTTTATTGTTGAAAGCTATGGGTATAAACGACCTTATAAATTTTGATTTTATGGACCCTCCTCCTGTACAAACTTTAATTGCAGCGATGGAACAATTATATTACCTAGGATCCCTTGATGATGAAGGTCTTTTAACTAGGCTAGGGCGCAGAATGGCCGAGTTTCCTTTAGAACCCCAACTATCGAAAATGTTACTCACAAGCGTTGATTTACAATGTTCCGAAGAAATTATTACTATAGTTTCTATGTTAAGTGTTCAGAATATATTTTACAGACCAAGAGATAAACAAAATTTAGCCGATCAAAAAAGAGCAAAGTTTTCTCATCCAGACGGAGATCATTTGACTCTTTTGAATGTTTACGAGATGTGGAAATCTAATAAATGTTCAAATCCCTGGTGTCATGACAATTTCATTCAAGCCAGAGCATTGAAAAAAGCAGAGGACATAAAAAAACAACTTATAAAAATAATGGAAAGATATAAGCTACCTGTTCTTAAATGCAACAAGGATTACAATAGAGTAAGAAAGGCAATAACTGCTGGCTTCTTCGCACACGTGGCCAGAAAAGATCCCAAAGAGGGTTATAAAACTCTAATAGATAATCAGACAATATTTATTCACCCTTCTTCAGCTCTATTCAACAAGGCTCCAGAGTGGGTGGTATATCACGAATTAGTTCTTACAAGTAAAGAGTATATGAGAGAGGTAACTTCGATTGATCCAAAATGGTTAACTGAGGTTGCAGGAAGATTCTTTAAACAGTGTAATCCTAATATTCTTTCCAAAAGAAAACGAAATGAGAAATTGGATCCTCTTCATAATAAATATGAAGATCCTAATGCATGGAGATTATCTAAAAGAAGGGGATTGATATATTAATAAAAGAATTTATTTTAAATATCTTTGTAACTGAATTTATATATGTATATATTTAAATATTAATTATCAAATTAGAATATTGATACAAACTATATTATGAATGACGATATTGACAATAAAACTGATAATAAAAAAGAAAGCAGGTTAGGGCCTGTGATATATGCTAGACATTTAGAAACAGGTTACAATATATACAGACGCTTAGTAACCAAACAATTTTTAGAGTGCAAACCTGAGTTTACTGATGTGGGTCTTTGTGAAAATGCAAAACATGATATTGAACATATTTTGAAATTGTTTAAAAATTTAAAAATCAAATATGTTTTCTGTTGTCCTATGCTTCGCTGTTTGGAAACGTGTGAAATATTTTTTAAAAATCATCCTGATAAGGATAAAATCACAGTATTTGTCAATCCATGGTTGATGGGAAGCGTTACTTCAAATGATGATTTCTCTGCTGACATCGCTAATAAGCAGAAAATGTTTAATGAAAATTCCTCTATCAAGTTTGATTGGTCTCACTTCAATAAATTGTATCCTAATGAAGAAGATAGAGAACTTTATTATTTTAACTTTATGGACCAAATTTCTAACGATAAAGAAGCAAAAATTATATTCCATAAAATTAAAAACATTGAAAAGGCAATTATAAAGGATATTGAAAATAACAATTACTCTGATTATGAAATTTTATTAACAAAATTTGCAGAAATTTTCCATAAAAAGAAAAAGAAGCCTGAATCTTTAAAAAATTTACATAAACGATGTATATTATTTAAAGATTATATTAAATCCTTTTTGCCGAAACTCTCAGATGATGAAAAAATAATCATAATTACACATTGTTCTTATATCAAAATTTCTTCTTCTAAAATGGCAGAATCGATGGATGAAATTCTGAAATATCCTCCAGATTGCAAATATATCTTTAATGCTCAAATAATGTCTATGGATCTTGATTGAGAAAATTTATTTTGTTTCACATGCATATATATAGTTCTAATTAATTAATTGAAATATAAGAAGAGATTATATTCGTTTACAAATTAATTAAATGAGCAATTTCCATTTTAAAACAAACAATAATGTAATTTAAAAAATTTTATGATTTAAAATAAATTAAATATTGAATTCTTCAATAAAAACACCGGGTATTTCGGGTTTGTTTGCGAAATAACAAAGTCTCCGTTTACATTAATCTTTGAAATTAACTTGATTTCTAAGCATCAACTAAAATTTTATAAAATTTTTTAAATTCTTAAATCAATAACCATGGAAATAGAAAAGCCGATCCTCAATAAAACGTCGAATTTTGACAATATTTATGAACTTTCCGAGAAAGGACCAATACTATATATCAGACATGCACTTACAGATTACAACTAGTAAGTATGACAACAATCAAGGAGTTTCTAAGAAACGATACAAAATTTATTGACTGCTGTTTATCTGATATGGGAAAGAAACAGTCAGAGGAATAGTCAGAAAAATTAAAACATTTAAAAATTAAATTTGTTTTCTGTTCTCCCTTACTTCGTTGTATTGAAACTTGCCTTATAAGCTTGAAAAATCATCCTCTAAAAGAAGAATTTTCAGTCATTATTCATCCATAGTTAAATGAGACAGTTAGTGGGGTACATGATTTCTCTAAAAACATGTCACTTAACTCTTAAACTAGCCAAAGTAGCCGAATGGGCCTCAAATAAGATTTTCTAAAAATTCAGATATATCGAAATCAAACTTCTTAATTTTATAATATTTTTAAAATTACTAATATTATAATAAATTTTTATTTTATTTACTTATGTTATTTTAGAAAATAAATTTTAGTTATAATCATGAAAAATATTGAAACACTCATCACTGCAAAGGGGAATTGGGGATTGGGGATTGGGGATTGGGGATTGGGCCAATCCCCAATCCCCAATCCCCAT
>Ga0169931_10010394_pt1 | contig 13265 bp, 5 predicted proteins | sample Kivu_15m_20L_FD_129675 | JGI IMG/M metagenome (GOLD analysis project Ga0169931, IMG submission 129675) | Freshwater microbial communities from Lake Kivu, Western Province, Rwanda to study Microbial Dark Matter (Phase II) - Kivu_15m_20L... | ecosystem: Environmental > Aquatic > Freshwater > Lake ...
AACCCCAACCCCAACCCCAACCCCGTATATTTTTTGTCAAATAGGGAACTATGCTAACATATACAGTATCATCTGAATGCAAATCAAAAAACAAAGATCAGAGTTGATATATTCCATTCATTAACTAAGGGTTTGTTGTGAGTCTACGTGTACTCTTCAATTTTATTTTCGAATTGCTCCTACGCAAATTTAAGTTTTCTTCTTTGCTAGTTTCTCTTTTGGATTGACTAAGGGTTTTGTGATGCTTATTATTGGTGTCAGGGGCTGGCTCGATATCGATCATTGTATAAATTTCTGGCATCGGTTGCAAGTTTGGTTGAACGGAGTCTTTTGTTTAGCTTTAAGCCCATTTTTTATTCAAAGATCTTCTTTTAGGTGAATAAGTAGTGCTGGTAGGTGCACCACAGCCCATGAATAATAATTTTAATAAGCACTCTCTAAATAACGATACGTTCATTGTTATAAGCCTAATCAAAACTATACTTTTAAACGTAACCGAATATATTTTAAGCTAATTTTTGATCTAAAGTATTAATCTATCTAATCTGTAAATTTTTAGTTATATAGACAAAATAGCATCACAATTGTTTGTATGATTTGAAATGTCCTCTGTTGCCCAATCCTCCCAGTGCCCCCTGATTGCTATTGTTGAACTCCTGAAATGTTTTCGGCAAAACTGACATCTTGGTATTGGTGGAGTGCGATATAGTGGTTTCTTTACCCACGTGTCGACTCTATGTCTCCCAAAAATCGTGATCATCGCCCTTACCGATCACTTAAGAATGCTAGGAAGCCGGTTTTTCGTCGTCATCGGACTAAGCCAGCCTTCCAAACAGTTTTTTCTAGTATTTTTTAATATTTTGAGTTTCCCGTAGTCCAACCTTCTCTGGCGATGCCGTAACGTTTTCCTCACGTTTTTGTATAACTCTTGAAAATCCATCTATATGCAGCTCAGAAGGATCGATTTGAGGCTCATGATGATTAAAGGATGACTACTCGACTGTGTGCCGAAATGTCATGGGCAGTCTTTCAACTGTTTTGGGTTCGTAAAGCGATTGCTGTTTTTCTCGGACTTGCTTCAACTGTATCTGTTTGGGCTGGATATTAAAAACTCTCTAAGGTGGTTGTTGGGTAACTGTCCAGTTTTCATGGTAGTTTTGCGGTTTGATCTATTGTGGTTGTCTAAAGGAGAAGGTTTGTCTTTCCCTGTTAGCCGATTGTACGGAAAAATACTACTGGTGAGGATGCAGATTATGAAAATTGTGGGAGTCGACAGGTCGCAAGTTGACTGTTTGATTTTTAAGACTGATTGGCTGGAATTGTACTAACCTCGTCGGGACGGATTGCTGAGCCGGTCTGTAATTAACCATCGATCCTGCTGATAGCGGCACAACGCGTACAGGTTGCACATGAAAATCGCTAATTTGTTTGTTGCTTTACTCTAACTGGGAATTCTGAACTATATCTGACTGTTTATGAGAAGCTGGTCGCTTTTTGAGAGACTTTTTGTTAGGTTTATGTTCGCTTTCGAATTTGACTTCGGGGGTTCTGTGCTGTTGCCGTGAATTACTTAAGTCTCTTTTCTCTTCTGTTTCCTTCTGGCGCACGAAAAGGTGGAGGTCAGAGCTAGACAAGTTGAAGCATTGACAGTTGATCTGATTTTTCTGTCGCATCCAAATAGGTTAAAATATAATCAAAATAATTTAATTCAATGGCCTCATCCTCTTGTATCACCTGATCCCCTCTCTTAAACAATAAATATACATTTTCCTTCAATCATTCTTGAAGCCCTGTTCATAGATTACAACAAATAATCAAACACTTTCTTACTCCTCAACGTTTTCCACCATATTCTATGGTTAGCCATTCTATCGCATCGTGATTTGGATAACCTCGTTTGAAGTTTCATGCCTCTCAACAGCCGTTTCAGTTATTTATCTGTTTTCTTAGTCGGGTACTTTCTTAAGTATTTCCTTACGGCGAGGTTGACATCTCTGACTGACTATCACCAGTCCAGTAAGTACACCCATCAGAATCAGAATGAACCAGAGAATCTTTGTAATTATGCTCTCTTTTTACTGAAACACCGCCTATATATACACTAGCGGATTCTCGTTTTCAGTGACACCCGTGTACGTCATCAAATCGCCACGCACCTGCCGTTAAGGGTGCAAACTACACTATACTTAATTGTAGATTTATACTGTTTTTTGACCCAAATCGAAAACTATGTCGCGGTTAACCATCCAGTTACCTCCCAACAAGAATCTATCGAGGGGCTAAAGGCCCATGCATATCTACTTATTGATCTTACTTCGCATCAGAAAGTACTCTTAAGGCTTCCACTTTACAAACTGCCCGCCTAGCTATACATCAATAGACGGAAATATCGAGCCTAGGGTTTAAAATAAATTTTTGCCTTTCAAAGGCTCAATTCTGAAGCAGATAGAGGCTGCTCCTTGGGCGATTTTGCAGCTCTGGGGATGATTAGCGCAACTATTTTCTATCTATACTTTGAACTTTTTGAAAACTTGATGGGGAAAATATGTAAAAGTAGAGCCAGTGTCAATGAACATTCCGTAGTAACCCAGACTATCTGAGGATGTTCGCACATCAGTCTGATTCACTCGAATTCTACCCACGTTTTTAAGAGTATACAAATTTTTATCAGAAGTATAACCAATTTTTATAGGATTCTTTCCTGAATGCAAGTTCTAGTTGCGCCTGCCTACTATCAGCTGTCCTCCATTAGAGGCTAGACAAATCGAAAACATCAACTGCTCGCCAGTTTATTTAGAGTACTTTTGGTACAAACTCTAAAGAAGTCTAGATTTGCGTTAAGGGGCCAATCCGAAAATACCGTTGGCAGCTTGGGTCAAAAAAAGATTAGTTTATCTGGTAGTGCATCCAAAAGGTACTCGAATGAACTAGCCGTGAGTCTCTCTCTAAAGCCGAATGTCATCTTCTATGATGATGCCTGACAATGAGCTTCCCTCGGCGTAGGATATGTGAAAAGTGCAAGATTAGCCGCTAGTTCTGCCATTGCAGCTCGATTTGCATATCTCATATCCCAGTTACTGATTAGATGATGCAATACACAGTTGATTATTTTGTTGGATTGACTTTTTCTGAGGTCAAAGTGGGGATTTATGTGAGTCGAGCCGCAGTGAACGCATTTCGTGCATGGTAAGGCAAGAAGTGGACTTCCCGTATCAATGATTACTGATTGCTCCTGAGCAGGATTTCCCACGTAAATGTTGATGTAAAAGTAGCCAAAGGTAGCGTTGCCGTATATTGGAATAACGTGACTAGACACTTATTGGTCGACGCAGTGAACAACAACTGCCAAAAGCAGTAAAGCCCACTTGAATCCAGACATATATAATATTCAATACTATCGTTCATTTTTAAACATTATGAAGTATGATCATCTTTTCTTCGATTTTGTCTTAATTTCAAAGGGATTGTTAATCAATCCGAGACCGTCTACGGACATTAAATCATCATTTTTGGAGTCAGGTATATCTAAAGGAATAAGACTTTCCGTAGCTTTTCTAGAATAGCAGGTCGAACGCATCTACTTTGCATTCATCCAAGTACCTGAAGACTTCCAGCTCATCATCGTCTGAGCTTTAACATCTTTTATATCCTACTACTCTTAGACTTCAGGTAATTTTGTTGAAACTATTTTCTTGAGAACTCTGTGATTTCTAAATTATGGCTTATTGAAATTGGAAGTGAACCTTTAGCCGAAAACTGCCTTATTTTTCTTCATGAGTTTGAGACAATCGCTGATTTATTTATTTTCTTTGAACTGTAGTAGTTTTTTATTTTCGCTCCTGAATCGCCTCTAGAAATGCGTTTTGGTGGGTTCTAGCTGAGGAGGCTCAGGGATGACGGGTGGCTGAAAGCAAATGTGCCTTTCATAAGTGTTAATGCTGCATATAAATATAGTTACGAAAGTGGCATATTTGATTTATAGGTGTTTCTAATTTGCCACTATTATTCGTCTACTGCCTGCTTCTTTATACTGCGATTAATATAGAAAAGAGGCTCCTTGAAGGTTATACTTTCAAACCACGAATGAAGTTTTTATAAGTTTATCATAGCAACTCTTTGACTCAAAAACACCATTTTTTCGAGAGACGAGTATATAAACTAAATTTTTTTGAACCGAATAGGACCCATTATTGAACAGTCTTTTTGTTCTTTTACATCTGCGTTCCACTGTTTCACTAGTTACATAAAAAATGCAAATTTTTAATGGCACATTAAGTCTTACCTGGCGTATAGTTTGGTAAGTTAATAAGTAGGATAGTGCGGTCTACCAAACAGTTGCTGTTTCTGCGACTCAGAAAGAGACGTAAAGGGATACTTGCTTGATGCTAAGCTCAGCGTCGACATGTGTATTGTTTATAGAAGAATAATTAGCGAATAGTTTTATAAAAGTAGAAGAGTTATCTTTTCAAGCATAAAAAACTACAAAAAACTTAGATCTTCATATATGTCCGTATCATTTTTTGCTTTTTTGCTTTGTAACTCCCTTACGGCCAGCCACTTGTGTTTTCTCACAACTGTTATAGTCAACTCCTCTTTCTTTGAGCTTCTTTCGCAAGATTTCAAACCCTCGCCCCTCCTATGGGTCTACTGCACTATCGTAAATCACAGTCAGATCAGCGGCTTTAGTTCTTCTATTGTTGTTTCTTTTTCTCTTGCGTTCTTCAATCAAAGCAAAAGCCCCTTAAAATGTCAATTAATTGTGGTTAAATCGAAGCCTTGAAAGTTCCAATACAACGGCTTTAAGAGTTGCCTGATGAGTAAGGCAGTTAATAAGTGTTTAAGATTCCTTTGAAGATTGATAGGGATAGAAAACTTACATTTATTCGCGAATTCTTTTCTTAACGTTTCCTTGATTGGCCCATTTGACTCTTTGCTTTTCTGATAGTAAACCGTGTTAATTGACAAAATGTTCTCTTTTAGCTCGCTACTGGATTCTTTAATCATAGATGCCTATCATCTCAAATTTGCACTATATTTATTCAGGTGAGTCATCGTTTCTAAACTAGAGGTCACAGATCAATCCTTATGCCTACTAGTCATAATAAATATAATGCTCCTATCTCTTTTAGTCGTAGGCTAAGCTTAGATTTGTATTTTCTTTCTTTTTAGCTTAATTAGTCATCTTTTCAGGTAATCTTGTGTCTTTTGGTGAAATAAAATCGTTATTTTCAGTCACTTAGAAGGGCTTTGACAGAAGTTTCTTTGTGTTTAAATACTTACTGGGAGGTTAGATGCAGTGAGAAAAAACTCTTAATAGTGTTTTTTAAGTTATTCCTCGCTAAAGTGATGACCATGGTAGTCCATAAAATTTTTAATTTTTTCCCATTTTTCTTATCCATATCTATGTGTTGAATTCAAATACTTTTCGAGGCTGCTGAGAAAGAATATATCACTAAGACATGTCCAGGCATCTTCTGTAAAAGAAACGTTGAGACTAGGCCTGATAAAATATCTGAAGATAGCTTCCTTAGGTCGAGAAAGTAGACAACTCAAGCAAGTGTCAAAATAGAGATTTTAGCTAGTTTCTACAACAAAAGATATGGAACTATTCAGAGCTCTTTCGCAGTAGTCACAAGCTAGAATGAGGCCTGGGTTGTTGATGAGCTAACTATATTCATGCTTACAATGTCGATATTTTCTTGAAGATCTAGGTTTTTGTTATAGATTTCAACCAGATTGTGATGTTAAGTCCTTTGATTTTCCTCCAGACAGCAAATGATGAGCTTCATCGGATGTGGCCTAAGTATTGCTACAAAGTCAATATGATGATCTGAATGTTAAATTAGCGCATTAAGCTGTATATTTTATATTAATCAATAAAATACAACATTTAGATATGAATGAGCCTACACGATAGGACATCTAGCAGGCCTACCAACGCATTTAAAAGTATATTCATAGAACGCCTCTTCTGTCTAATCGCTATATAGATAAAATTTGCGGGGCTTCTGTACATTTTAAATGCTAAAATTTACAAAAAACAGGGTCATTTAAAGTAAGAGGTGCCGCTAATAAAATCTTGCAGCTGTAAAAGCCTTCAATTTTATGCGCTCATTCTTCAGGAAACCATGCTCAAGCAGTTGCTTATATTGCGAAAAGATTAGGGCTCAAAGCGTATATCGTAATGCCTGTAGATACACCCGCAGTAAAGAAAGATGCAGTAAAGGGCTATTAGGCATTGGTTTTCGAGTCTGGACCCACGGCAGCAGAACAGTAGGCGATGAGTAGCAAGCTGGCAATCTAGCATAAAGCTGACTTTATTCATCCTTATAACGATTGGCAAATCCTTACAGGAGGTGGCACTGCTGCTTATGAAATATACCAGGACCACAAGGATTTGGACTTTTTGGTCGTGCCTATCGGCGGCGGCGGACTCATGAGCGGATCTTTACTGGCTACTAAATATTTCAGTCCCCACACTAAAGTCATTGGAGTAGAGCCCTTCCTTGCCAGAGATGCTAAAGATTCTTTAGATAGAGGCATTCTTCAGCCACAATATCCTCCGTACACTCTGGCTTAAGGAGTTAGGACCAATATAGGAACCATTACTTTTGAAGTATTACGCAAGTACTTAACAGATATAATTTTGGTCTAAGAGCACGAGATGATTGAAGCCAGTTTGATTTTGCAACAACGAATGAAAATGGTAGTGGAACTATCAGGGGCACTCGTACTAGCCGCTATAATCAAAGACGATCGTTTTAGAGGCAAAAAAGTAGCTTGTATTTTGTCAGGAGGTAACATGGATCTTTCTGCATACTTTACGACAGTCAGAAGCAGTCTATGATCGTCAATTTGCATATATATATATATCAGTTTTTTACAGAATTTATATTTAGGGTATATTCATCATAAGTCTTTTAAAAAGATTTAATTTTTTAATGGAAGGGCGCGATCAAATACTTTCGCTTTGGGTAGGTAGTCATTCTCAAAAAGCTGCACATTATTTTTACAGTCTTCAGGTTAGCTTTCTATGATATAGGCTGAACAATTTTTCGATCCGGTTGAAGATCCTGTAAACCATCATGCTCTATGGGATTTCAAGGATAAAGACATGGAGCTTAAGTACCCCAGAGCAATCATATATGACACTTCTAGCGATCATCTGACTCGAATTCGCAAGGTCAATCATCGAAAAATGCTTAAAAAACTAAAAGAACCAACAAAAGAACAGATGCAGTTCAATTTTCAGTTTATAGAGCCAGAACAATAATAGTAGCCTGAGGACCCAACTGCTTTTCTTTATTAAAACTGGGAGGCCACTTAAAACAACTATTCTTTGATAGACAACAAATTTCATGATCAGGAAAAAGTTTGTTACTAATTGTGGTAAGATCTTTTTCGCAACGAGGCTGATACATACTAGGATAAAATTCGAAGGTATTTATAAAGGTCAGACTGCATCAACATGTTCTCAATCTGCTCTGATGGATAAAAACTCGGATTCACAACTAAAGTTCTTTAGTATCTCAAGGACGAATGCTCTAAAAAGACAATTGCTTTCATCAATCTGTCGACAGCTTGCTAGCAATATTCTAGCGAAGTAGTGTTACCTCTTCTCGGTCATATAAACTAAGAAGTTAATCTTTTGGTCGATATTTAAAACAGAAATTTGATTAATCCATACTTTGAAAACGATTGTTTTTTCGATAGTCTTAGTCCTCTTCTCAACAGTTTCCTTACTCCATTTATGCTCAAAGACGTAATTTTTAGGTTATTTAGAACAGCAGCGCTGAGTTTGTTTATCGTATAAACTCACAAATCAATCCACTTTTTAACTTAGCCTTTACTTTGCCTCTGATAAGCTAAGAAAATTAACTGAATCAATATACAAACATATTTGATTTTTTAGCCCCACATCAACCTCAGGAAAATGCTTCACATAATCGCATCAACATGGCTAACAACACTTTCGCTTATATTAGCTAGCCGTTTTACAATAAAAACATACTGAAATTTGTTAATAACCCTGGAAGGCTTGAAAAAGTTACATCAAAATACAGTGATCTTTATTATGAGAGTTACGTGCTCAAGGGACAGATCAAGGACATTCGGTAGGTATTTCCACCTCGCTAAAATGTCGATCTCAAATATTTAATTGGAGTTATGGCGGCCAACTAGAGACAGTAGCTTAAGTATAGTCCTTTCTATCGTGACCAGTACGCTTTAGTCGTCGAAAGCTATCCCTTTCACACATGCATGTTTCAGCATCGTAGCTTTGGGCCGTCTATCAGAAACTACCTCAGGACCAATCCTAAAGCATCAGGACATTAACTCTTGGAAGAATGGAGAGAAAGAAGCTACGCTTTGGCCGATAAATTTAGCTAAGAAGCCACTAACAGTGATTGAAATCAGTTTATAGTGTTTTATATTAAAAATTTTATTAAAAAATAGAATAGTATTGGTGAAAAACCTTTATCATAAATATCTTAACTATGTAAAAATCATTAATAAAGTAAAGTAAAGTAAAGTAAGATAGATCAGTATCGTTAAAAGAACTAGTCATCTAGTAAGCATTATTTTTTCTGTATATTTGCGTTTTGACTCCAAGATCGTATCCTTTTTGATTGCTTATTCTCCTGCTGCTATTAGATATCTTCTTAAGCTTCTTCCAAAGCAAAATGATTGAAATAGTAAAGTTCAAGCAGTTAATCAACTGGCTATTCTTGCTTTTCTGAATATTGGTTTTTGTTGTTTTTGTAATAATCTGCCATGTAGTGATCCTAGACATCCATATCGTTGCCGCTTTTTTGTTCAAGGTTTTCCTAAGCACTTGAAACTGCTATAATCTACTTATTAGAAAGGCTTTGCTTGTTTACAAGCCTGTTTTAGTGTAAAGGCTTAGTAATTGATGTTTAACTTAAAAATTAAAGCTTTTGATTTTATTTGTTAATCTTACAAGTTTTCTTTCGATTAAATGAAGGGGCTGTTCCTTATTATTTATGGTCAATTTTATTGACTTATTAATTTTATGATTTAAAAACCTCTAAAAGAAAACCCTCAGAAATCTAATGAACAGAATATTCGAACAGAATTTCGTTATATTTTATAGAAGTTGATTTTTTCGAGCTAGATTATGAAAAATTAGCAGATTTAAGGCTCTTTGATATTCCTAGATACTCTTGTATCAAAATTTGTATTTATTAGTGTTTTTCAACGTAGAAAACTACTTTTTTATTAATCATCAAAAGTATAGAGAATTATTCTCTTTTTATCTAGTTTCTATCCCAAAACACCAACAGAGTATCCAGACTGTATTTGCGCAGGTTTCTGAACTCAATTTAACAGCCAGAGCCTACTTCAACTCTGTAGACATCCTTGGGCACTATAACCTCAGGTTTTTTGCAAGGATTCATGACTCCCACCAAACAGCCCCATGTCTATTGTAAGGTCTGAAGTGTTATTTACAAAGTTTTTTCCTCATTTTTTAAGTCAGGACTTTCTTTCGACAGTAGTTTAGGGGAAAATTTGTATTTGAGCTGACAGGGCGGCTATTGTGATTGCTTGCTGAAATGATTGCTTGTGCCCATATTTTTATTAGCAGACACTTAGGTCTGCTTTTTAGCAGAGGAAGAACAAAAAACTTTAAGGAGTTTGTGGATCAGGTTCATTTTTGATCGGGATTACAAAAATGTTGATAAGACTAGTGAATCATAAATCATTCAATTCAAAGATTATTACATATCGATATACACAAATCAGTCTAATCACTGCAACTAGTATTCCCTGAAATAGTTCTACAAGTCACTGAAATCGCGTTGTGGAAATAAACGGCTCGTCACTAAGCTCCACAGATAGAAAAACAGCAAAGAACCCCACCATACATAGCTGCTTATGTAAAGCCAACTTTCAGCTTATTGTTTGGTTGAGTTAGTTGGCAAACAAAGAGCAGCTGGAATAGCTAGTCCGATTAGTAACATCACTAGATGGTAGATTACCCACTTGCTGCTAGTCACGTACCTATTGTCGACTTCACTGCTACTAGTGTTCAAAGATAGCATTTCGTTTAGCGATGATTTTTTAGTACGCAGTTTGTTGCTTCCTTGAGTGAGCATACCTAGAAGAAGAAAAATCACAAACAGCACCCTTATCATAAGTAAAATAGGATCCGTCAAGTCTCCTTATAGATAAAATCCAGTCACTCCAATAATTAAACCGATCGAAGAAGCAACCATGATGCTGTTTCCTGGAAAGAGGCGCAACAAGGCCACGACTACGAACACAAGCAGAAGAACAGAGTTTATCCAGGCGACATATGGAGCATTTTGCATAAAGCTGACTACACACTAAGCAACTGCCGCTAAGAAAACGAATACTGATAAAACTGCCTTAAGAATATGCATTTTGCTATTTTGTTGAGCCAGATCATCTAGAAAGCCGTCGAAAAGGTATACCAAATCTATTACTACGATAGTTTAGAAGACGTAAAGCAAATTTACAAGCCATACTGATACGTAGGATAGCATGTCTATTAAACTGGTTCCAACAAGCAGTCTTAGGATGAAAGCGAGAAGTAGAATTAGTGCAAGTTTCAAGAACCATAAACCTTCGTTGATTATTTTCACTTTCTATGATCTGAAAAGCATGAAAATAAGCAGTAAAAAATGCAAAAGAGCTATTGCTGAGTAAAGTATTATGGCATTTTTATCGTATACGCATTAAGTGCTTCATAATGGTAAATTTACGGATTAGAGCTACTCTGGCAGCCGTATTCTTATATGGTGCTTGACGATGGTGAGTCCGAAGCCACCAAAAGAATAACAAAAGCCAAAGCCATAAATGCGACGTATCCTAGCTTGATGTTTTTGTTATTAGTAAGGGTAGTCCACTGGCACTTGCAGAACTCAGAATTGATGCAACAAATTTTTGCCAACATTATTATCAGATTTATAGAATTATATGAGTTGGATCATTCTTAAACTATGCCAAGAAGTTCTTAAATAGGAGTAAACAAAAAAAATTGATAAAATGCAAATATTAAAAAACACAAAAAATATTGCATAAAAATAAACACTTTTGTGATTAAAGTTGTAAAGCTTTTTGACAAATTTATGAATCCATATTTAAAAGCTTAAAATGGCTGTAGTCACAAGTAAAACTTTTACAAAGATAATTATTAATAATGAGTTCAAACTAAAAATAGCATTACAAGACAGTAAACACATTTACACAACGCCCCTCTTGCTGCCAAATATTTACATACATTTTCGTACCAAGCATATTCTTCGTATTTGCATTTGCAATTCAACCCCATCTTCCTTTAGGTGCACGAGTAACTTTGTTTATCTTGATCACACTAAGTTTCATATTAGTCATCATTTCATGCCTCTGTGTATCCTGTAGAGACCCTGTCGACGATACTGTAATTTAATGCAAAAAAAGAGGAAAAGAAGCATTTACTCGATAATCGGTATAAAATTTATTTTACTGTGAAACTTGTGAAAGCTATGTGAGTCCTACAGCTAAGCACTGCAAAGAATGCGACAGATGTGTATCTGATTTCGATCATCATTGTAAATGGGTCAACAACTGCATAGGTGGTAAAAACTATCGAATATTTCTGGTAATGGTAGTCTCAATACTAATAATGCTAATACTTTTTCTATTAGCAGTAGCGATAGTATGGGGTGGAAAATGGTAAAATTATATTACAGATATGGCGCTAGGATGGGTTTAGATGATCTTAACGATTCCTATAATCGCTCTTCTGACTGCCTTATTTATCTTTCATTTAATCCTAATTTACAAAAATACAACTACCTATAATTTTATTGTTCAAAGAAGACAAGCACAATATTAATAAAACAATCAGCAGGAAAATTTAAACCATACAGAATAAAATATTAATCCACCAGCTGTTTTAAACTAGTCTTCTGATTAAGCTACAAATGCTTACAAAAATTCAAAAAAAAGAGACTAAAAGTAAAAAACAATTCAAGAAATGGGAAATCGATAAAAAACCGTTTCTTTGACGGCTCAGCAAATCTAAATTCAGCAATTAAAATAATTCTCTAAAAATAAAATTTTCAATATATTAATAGGATCTAGCTTACAAATAAAACCACTTAAATAAGTCAAAAATTAGAATTATCGTACTGTAAAGCATACGATCAAATCACAAATAATGGCTGAATAAAAAAAATATTTTTCCAACGCACTCAAATCAAACAAAAGCTGATTTTATTTATTGCAATAATCTGTTTCTACTAAATTTGAGCTGGTTCTATAGAAGAAATTTATGAATTTTTTAGCTACGATGCACATACATTACTCCCTGATATGCTTTTCTACCTTAATTAGTAGATGTTATTTTAACTAGATCGCTTATGTTTTTTTGCATACGCTTTTTTTTCTTCTGTGTTTTAAAAAAATTAGAGTTGCTATGAATCAAAACAGAACTTTGATTTTTAACAGGACTTTACTCATTATTGATTATTTTTGAGAGGGATTTTATTTATTTGTGAGAAAAGTTTGACCTTATAGGACGAAATAGCTTTGAACTATTAAAGTTGTTTAGCTTAAAAAATTATTTTGCTTAATAAATTTTACTTTTAGGCAAAGCAAGCTATAATTCTAATGTAATTGCTTTGCAAGGGACTGACACTCTTGGTGACTTATCTATAGTTTTTCGAGAGTTGCGGATCAAAAATCGCTTTTTAGTAAAAATGCTTGATTCGAGATCTAATTTATTATTTTCTACTGATTGATGATGATTTATTAATTGTTTTGATTTCTAATTAGATTGTCTCCCCCAGGGACTAATGTCTTATACTTATGTATAGCTTCTACAATAGTGTTTCATTAATAAAAGTAAATGTGCCTTTATTATTATTATAAATTACAATGAAAATGAAAATTTTCTTAGTACTTTGGACGATTCTTTACTTAATAAACTCGCAATCAAAAAATTTAATAAGCTGCTAAAGAATGAATTTTTTACCAATGCCAAAAAAAATTAGTTGTGGCTCTATAAACTCAAACCTTTTAGATCCATGCCTAATATTTTTTCATCTTAAAATTAGTTCTAGCACTATTTGGCATTTTTTAGAAATACTTGCTTCTCAAATGAGAAAGACTTTCAAGTGTGACATGCCTAATGTCGTTATTTCTCAAAATTTCGATGTTTCAGCTCATAAATATTAACACAAAGTTTAAATATAGGTGATCAATACTAAGCTGGCAAGTGCCTTTACGACTGCCGAAGA
>Ga0169931_10010395_pt1 | contig 13264 bp, 6 predicted proteins | sample Kivu_15m_20L_FD_129675 | JGI IMG/M metagenome (GOLD analysis project Ga0169931, IMG submission 129675) | Freshwater microbial communities from Lake Kivu, Western Province, Rwanda to study Microbial Dark Matter (Phase II) - Kivu_15m_20L... | ecosystem: Environmental > Aquatic > Freshwater > Lake ...
AGATGGAATCAATTCAATCTTTTATGTTCAAAACCTTGAAAAATAAAAATAAGTCTTAAAAAACTTAAAATAATTGTTTGAGATTAAATTGAAATAATTTTAATGTTCTATATAATAAAATTAAGCAAAATTATTACATAAGTAAGTAGGCTATCACCAATACTTTGCAATCGTTTACAAATTGTAAAAGCAAAGGATTTTTAAAGACCAAATATCTATGATTGACTACGCTATAAAACTTTTTAGTCAAATAAAGAAGAAAACAGATTTAGAAGATCTATTAGCTTAGTAAAAGGATCCCAGAAATTTGAGATATCAGGCTACGATGCAAAGTTATTTCAAATATTTCAAAACTAATTGATTGAGTGCCTATATTTTGTTTACTCTATTGATTTTTTTGCTTATATTATTTTAACTAGTACAGATAACATTTTTTTTTCATATTTCTTTCATAAATTTTAGGCAAAAAAGCTAGAATATCATCTATAAAAGCTAGTAGACAATGAAGTCTTATGTCCCATTTTGCCTAGGGAGGCTCTTAGACGAGCTCTTTCATGAATATGTTCGACTTGAGCAATCTAAAGTTTTCTTCTCATATCGTTATTTTTTTGTCCAGTTGATTGCTCCTTTCTCAACTGCTCTTAAAGCTTAGCAACTTTAATTTATAATTCGTAAATCTATTTAAGATGTTTTTTACTTTTCCTTAATAAGCTGAGCTTCGATCAGTATTTTCCTGATGCAGAGTATTAATCATAGCCTGACATCTCTGAAGCTCATCTCCTTAGGCATCTGCCTTCTGCTACCATTTTTATTTGCCACTTCTGAGTCTACAACATTCTTGTCTGCTTTTTTAGAGATCAAAACCAAGCTGATTATTTTATTTTTTAACAGCTCTGTTTTACTCTGATAGTTCTCTTAGCTCTTGTATAAGTTCCCTAGTATAATCAATAATGATACTTAGTATTAGTGTGATTGACAGTCCTTAGGTGTCCTTTCATCTCTTCAAAAAGTGCCATCTCTCGAGTATAGTTTCTAGTTTTAAGATAAATTTACATGATTTCTTATTACATAGTAAGGCAGTGTTTGACCAGATTGCGATGATCACGCTACAACCCATGCAAAAGACTATTTCCAATACTAGTATTATTAGCATTTTTGTTCTCTTTGCCTTTTTTCCGATAGTATTAATTGACCACTCTCACATATTTCTAGTTCAGAGCTAACTAGCACATACCTTACCTAGAAGCTATTTTTTATTTTGCTCAAGAGTGGCAATCTAAGTTGTCATTCTGGACACTCGCTACTAGAGCTGATAGTTTTTTCTTCTCAGAAAATCAACCTAACAGTTTTAAGAATGCTGCAGTTGTTTGGCGAGTCGAGGTTGGATTGATGGATTGAATGATCCTGTGGCTCTAGTTTCGCAGGCTGTTGACTGGTTCTTGCCTAAACTCATCCAACGAATATGGTATTATTAATAGTTATATCGGTTAATAAATACTTAATTAAGTGACTATAAAATTAAAACTAAAAATTAAAGATGTAAAATTGAAAAAAGATCAAAAGAACGAATGACTTTCCGCCATCTAATTAAAAAACTATAATTTAAGCAAATCGTGTGCCGATATTCTGTTTCTAGGATTAACTTGTATCATCTTTTATATTAGCTTTCTGAACTACCAATCTCCTATCAGACCTGAATCATATTCCCCCTGTATTAAATAAAAATTACTTTAATTATAAGTTTTCTTGTTTACTATGGTTTTATGTGATAGAAAGGAGGTCGACCAACTTACATTTCGTAAGCGATACAACCCAACGACCAAATATCTATTTTTTATGTATAAGCAGATTGCGAAAGTATCTAAGGAGCAGCGTAATCTAAAGTTCCCACATGATCCTAAGTACCAACAAAGCAGGCACTTCCGAAATCACCTAACTTAAAATTTTCCTAAATCTATGTAAAATTACATGAGATATAAATATATTGTCAGGTTTGACATCTCTATGAATTACTTTTCTAGCATGCAGATAAGCTATTGCATGCCCTATTGCATATATCATTCTCTTTATTCTTTTGAGCTTGGTGAGCTGAGTAGTCAGACTGCCATTCATCTTACTTTTTGTGGGGTTCTGTTAAGACATATTTTTGATCAATTGCATTCTCAGTTGTTGGCCAAGACTTTCTCCCTACATAAACTACATGACGAGATACAAAGAGTTTTCACTAATAGCAGTACAATAGCTACGCACTATGTTGGGGTTGCTACAACTTTGGTGAATCTTGTGTTAACGAATCATATTATCTAAAACAGGGTCATTTTTTTAAATGATGAATGTCTTTTTGAGACAAAATATTGAAGAAGATGGTTGATGAAATGCCAAAAATATTGTTGTGTTTTGAAGTTCACTAATTTTCTTGATCAAAAACAACTTGTGAATTCTTTAACCAGTACAACCTATAAATCGTAATTAAATATGACAATTAAGCGTTTTTAATTACTTCGAAATTTGCGTATAATTTTCCTGCCTTTGCTTAAGATTTAAAAACATCTATCCTTTATTAAACTTCAATGCCTTGTTATCATCTTTTTTCTATTTAAAAGACTCTCTCTAGGAAGAAAAAGTTAAAGGCTACACATTTTTTTGTATTTTAGGCTTTTCTATCTTATCTTTTTTATCTTTCTAATTTGTTACAAATACCTAAAAAGAGCTTGTGAGAGATAACTAGCCTATATACGGAGAGGATTTAATGTTAAGGTTACTGGAGTTTCTATCAATCTGTTTTTGTTTATTAGATAAACGTTCATTATTGTTGCCGCTTCCCTGCATTTTCTAGTATTAACTTATATTAAGCCCCGGAAATTGCTTCATTTTTGCTTTTTTGGGACTCACAAAGCTACCAATACTCATCTGAACCTCTGTTTTTTAGTTTAATTATTAGTAGATTTCTCATGCAAAAGTTTACTTTGACCGAACGACAATATACGTCCACTAATTTTTTACTACTATGCACTTTTAACATTAGGATTTTTTACGTTTGCGTTTTTATTGATAGGGGATTTAAAAGAACTTCTAGAATCTTACTTAAAAGCAAGAATCGGTACTTTAATATTCGCACCTGAAACAACTTTTTTAATAGGAGATTTAATACTTGTTTCTAGTACTTTATTTGCTTTAAGTCCTTAACTTTGACATGAATCTTAAGAGTGCGAAGGCTATTTTTTCTTAAGACTGACTTTTTGATTTTGCTAGGTTCCATAGTAATCATCAAAAACTGCAGGTTTCGATGCTTTTTTAACGATTTGAGGACTACGAGAAACTACATTTCCACCTGATAAATTGTTAGGGTTTATGCGATTTTGTGGTGAGGTCATTTGGCGTATCGTTTCTCTAAATACTAATTTATTAGTCTGTTTTGGTTGCTCTACCTTACTTATTTATTATTTTTTAGCAACATTAACTTAAGTTTTGTCTCTTGCTAGTTTTGGGGAAAGATGCCTGAACATAATAATAAAAACTATATATTATTTGATAAAATTTGCTACAAAATAACTAAAAAATATATTTTTTTAGATTAAGTCTGATACGATCACTATTATTCTTGAGCTTCGACTTCGGCTTGAGCATTTGTAATAAACTCATCAGCATCAGGAACTCCTTAAACTCTTAGCTGCTGAGCTATCATCAAAATCTGTCTACAACGTTCGATCTCCTCCAAGTTGAATTCAAAAGAAGCAAACTCAATCCAAGGAGTTGGTAACTGAGCAAATTTCTAGCAGTATTTTTCGTATATAGTACGAACTCTATCTAACTGACCTAGTCTCTCCTCGAGCTCAATATAAGCTTTAAACACTTATTATTTAGGAAATAGACCGATTGCTCTTCCATAAGTCTTTCTTGCCTACTCGAGCTAGTTGCATCTTAAACAGAAATTGGCATAAAATATCCATAATTTTCCAAAAGTAAATTTTTTATGGGGAACCAATTTTATGGCTCTCTGATATACCTCTTTAGCCCTGATCATATCCTAAGCCTTTTCTTATTCAAAAACTGCATAGTTATACCATATGAACATGTATCTTCTCCAAAAACGTTTCTCCTAAGCTGGTGGTTTCTAGAGCACTGCAGCCTCATAGACTTGCCTTGTCTTTTCATGATTGCCCAGACTTTCTTACAAAAACAACAGATTCAGCCACGCATCGTAATTTAACGAATTTTTGCTGATAAGCTCTTTGTAAATGTTTCTTCGTTCTCCTAACACCACCTCATCTATCTACTCCTTTGTACCATGCTCTTTCTAGAAGTTCAGATATAGCTCATAAAGCTTATTAGCTTTGTCCTTGGCTACATGTTTCAGCCCGAATTTAAAAATTTGCCTAGCTCTTTAGTATTCCCTTAGTTTTATTTCAAATTTTGCAAAATCAAGGAAATATTTTTAGTCCAAAGCATCAGCTCCTAGCTAAGCTATGATTCTTTCATAGATGCCTCTAGCTGCCTATTTATTACGGTTTCTGAATTAAAATTTAGCGACTTTCAAATATGTATCAAGATGTGGATAAGCTTCAAGATAGCGATATAAAACACCTTTGGCCTTATCAGGTTCTCCCATTCGTTCTTCAAATTTAATAAAAGACATCCAAGCTTTTTCTCCAGGGCACCATTCCATCCATCGATCAAAAACATTACGGGCTTTGATATACTACCCGATTAATTCTTCCATATATGCATATTTGAACCAGAACTGGTCCTAACGAGGTAAGTAATAAACTGCCCTTTCCCAAACATTTCTAGCATGATTTATAAACTTATTTTTCATCTACATTTAAGCATATTTCAACCACAAACTTTTATTCGTGTAGTCGATTTCTAAAGCTCGCTAGAAAACAGATCTTGAACGAGCGAATTATTTTAAATTTTCTTACCATTGACCATAGCGCACCCATATTGATAAATTATATCGTTGTCTTCTTAATTTGTCTTCGAACTATCTTCTTTTTTCTTGTTTGTAAACATGAAGTTATTTTTCATCCATGATGCGCTGGACAGGTGGACGCAGAGAAATAGGTCTATGGATTTATGCGTCCTTTAGAATCTGATCTGCAGTAATTTGAACAAGAGCGGCCTCCTTATTTTTGATAGGAGGCGGTTTCATCTCAATCATAGTCATAGCTCTTATAAAAATATATATTATAGTGAAATCAATTCCTACCCGCAAAAGATGATAAAATAATATTAATATAAACTTTTTAAAGCTTTTTTATAATAAATGAATCAAGAAATAGACGGTTAACCCAGCATATTAGAAATCAAATCACGAGAACTTGCAGAACAGTATATTTAAATCGAAGAAAATACTTAACTTCTCTCCCAAGTATATCGATTCAACCCGAAAGTCAGATTGACTCCTCTTCGCTTACAAACACGTATTAATCCTCTTTCTTTTCTGAGATTAATTGTTCAGATCGCATATCTGCTCTATACTTGCTACCTAAATAAACTAAATGTTTTTCTAAGTTCATAAATTTTTACTAAACCTTCGAAAAGGGGTTAATCTGTCTCATAACAAGACGCTTTTAGGGTGTATTTACTGTAATTTGATTTTTAACAAATGACATCTCAACAACAAAAAATCATTTTAAGCTAATTTATACTGATTGATTTCACAAGATCTTAGAGTTCATATGGATAGTTCTTAGCAGATTTTATTTTAAGAATCAGATCTATTCTTAAACCACATTTATAAAAAAACAAAAATTCTCAAGAGGCAATCGTAATCGATAGACAGCTATAGTGCTTAACACAAATAATTTAAAAATATATAATGCCTTAAATGCAATCAATCATTCCTAAGACGATCATATTGAGTCTTTAATAAAGCGAACTTTTTCGGGAAAACTGTTTTTTAGTAAAATGTTTTAACAATTCCTTTTTTTCTCATCTTAAACTTCATCCGCAGCGCTAATAAATTTATAGGAAACTTTATTAACTTTAAAAAACTAAAAATAATATTGTTCGCCTTCAAAATTGTTTAGACAAATCTATTTAATAAATGCTATAAATGTTTATAAGGTGTCTTTTTGATAAAAAAATAGTTTCTATTGATCGAAGTCTTAACAGTTAATATAAAATTAAAGACAGATAACCTTGTTAAGATACGTTTAATTTATTTTTTGGAAGTATTGAAGGCAGCTCATAATAAAATCAAAAATACATCGCTAAAATTTATTTGAATTAAAAACCTTTCAAAACATTTTCTAAAAATATTTTGAAATAAATAAGTTCTAAAACTTGCTTAGGATAGTTTTCTTATTTTTTTCCAGATAACAAAGATAATAGTGGACCTAAAAATGAATACATTATAGAATATATGCCAAGTAGACTCATTTTAACTCTAAAATATGTAATTGATATTGATGTTAATCTTGAAAATACCGACTTTTTAACTTTTCATACCAACTATCTTAGCTACAATTTGAATAATATTAACTTTTAGTTTGTTTAAAAAATTGTATCTGCGTCGAAAACAGTTAAAAAAAAGTAACGCTTTTTAGCCCTAAAAGCTGCTGCATGTGTTCATCCAAACGAACCTATACTATTCAAAATTCTAGTTATGTTAGATACACTTATGGTCCATGGAAAACTAACTGCTCTTATTTTTCAAAAAAATATTAACAATATGACCGACTACACCGAAAAATTTAAGTAACTTAATGACCACTGTGAACATTTAAAGCGAATTTTCTTAAGTAAGATAGACAGCTACTACCAGTAAATAAGATAAAATCTTTAGAAATAGTGACATTATAGGATATTATGAGATAGCTAATGATCATTTTCATTTTTTTGGATTTAAATAGCTATTTATTTATTTTCGAATCTCTTACCTATATGATTTCGGCACTGATTTTCTATCAACCAGTAGAGTTATCTTATCTACGTGTCTATCAGTAGAATGTAAGCTATGCGTTAGTGTCTTCCTTTTTTAGACGTTCAAAGTTATCTCTTATTTTTAAGATTAAAGTAATTTTTTTCTTTTATTTTTTTCCTCTTCTAGCTTTTTTTTGTAGGATAACTATGCCATACTTTTCAAATTTTGTTTTTTGTTTGCTTGTTTGCTATCATTTATATATCTTATCTGCGCAGAAATTTCATGCAATTTTTTGTCTTTTCTGGACCGAGCACTTTTAATGCTATCAAGTTGTTTTCCTATTCTACTTTAATCAACCATCTCTTTTTATAATACTCGAATTCTTTACCCTTTACGTTAATAAAGCTCCTATAATTGTTTGCGAGGAGGGCCTTAGTAGATCTTTCTGTCTCTTAATTCATCCATCATTCTTACATAATCTTAGTTATCTTTCTTTTATTTAATCACTCTTCGACTTTAGATATTAATTTAGCTCTCACTTCGTCTCAACTTAGATTCCCACATGTCTTCCTTTTTTTGTTCAATTTATTTAATTATTTTCAATGATTTCTTTAATTATTAAGCCCTGTTTATTTTTAGTTTCTAGGCAACGTAACTTTGACGTCTTAAGGTAATCATGCTCATACTCTTTACTCGAGCATTCAATAACTGTTGCCTCTTTTTTTAAGCTTTTTTTAGTTGTTAGTCCATTTTCATAGTAGCTTATTATCGCTTTTTTATACTTTAATCTTGCAATTTGTGAACACGAGATTGAGATAAGTATTGTTTAATAGTCATTTAGTGTGCCTTTAAATGCTTAGCGATTTCTGCTTAAACTTACTTTTTGAACAACTAAGGATTATCTTGATGGTTGATTTTTGCGTTTAGGTATTTTTAAAGCTCTTCTCGATTCAGGGATTCCATAAATAAAAATAATACAACTCTAAATCAAAAATATCTATATATTTACAAGATAAATAAATTTTATACAATCTTGAAATCATATGTAAAATCAAATGAAAAATGTATATTTTTATTTTTCTTTTTATTAGATTGATTGTTTTAAGTTAAAAAATATTTAAATTATAAGTTAACGATATATTTTTAAGAATATGCAAAGCAGAAAGGCCTTAGTTCAAACAAACAATCTTCTCAAAACTAATACTTTTAAATAGAGTAATACAATAAAGAAGCCTACGCCTTCCAAATCTTCTTTGAAAGTTGCTCCCAGTCAATCGATTTCAGCAAAAGTTGCAGCTAAGCCAACTAAATAAAATAAACCTGTAGCTCGATCTTCTAGAAAAATGTCACAAATTATTTAAGCTGGGAAATTGCCCTCCAAGAATAACCTAAAAATAGCTGAAAAACTACAAACAAAAGTCAATTTAGTTTAGGAGATCCCTTTAAAAGATCTTTCTAAAAAAACTAAAGTGATAGCACAAAAACCTCTAAGCACTCAATAGTAGCAACTTTTTCCTTGTGGAAATTGCGGAAGATCTTTTATTCTTGCTTCTAAATTAAGACACTAAAAAATATGCAAAAAAATCTTTACTAACAAACGAAAAGAATTCAACTCAGCCAAACAACGTTTTAACTCGAAATAACAAATAGCTCTATTTAAAAAAGGAACACGTATATAATTTTTTATACAGAACAATAAGAAAAAAATAAAGGAAAGAGTCTCAAGGCCATGCCGATATGGAAGCAGCAATCGTTAGCTTTTAGAATAGCGATGAAATAGGTTAAAGGAGGAGCTAAAACTAAATAATAAATTGAGTTCAAAGGGCAATAAAAAAAGCTACAAAATGCTAATATGTTTACATGTCGAATTTGTAAAAGAAAATTCAACGAGTAAGCTGGACAAAGACATCAACAATTCTGCGAAAAACAAGCGAAAGATGTTGCTTTTAAAGCAAAAAGAAAATGATAGAATTAATGACTTCTTTATAATAGTACATTTATACTTCAAATTATTATTGTCAGTTTAGATCAGATGGAAAAACAACGGCGACAATCTAACTATCCTTTTTCTCCTAATCATTCTTTGATTTTGCAAAGACCAAGATAAAATTTTTCACTCGAAAAACCTTCCTTGAAAACATATGTTATAGCAAGAGGATAACCACAATTACAACAAACTTTGCAACCTAATACTTTCAATACATATGCCTTATTAAGAGATTAAATTAGCACCCTTTGCACTTAATTTACACGTTTAATTCATAAAGACAAAGATACAGTAACTCAGAATAATCCCAAATTCAAATAATAAAAAGATGTGAATCAAATTGATAAAAGACTCCCAACTCATTCTACTATGGGATTTAATCATACAATTAACAAAGTACACTAATTTCGTAAAAATAAATAAGAATTACATCCAACGAATGAAAAAAAATGGTATGATAGTTAAAAGTACAGTAACAAATCTAATCCATCTTTATTATCACCATAAAAGATATAATCAAAAAAATCAAGTCATTTATAGTCATAGATTGAAGGGCTTAAAGAAGCTAAAACAAAGCTAGAACTTAAAAATTAAATTTTAGCTACTACCTTGTCCAAAATAGATTAGTAAAATAAAAAAAATACTCTACATCACAATCAATAAATTTAAAAATTAAAATAACGAATTTAGTAAATTACATCGAGCTTAAATACTAAAACAAATTTAGTAGATAAATTGTAAGAAAAAATAGATAATTTAATCAAATAAAAGCTCGAAAAATAGAATTAAAACCGAGAGAAATATTATGAAATAGAAAAACATTATGAAAGTCAAATAGTTAGTATATAAAATATGCAAAAAGATACGATAAACAAAATCATTAATGATTTCAATAAACACCGTAGTTTACTGACAAAAAAAGATGAGTAAATAAGTTAGTTGAATAGACACATTTAAAAAATTAAATTATAATACAATATCCTAAAAGAATAGCACTTTTAGCTTAAAATTCGTTTATAAAAGTTTTAATCTAATCACAATCATCACTAGAAAAAATTAAATAACTGCTATCCTGAAACAAAATAGAATTCAGATATTAATTCAGATAAAATATAGTTATAAAATATCGATCTTAAAAAAAGGGTATAGTCATATCGAAAAACAGTTGAACAGCTTAACACAGGCAACAATAATATTCGTGACAAAATGGTAAAACTAAAATAGTAGCTTCGTATAAAAATATAGGAAAATAGTCAGATGAAATCATAGTCTAACATTAAATAACTATTAATTACAAATTTGTATAAAGATATCGGCGTTTTGGACAAATAAATACAAAATTTAAATAAATACAAATTTCTTTTTAAAGAACATTAAAATTGCGTAGAAAATCTAAATATTACAATCTTGTAGTTAGAAATCAAGCTTTTGAATATCAAGTATCGCTAAATTTGATATTATTTTGCATTTTTATTCAATTCTTTATACTATTTAATCATTTTAGTAAACGTATAGGTTTATAATAACACATGGCAGATATAAATATGGTAAATGTAGAGCCCAACGTAGTAGATAACAGAGACTAAAAACCAGCCAATCATCGTGCTATTTAATGCGATCTTAACGATTTTTAACAGCTCACACCTTTGCTTAAATAAGTACAAAAAAATAGTTCCAAGACTCTCAAAGACTATCACGATTATTTGAACGCGCAAACTTAAAAGAAAAATATTGGTGTGCCATACAATATGATAAAAAAGTTCGATCAGATAAAACTTTCTATTCTTCAAGCGTCAAAAATTATTGAAAAACAATGCCTTAGATACAAAAGCAAAGTTTCTAATCGTGAATACGACAAATCATATGACCAACATTTTTTTCGCAAAACTATGCGAAATTACAACGACAAGCGCCTATGGATGAAATAATACTTAAAACGAAATTAAAATAAAATGCAAAAAGTTGAGTAATAAGTCAATAAAAATCTTAACTATGAAACACATCAATACACTTAATTCTATAAAAACTTGAATATAGAACGTATAGAACATAATTATGATATAAAAATGGATTAAACGGATTGTATAGTTGAGCTGCAATATAAAAATAATATGTTAAGAAGCATAATTATGTAAAAACTAAAAAAAGCTTGTGAAAATCATAAAAAAGATTTAAAAACACAATAAGAAATAGGTAAACTTAATCAAATTGAAATGAAATTTCCTAATATGAATAATTCCTTTCAATCTTGTGTAACTCCTTTTACTATGAATTCACTAACTAAGGCTTACATTAAACGTTAGTATTTTTTGAGAATTTTAAATGATATAGTAAAAAATAAAAAACAGTTACTAGTCGTAAATTAAAATCTTAAAATTTCAATCGATCTTATCAAACAACAGGTTTAAGATAGACTCCGATAAAATACCTTAATTGAATAGCAATATAGGCAATTTTACTAGTCTGAATAAGGTAAACTTATTTTGACTAAAACTGATTATTTTATATTCATGAAAGAGCTTTATAGAGAAGTTCAAAAGATCATCACTAAATACGGAGTATATCAAGAGTATTCAATACGTGAAAAAGTATGTTTTTTAAATAGACCAAAAAGTTATAGTTATAAAACTCTTGCACCCATTAAGCAACTTAGCAAATCCGCATATCAACAGGCTGAATTTAAACAATTAACTAAGCATTAATAGATGAAAAAATAATCAATCAAGAATATTTTTTAACAAGAGAAATGAAAGAGAAATATACTTACTATGATAACTTTAATTATAAAATCCAAATAAAATTTACTATAAAATCAGTTTTTTTTAAGAAAATAAGGACTTTTGATGCTCTGCAAAGTCTGAAAACTATCCTTATCTTATCCTTAATTTTTATTCTGCGGAGTATTCAAATCTCCTTTCATTTTAAATTTAAGTATTTATGTAGGACGATTTCTAGATAACGAATTCATTTTAACTCCCTTATTTTATAATATTATAGGGGCAGTTATGCAACTCGTCGCCATAGTATAGTCCTTTGATAAATTTTATTCTTCGTTTTGTTTTTGACAAGGCTAGCTCTCTTTCCTTTCTTTTTTCACATATAGTTTCTCTGAATCTTATAACTGTTATTTAAGTTAATTTTGACTTTCTAGCTGCTTGATTCTTTTTTTCATCCTTTAAAACTCCAGTCTTAGCTCTATCAAAAGAAGATGCTCGTTGCTTGAAGATAATTTAACTTTTTAGGATCTCAACTAAATATTCTCTTTTTTCAATTTATCGATGCTCGATTCATACTTATTTATCTCTTGCTGTAAGATTTGAATGTCGCTTATGAACTAAATTCCTTTGTTATTTCGACGCTGCTTGTTTGAATTTATATAAAGATACTTGTCATTATGACTTTTTATGCTTCCTACTCTCCTTATACTTTTCTATGAAAAATTGCACTGGCTCAAGCCATATTTTTTGTGACTTTGCGTCTGGGATCCTTATTTTTAGGAGGATAACTGTGACTTATTCAGCTACTAGAAACCTAGTTTGTCAAAATTAAAATGATATGAGTCTTGACTTTTTTGTTTTTATGACGAAGCGATATCAAAAGATTAGTGATGATTGTCATAAAATCCATCGTTTCTGTTATGACTTATAATTTTATTTTCATTCGTAAATTGACTTCGATGTATTTATTTAACACCCCTAAATACTAAAGATTTTACATTTCTGAGTGATCTACGGTTCCAGGGAAGTATTCTTGTTAAGTATTATTTTTGTTAATGAACTGAGAATGTTTCTTGAAAAAAGATTTGGGTGATGTCGGAGAGACAGGCGCTGTTGGAGTGTTAGGTGAGGCTGGAGTTGTTGGTGAGGCCGGTTATTGATATGATCTCATGAAGCCTTTACAATAAATATACAAGTCTCATGTCAAATAAATTTAGATATTTTCAATATTGTAGCATGTCATTTGAATAAATCATCAGATCATAAGTTTAATAGAATAGACGATTTACTACTAGCAGATAATTAGATCAATCTTTCCGTTTTTATTTATTTATCCACATATGGACATCTTGCCAAACTTATCGTATTTCTTGGTATATACGTTTGAACTGTAGTTTGATCTGATCTACCCAAGATTGATTAACAATTCCTCTAGTCAGCCACTTTGTATAAAGAGTCTATTTTATCCCCGATCCTTCCTATCTGTCAAGTTCGTCATAAAACTCCCCCAAATAATCTTCGTGTGAGCCATTTTATTCTACAAAGATTATTTGCTTTTAATCTAATACTCCGCTAAGCTATTTCCTCACTTGTTCTCGGTAGGTATACTTAATATCGCTGTAGCTGTTGTTAGCGAGAGGGGACACTACGACTACTCGAATAGGAATACCGAACACATTTTTTCCGCTTTGC
>Ga0169931_10010396_pt1 | contig 13264 bp, 11 predicted proteins | sample Kivu_15m_20L_FD_129675 | JGI IMG/M metagenome (GOLD analysis project Ga0169931, IMG submission 129675) | Freshwater microbial communities from Lake Kivu, Western Province, Rwanda to study Microbial Dark Matter (Phase II) - Kivu_15m_20L... | ecosystem: Environmental > Aquatic > Freshwater > Lake...
GTTTTTATCGTCTTGTTTCATCGTCTTGACTAGTTGGTTTTATGGTCTTTGTTTTGTATCGTATCTTGTTTCATCGTCTTGGTATAATTTGACTGAGTTTAAACTAATATTTTTATTAGATTTTGATAATCTGTTATTGTTAATATTTATATTTAGTAATATAAATATTATTTTTGTTTTTGAATTTATAAAAGAACCTGTGACGATAATTGCGCCATGATTGTTTTTGTAATTTTTTATTACGATATTGTCGTAACAATTTATCTAATTTGAGTAAGCTAAGCCACCCATACCGGCCATTATACGTAATACATTGTAGTTGGTGGCATAGGTACGTAATTGAAGAGAATCGTTGGAAGCAAGAGTCAAGAGGAGAGTTGCGTTATCAATTCTGGACATGTTGACCGTCCCGCTTGGTTGATGTTGTTCAGGGTTGAGAGCAAAGGAGTATACGTAGATACCTGTGGCTGGGCATCTGGTGTGGTGTTGGTATGGTTGAACAACGTTGAAGTAACGTGCATCACGTTCATCGAAACGGTCATGACCGTTAAGTTGAAGTTTAGCAGATACGAGCATATCATCACCAGCGTATGCTGTACCAGTTGTACCTGCGTCAGTGAAATCAGTCCATCTGTTTCTGTTAGCAGCAACGTTGGCATCTAATTGGAGAACCCAGACAAGTTCCTTGCAAGGATGGTTGAGGGATAACTTGGATTTAACAGAGGTGTTGCTGTAACTTTCAGCACCAGTGTATTGTAATTGTTCAATGAGATATTCGTGTTGAACTTGAGCAAATTGACGACGTTCATCAGTGTCAAGGTAAACATAGTCAATCCAGAGAGCAGCATCACCAAGTGATGGAGTGCTTGCCAATGCAGCTGAACCAGTGTTGTTATCAGAGACAACACATTCGCTGAGTGGACGGAATGAAACATTGAATTTAACTTCGTGGTATTGAAGAGCAATTAATGGAAGAGCTAATCCAGCATTTCTGCAGAACCAGAATTGTAATGGAATGTATAAAGTGCTTGCTGCGATAGTACCAGCGACACCACTTGGTTCAGTAAGAGCTTCGGTGTTACCGATTAATACATTGTAACCATCGTCGTGTTCAGCTGTTTGAGTTAATTCATTCCAGATAGTAAGCCAGTCACCATAATGACGGTCGATTTCTTGACCACCGATTTCAATGTTGACATAATCGATAAGGACTTCTCCAATACGTTTAGTCCAGTTAACAGTACGTCCAGCAGAAGCAGTAATTGCTGGAAGAGTTACTTGTAAATAAGTACGGTGAATTAAATCACCATTTCTAGAGACGGTGCATGTAACTTTGCGACCGAAATCAACAGTTCCGTTGAAGGTTTGTTCGATAGATTCAAGAGCAAAGTTGGTGTGTCTACGGTACACAACTTTGAAGAAAGTAATTTGAGGGTTACCTGTACATATTCCTCATACCTTATTTTTCAACAAGGATTAGACTATATCTTAAAAGAAACAGATTGTTTCTCCGAAAACCATTTAGTCGTTGAACCTTCTTCTTAATTAATTTATTAATTTTATTTGTAATACAAAATAGAAATTATTTCATGCTTTTTCTAATTACATTCCATCAATTTATAGATTGTTAAATACACAATAAAAATAAGTCATTATTTTAAGAAGCTTGGCTGCTGATTGCCCATTGTAATATCTTATTCATTTTCACCATACCCAAGTTTTTCTCTTGGCCAATTATATATCACTATAATAATTTTGGTAGAATAAGCTTTAGGGGTTTCCAGCAATTTGATTTTCTCACCAGAAAATATTTGTATAATTTTCTGATTAACGTCTATGGTACCTTAGTAGCCATAAAAGGATTTATAAATATCTTATTGTTTCGATATTTCCTGACGTTTTTCTACCCTACAGATTTAAAGGTAAATATCTTGAGCTCCGTATGCGACAAGTTGCATTAATCCTCCACCCATGTTTGTATTTAAATGTTTATAAATTAATAAAAGAAAAAAAAAATTTGAAATTAACTTAAAAATAATAAATTAATTAAAAATATAATGAATTTTTCTATAACAACGCACGAACCCAGAATTCCCACGCAAAAACCTCGGTATAAAAGAGGTGAATTTGTAACTATAATTAAATATGGCGACAATCCCTATAATATTTATAAAGGTTATACAGCCGAAGTTATTAAATATAACAAGGACGATGACTATATTGTTGTAAATATAGAAGCTTTATATCGTAATATTTGCCTTCATATTAATCAAATTCAATACTCTTAAATTTTAATTTTGGAATTTAATTTTGGAATTTAATTTTGGAATTTAATAAGTTACTTTCTTAAATTTACTTTTTTTAATTTGAAGTAAAAAATAATCTGAGCATTTTGCAAAATACTTTTCTTAAATTTTAATTTTTAAAAATTTGGAATAAAAAATAATTTGAGCAAAAAGTTACTTTTCTTTAATTTTTAAAAATTTGGAATAAAAAATAATTTGAGTATTTTGCAAAATACTTTTCTTAAATTTTAATTTTTAAAAATTTGGAATAAAAAATAATTTAGGCAAAAAGTTACTTTTCTTTAATTTTTAAAAATTTGGAATAAAAAGTTACTTTTCTTTAATTTTAATTTGAATTTTAATTTTCTAAATCACTATCCAAGTTGCTATCCACATTGATATCTAACTTACTTTCTGTTTCTTCTAATAAATTGTCATTTGAATGAATTTCAAAATATTCTTTACAAGCATCGTAGCCTAAAGAAACAAGTTTTAATTTTTCTTCTTTTGTTAAAATAAAATTGATTGAATTTTTTTCATTGGTGTAAATATAAATTGTGTGTTTTTTGAATTTATCATTCAAGGTTGTTTGTTTTTCTTTTTGAACTATAAAACAATAAATAACGTTATAAATAAAACTATCAATTGAATTTATCTTATATTCAACATTGTGGTGAGACATTTCACCATAATTTACTATTTTTACTCCTAATACATTTTCTAAATTGTATTTATATAATTTAATTGGGTAGTTATCTATCAACGCTCCATCAACGTGGATATCATTGTTGTATGTTTGTGCACAAAAATAAAATGGTATACAAATGGACATATGTATAGCACTTGTTACTTTAACATTTGGAGTATTTATATAATCAAAACATGTATATTTATATTTACTTAAATTTGTAGATAATACTTTAAAAACTATTTTTGTTTTTTCATAAAATTCTTTAAAAGTAATGTTTTTATCGAAACCTTTTTTCAGTATAAGAGTCTCTATCCAACTAATTATATTTTTTCCAGAATCAAGACCGAATTTTGAAAAAAAATTAGTGATTTTAATATCTTTTAAATGTTCAAAATTTTTCTCTAATATTTCTTCTTCTAATTCAGAAGAAGAATATCCTAATATATATGCTAATCCTGTGATTGATCCTGCTGAAACACCAGTTACTTCTTTAATATTTACAATGACTTTTTTATTTTTAGCTTGTTCTTCTAATTGTTTTAACACACCAATCGTCGCAAGAGATTTGGACCCACCACCACTAAAACATAATATTTCTATTTTTTTCATATACTATAAAAAATATAAAAAATAAAAAATAAAAATGCAATTTAAAAAATTTTTTTATATTGTATATATATAAATACACATGGCTCAATCTTTACGTCTCGTAAAAAATTTTGGAACAATTAATGCACAAAGGATAAACATGGACGAAAAGGGAAGTGTTACACAAGCTACAAATTTAACTACTGCAGTTACTTTAAATAAACCAATTGGGAGTATTGTAACTGTATCAACAACTCTTGCTGCTGCAGGTTCTTCATCATTTACATGTAATAATACTAGTGTTGATGGTGACAGTATTGTTTTCTGCACTTTACAAAAATACACTGGAGCAAACGGTGCTCCAAAAGTTAATATCACCAATGTTGCGGCAGGATCATTTGTAGTTAATATACAAAATGTTCATGACTCACAAGCTTTGAACGGTATTTTAACTATTGGATTTATGGTTGTTTAATTTTTCATTCTTATTTTTATTTAAAATTTAATTAAATAAAATCAAGCAATTAACTTTATTATTGGTATCTTACGCAATTTTCATCATAAGGAACTTTGTTACATTGAGTAATAGTTTTTATTTTTGACATATCAACATTTTGTTTTTGATTATTTTGTTGTGTATATAAATCACGTACATGTAATCTTGTATTTGAACCTATATAACAATTGTCTTGAATTTTATTTATATCTTGGAAATCTTCACATAACAAATCAAAGCGATTAATATTAATACCAGAAAATATATTACATGATTTTTTAACACGTGTGTATTCTGGATCTAAGAAATTGTTGCATTCTTTTAAAGTTGTCATTTTATTTTTTTTACAATGAGAACATCCACATGGTATTCCTATATTACAGTTGCAACATTTGTCACAGTTTAACATAGGATCGTATTGTACAGAAGGACATTTTGATAATGGTCTTGTTTGACCAAATAAATCACTTTCAATATCAACCAAGTTATGAGATATTGAATTATTTGGATTATGGGAAAATGGTGATAATCCCACAAAACATTTACTTTTAGATTGTCCATAATTTACATCAGTTGTCCACTCAAAATGATGTTTGTTTTCACTTTCCTTTTTTTTTAATGCACATGCATCATATTTTAAATTTGCAAAAGATTGGTTATATGATTGTTTATTACTCATGTTATTATTAATATACAAAATAAAAATAACTAAATAATAACAAAATTAAATTAAGTAACTAATTAAATTAACTAAAAAGAAAATGAATTAATATATATTTTTTGTATTTTTATACGTTTTTGGTATTTGTTTGTATTTTTAAAATGGAATCTAATAAAGCAACTCATAATGAAACATCTTATAAGATAGCTACAATTACTATGAATTGTAAAATAGAAAATTGTGAATTAAATTTAGTAAATATAGGTAAATATTTAGAAATAGATGATGACATTATCGGTATCAAATTTTCATACGGTAATGTATCATTTTCAAAAGGAATTTATTTAACAAGTTTGTATAAAAAATCTAAATATAAGAAATCAAAAATTAATCAAACATTATTTTATAATCAAATATCCTTAATTGTGGCATCTCAAAGTTCTAATCAGACTAATGTTAAATTATTTCAAAATGGTACATTGCATATAACAGGATGTAAATCAGATGATGATGGAAACTATATTACTAATTTATTATGTCAAAAATTAAAAAAATTACAATTAAAAACAACTCCTATTATATTAACGTTAAATGAACACAATATCGCCTTGGATTGTAATAATTTTATTTATAATCAAATAAACAATCATATCATTGGATATTATGATATGAACCAAAAAATATATATTATTCATAACAATGAATACATTTATAGTACAATATATAAAAATCTTATCTCTAAAAATGAAAAAAATAAAACAAAAAAAATCATCAATTGCAATGGTATTATAATTGGTGAAATAAAAAATACAAACAAATATGAATCCAAACATAACAATCAAAAAAATATAAAATTAATAATGTACAATTTAGATAAATCAGAATGTAATCATCTTCAAAAACTAAGTATCATAGATTATAAATGTAATCCTTTACATTCTAAATGTAATCCTTTAGAGTGTGATCCAGATTTTGATCCTTTAACGAATCCTAAAATAAATGTTGATATAAATTGTATTAATGTAACAATGTCTTTAAATATGAAAATTAATGGACAAAAACTATATACGTATTTAAATAACAATCAATATATATGTATATATAATCCAGATGTATATTCAGGAATTAAATTTATATATAAAAATCCTATTTATGTAAATAAAAAATCCAATGAAGGTAACAAAATAACATCGGGTATTTGTAATTGTAATATGAAATGTGTTTGTTCAAATGTGACCTTTTTAATTTTTCAAACTGGTAATGTAATAGTATCTGGGTTTAAATCTATTAAAGAAATAGATGATATATTGGCTGTTTTTAAGAATATTTTTAAAAAATACGTGAATAATGACTGAATAATATTGAATAATAGTGAATGTTCTTTAATTTGTAATTAATATTAATTTTATTTTACTTTATAATATTAATATGCATATAACAGTTAAACTTATATATAAAAAAGATGGAACTACATTGAATGATAATTTTGTAGTTTTAATTGATGAATCGTTATCGGACACAAAGGAAAGGTTATTTTTTTACAATAAAAATTTTTATCCAAATTTTCTAAAGTTAGAAGATCAAAATAATGAAATTATATATGGATCTAAGAATTTTTTAACGAACTATGCAACTTCTGATAAGACTGTGTATGTTACATTATTAACGGATGTGATTGAAGAAATTTTTAAAACATTTAATTTAACATGTGATATGTTTTATTCAATGTATGAAAAGGATGATGAAAATATAGATACTATATTGACTTATTTAATAGCAAGTGGATATTATCTTTCACGTAATGATTTATTAGGTTGTGTTATTTCTGTATTAAATGATAAATATTCTATTCAAAAGAATGAATATTCTGATTTTATATCTGTTATAGATAAATGTCATAAATTTGTGCAAAAGCATTTTTCAGAGCGTGAAGAAGCATTTAAGAAATTTTATAGTGAATGTTTAAAACATGAATTAAAAGAATATTATTCTGGTAATGCACCGTTTGTCCATGTTAAACAATTGATATTAGAATTAAAACCTGTAAATCCACCGAAAGGTACTATAAAATTAAAGAATATATTTAATGTTTTTAAATTATCAGATGAAGTTCCTTTAATGGTATTGGGTGAGTATAGTAAAACACCACTCATTAAATTATTTAATAATGTAACTGATAATGTATCTAAGAAGGAATTTTCATCATGGTTAATTAATGAGAAAGGGCAAAAAAGTGATGCGAATATATTTAAAAAAGTAAAAGGTCTTTTGTTCAAAGTAAAAAGAAATAAATATCTCAATTACGGTCCATCATTATATATGTCATTGACAATGACTGAAAACGGTGTTGTTACTATTGTTGCCGATTTTACTAAAAACGAATCGTCAAATGATATAAATCTAATTTTACAGGATATTAAAAAATATATGAAACCATGTTTAGATAGTATAAAAGGTGACATTGAATATAAGGAAATTCCTATTGTAAAATCTATATCAACTATTTGTGATTTAAATAGAGTAATAGATACAAATCATATTCAAACAACTTTATTAAACAAATATCTTTCAAATTATTTATTTGAAGTAAAAACAAGAAAGAATGCTTGTGATGCTGAATTTGATGAAGAGGAAGAATTCGAGGGTGAATATGAAGATGAAGAGGAAACAGATGAAGGAACACAAACAGTTGAAAAATCAAGTAAAAAGTATAAAGGTAAGGAAATTTCCTTATATTATAAGAAATATATTTCATATGAAAACCCGCCATCAACTAGAATACGCAAACCATGCAATGATCTTGTTAAATTAGATACTGATAAGATGGGTGTTACTGTACAGATAAAAGATAATTTATATGGGTCAGGTAGTCTTATTAATATATGTTCGGCTGGCAATATAAATGAAATTTTTGTTATTATTGATCAGCTTGCTTATTTAAATAATTTGAATCCAAGAGTAGCTACAGTATTAAAAAAACAAATAAAAGATAAAAGTAGAATCAAATATATTCGTGAAAGACTTAAAACAGCAGGATTAAATATTGAAGCTAAAAGTTGTCAACCAACAACAAGACATCCTTCATTAGATGATAAACATGAAGTTGATGACAATTTTGTTTTGAATTATAAAGGATTAAGAATAGTTTGTGATGATAATGTATATAAATATCCTGGATTTATTGGTGATAAGTCAGTATGTTGTTTTAAAAATGATAAACGTAATGATAAGAATTACAAAGCAAATATAGAAGATATAGAAGAAAATTATATATATCCAAGTAATTATGTTATTGATGTAACAGATGATGATAATGTAAAATACAAAACTTTATTACTTAAAATAGAAGATGCTGATAATTATTCAAACTACTTTTTCTTTAATAATAAAAATGAACTAGTTCATATTAAAAATTCAGATATAATTGATAAAATAGAAAATGATATAAATATAAAACAAGAGAATAATCAAACGGTATGGTTAAATAAAATTCTCTTGAGTGATGCTTCTAAACCTCAAAGTAATTGTAAATTTGCACCTGATATGTTAAATAAAAGTGCTACTGATATTAATAAACCATGTTCAGCACACACAACTCATATTCATTTTGGTTATAATGATAAGGGGTATCCTTGTTGTTTTGAAGAAAAACCAAATGATACGGTTAATATTGAAGAACAACCATTTGATTTAAAGAAAATGTATATTATCAAAAAGGAAAAAATATTATTTAGTGGTCAATTGGGAATGTTACTTCCTATATTTGAAAATGTTTTTAGTAAATTTTCAACTAGTATTTCTGATATACCAGATGGTAAATTTTATAGAATGGGTGTATATCAAAATAATTCAGCGTTTTTAAATGCAGTGGCATTGGGTGTTTTAAGACGTGAAGATAGTAATATAGTTAAAAAAGATATTGTTAATTATATTAATGAAAATCCTGTTATTTTTGACAAGTTAAACAATGGTGATATTAGAACTAAATATAAAACAATTGACAATTATAAAAGTTGGATCAATAATAGTAAAAGTTTAATGAATGTACAGGATCTATTACATATTCTTCATGTTGTTTATAATATGAATATCATTCTATTTGACACACCTATAATATATAATAAAAGTGAACAAAAGATTGATGATAAAAATGTTAAATTGATTTGTAATACAAATTGTAAACCTATTGAAGAAAATAAATATCTTGTTATTTTTAAACGTAATGATAAATATGATATTTTAGTTTATAATAACAATACAAATATTACATATTCATTTAATTATAATGATAGTGGTATCTTTAAAATGTTGAATGAATTTTATCATAAAACGTGTATAACAAAACATATTTATCCCAAAGAATACACTATGAAGTATGATGAATTTATAGATGGTGAACAACTTATTAATGTATTGGAAAATACTGAATATAAAATAACAGGTCAATTAGTTGATAATGATAAAAAAGTTAAAATGTTGATTTCAAAGTCACGTATAATGATTCCAATAAGAGAAAATGTCATTATTGATAATTTAAAGATATACAAGTCTCCTGTATTAATATCAGGTGAAGAATATCTAAATAATACTATGAATATAAATACAATTCTCCGTGATCATAATATGCCTGAAATAAAAATAAATGGTATTACAAGTAATAAATTGGGTCTTGTTTCAAATTTTGGAACGTTTATAATACCTGTAACTCAAATATCGGATAAAGAGACAAATCCTATATTACAAACAGTTTTACCTATAAATTATTATCAAATGGATTCAATTGTTGATAAAGAAGTATTAAATAAAGAACAAATTTATAACAATCAAAATATAGCTGCACAAAATGATATCATATTAATTAAAAAACAAATGGCAAGTATAATAAGTGGTTCTAAGAAATTAAAAAAGTATATATTAGGCAAACAATTCAAAAATTCTAAAGAATATTCTCAAGAGTATATTCAAAAATCAAGATTTGAACTTATTAAAATGTATAATAATTTCTTTAATAAAATTATTACAGTTATGAAAAATAAACATAATGTCGATATAAATAATAATTCATTGTATCTAAGTATTATTTCAAATGAAATTATAGATGACAATGTAAAAAATACGTTATTTAATGGTGTTGTTACATTAAATATTGCAAATACAAATGAAGTTAAATTGCAAAATAATGAAAGTTTATTAACTAATTACAATGATTTAAGTTCATTCATATCAGTACGATTGAGATGATGTGTAAATAAAATATATAGATATAAGTAACATTATAGACTCTATAACTACACTACTGATTAAAAATTTTCCACTGTTTGTAGTTTGAGGATGACATTGCATACCTAATGCTGATGCAGCAATTCCGAAAACAACTGCACTAAAAAATAAACATGCCATTGACATTAATTGTGAATTCATATTTGTATTGAATTTATCTTATTATATAGTAATAAAATAAAATTAAATTTATTAATTGTTTACAATTATTTTTTATTTTAAATACTAAATACAAGTAAATTAAAATGAATCCTATTAATCCAGATACAACAAATACTATTACACCTGACTTGACAAAATACAACACAGCTGCAAAAATATGTGGTATTGTATATAATAAATTAAAAGATGCTATTTTAACTGGAACTGTTCTTTCAGTGAACGAATTATATAAAATGGGCATGGAAGATATAAAGGTTCAATGTGATAGTGTTTTTAAAAAAATTAAAAGAAAGGGTGTAGCATGTCCTATTTCAATTAATGTAAATAATTATGTAGATAATTACACATACAATGCCTCGAATGATATTATTATTAAACCTGATGATATTGTTAAAATAAAATTAGGAGTTGATATAGATGGTAATGTAGCAATGTATGGTAATACTTTTAAATATTGTAAAGATGAGGATGATTCCTTTATAATGTTCTTAACACAATTACAAAAGGAAGTTGTAAAAAATATACATTTAGGTAAGACAAACGACGATGTTAGAATGTTGATTGAATCTAGATGTACAGAACATGAATGTTTTCCTATTAAGAATTGTAAAAGTGTACAACATGATGAAAATGTGGATGATGATGATTTGCCAAAGTATATGATTTTAAATTATGAAAAAATGTATGATAAGGATGAATATTTAATTCAAGAAAATACTTGTTTTGAATTTTTAGAAAATGAAATATATACAATTAATATAACAATTGTTCCAGAGATAGACGATGATAATAATACAAATCAAATTGTAAGAGACCAAAGTAATTTATATCAATTAACTAATTATCATTATGGATTAAAATTAAAATCATCACGTGCGTTGTATTCTATTGTATATAACAATCATTATAATAATATATTCGATATATCAGAATATATAAAAGATATTAAATTAAAATTAGGAATGCCTGAATGTATTAAAAATAACGTGTTAGAAGAATTACCAGTGTATTATTTAAAAAATAAACAACCAGTTTATTCTAGTATATTTACAGTTTGTGTACAAAAGAAAAGTGGCCTCATGTTAAAATACTAATTTCCAATTTTTAATTTAAAAACAATACGATTTAATAATTAAAATTGAAATTATAAAATAAAAATAATAAAATGGAGGAAGCTGATACTACACAAGATTCTGTTGTTGTAGAAGACACTGATACTAAACAAGATTCTGTTGTTGTAGAAGACACTGATACTAAACAAGATTCTGTTGTTGTAGAAGACACTGATATGATTGTAGCAAATGGTGTAATTAATAAATTGAATACTACAAAAAGGTTAAACTATCTTAAACAAAGAGTGAAGACGCTATTAAAAAAACCTCAACCTGTGCAAAGGAGTCCAGAATGGTTTTTTACAAGAAATACTATTATAACAGCTTCGGAGGCAGCTTCATGTTTGACAATGTCTAGGGCTGTTTGTGAAAAATATGCTAAATTATATAATTTAACTAATTTTAAATTCAATGATACAAAATCAACAAATTCGTATGAAAAGATGGAAGATTATATAATAAAAAAGTGTAAGGCGTTTAATGGTGAAAATGTGTTTTTTGATTCTAAATATACACTATGGGGGAAAAAATATGAAGAAGTAGCTTTGAATTTATATAAGAATATTAAAAAAACGGAGGTGTATGAATTTGGATTATTAAAACATCCTATATTAAGTTGGTTGGGGGCAAGTCCTGATGGAATTACGCGTGAGGGTGTAATGTTGGAAATAAAATGTCCTTTAACTAGAAAAATAACAGGAATTCCACCTTTGCATTATTATATTCAGGTGCAAATACAATTGGAATGTGCTTTTTTGGATGAAGCTGATTTTTTGGAATGTGATATTAAAGAAATAGAAACATATGAAGAATATAATGAGATTAAAGATATTCCAAAAGGTATTGTTATAAATATACTTGAAGAGCCTGATAATAGCGAGACAAAATATATTTATCAAAATGCAAAAGAATCAGAAATAGAACCTTATGAATGGGCCAATGGAAAAGGTAAAGAATTGAAAGAAGGTAGTTATTCTTTTATTTATTATAAAATAGTTAATTACAGTATTGTGAATATTAAAAGAGATAAGGAATGGTTTAATAATGTAAAAAATGATTTAATAAATGTGCATAAAAAAATCCGTTTTTATCAGAATAACAAATCTGAATATGATAAATATTTTGAATCTATTAAATTATTGAAAAACAAAAAGCATATTCAAAATATAAATGAAAGTGTCTGTTTATTAGATTAACTTATTATAAACAATTAATTTAATTTTGTTTTTTTTATTTCTTTATAGTATATTATAAATAAAAATTATGAATTACATAAGAAAATTTGACAATATTGTTGAAAAATTCGCCAATGAATATATGAGAGATAATAAAATTGTTTACGGAATTGTCTTTTTATTTTTAATGTTGTATTCAGCACATATAGCTCCTAAGTTACCATTAGCTGCTGTTCAAGTATTTGACAATACATTTTTCAAAATCTTTATTTTCACATTGATTCTTTGGATTGCTCGACTAAGTCCATCAATGTCAATTTTAATCGCCGTCGCTTTCTTAATGACAACAAATGTTATGAATCAAAAGAAACTTTTAGAATTTATGGATGAAGATGTTGAATACGAAGAAGGTATGGGTGAAGATGTTGAATACGAATATGAAGAAGGTATGGGTGAAGATGTTGAATACGAATATGAAGAAGGTATGGATGAAGATATTGAATACGAAGAAGGTATGGATGAAGATGTTGAATATGAAGAAATGGATGAAGATGTTGAATACGAAGAAATGGATGAAGATATTGAATATGAAGAAGGTATGGATGAAGATGTTGAATACGAAGAAGAAATGGACGATGTTGAATATGATTACGAAGAAGGTATGGATGAAGATGTCGAATACGAATACGAATAAGGGTCTCAACTGTTAATATATTTTTATTCATTATTATTCAATTTAATAAAAATTGATTTTTTATTAATTTTAATTCATTATCATGAATGGACATTGGGTGTCTCATAGAGAAGCTAGAGA
>Ga0169931_10010397_pt1 | contig 13263 bp, 16 predicted proteins | sample Kivu_15m_20L_FD_129675 | JGI IMG/M metagenome (GOLD analysis project Ga0169931, IMG submission 129675) | Freshwater microbial communities from Lake Kivu, Western Province, Rwanda to study Microbial Dark Matter (Phase II) - Kivu_15m_20L... | ecosystem: Environmental > Aquatic > Freshwater > Lake...
TAAATTATATCTTCGGTATTAATTTCACGCATTCGTATGAATCAATGGTCCTATCATTTATTTTTGAGTACAAGATTTCTGTTTCATTTGTTTTCCGAAACTCGAGGCATTTCAAGTATAATCCTTTCAACAAAGGAAATAAAGACAAAACGATCACAGCTGCGACAATAATAGCTGCGATCGCGTCCGCCTTTGCAGGAGTAACTGTTGATGATAAACTTGCCGTTGCAGCAGCTATGATGACAGCCATGCTCCGAATTGTGTCCGCTATAACATGAGTAAAAGCGGAGCACATGTTTAAATTTGTCTCAGACACCTTACCCGAATGGTCAATACCCATGCTTTTATCTGATTCGTATGAAATTTGCTCAAAATCGTCAATGGAATCTACAGGCAATGATATCTTGTTATATTCTACCGATGAGTTCATGATCTGCTTAGAGCCCGATTCAGTTTGAGATTCGTTCCGCATAAAGTAAAGAAGATTCAAAATGTCTAAAAGAAGATTTAATGATGAAAATATCGCCATGATGAGAGTGTTGGGCGAAGTGCGAGGTAATGATTGGTCAGCCAATAAATTATTCACGGCCTTTCTTGTCATAATGACTGTCACGAGAAGAAGGACAATGATACTCAGAATCGGAGGAACTAGTTCAAGAACACATTTCCTTCTTCGACCTCGATTATCAGGATAGAATTGATTATGCTCCCAAGTTGGTACTGATTCATTTTTTTCTGTGCAGGTTTCTGATTTAATGGATTGGTTGCTGATTGGGTCATCAACGTTTCTTTTCTGGCGCTCGGCTATCAGATTCATAGCATACGATAAAGCGTCAACGCACATCGCTGCGGAGTCGCCCATCATTGCATCACTTTCGGCTATGTATGCCGCGAACGTTTGAATTATTGTAAACGACATGAAGGAGAGAAACGCTACAGTAAGCAATTTCTCATTAGTTTCATTTGCTAACGTGGGTGGATCCAATCTATCCTTGTTAGGAATTCTCGTATCATTTGAAAGATCGTCATCGTCTGGTATTTTTTGAGAAATACAGATCTTGACTTTTTGTAATGCATTCTCGTCTTTTACTTGTTCCGAAGACTCATCATTAAGAATATCTGTAGATTTTGACTCAGACGAATGAGCAGACGTCTCAATTACGTGCTCAGTTTCTTCATTCATGAGTTACGTTCATATCAGCGATCAGCGATGTGCATTATTGGCAGATTGGAGCGAGACGCAAGACGAAGATTCAACGATTCAAGGTGGAATACGTACTGGAATACACATACACATACGCCTACAGCGCATTGCGAAGAGGGCATATGTAGGATTATCTTAGTCTTGCGTAATAGTTTGCACATCACGACATATGTAAAATTCCACTGTATGTACACTTGACTGTTGTCCTGTTGTCAGCATCCCTTGTCATTCCTTGTTACTGACATCATATTAAGAATCTTTCATCCTTGGTAATTTTAATTACATCAATTATTTACTTAGCCACACCTAACATGTCTGAGGAAAATAACCAGGGAGAAACCAACCCTGAGCTGATAACCATTATGATTCGTGATCAGGTATGCCACTTGTTTCTTGAAGACTGCGTACCAAGTTTTCAATGAATCTGAGCTTACAATAGTTGTAATGGATTGAAACAAATGCTTCCGTTCAAAATTTTATAAGAATGGAGAGCAAATCCAATTCAAGGTTAAAAAGACAATTAAATTGAGTAAAGTATGTAAGACCTATGCTGATAGGAAAGGTATTGATGTGAAAGCCGTGCGATTCCTTTTTGACGGGGAACGGCTAGATATTGATCACGATCATACGCCAAAGATGCTCGGGATGGAAGATGGTGACGCTATTGATTGTGTTATTGCCCAGGAAGGTGGTGCTTTTAATGTCTGAGCACTTGAACCTTTTAGAATACTATTTTGAGCCGCCGGGGTTTGGAAACGTAGCAGTATCTTATAATCAAGATCAATCGATCGTCTTGGGGTGTTAGTATACACAGCTGACAATATGAAATTGTTTAGTAACAAAATAAACCTCTAATAGAAGGAACTTTATTGTAGAAAAACTAGGGAATAAGGGAACTTGAGACTTCATGACGGAAGTAAAGTTAAAACAAAAACTCGGAATTCGTTAAAGTTCAATGTATTTTAAAATGGCGGGTTCGATTCTCTTGTTTATATTCTTTATAGAAATCGCGTTTTCGATTCTCATGAATCTCGAGGAATCGGTTTCGTGTTTGTTTACATGGACCAAGTAAAGTTTCATTTGGAGAGAACAAGAATCCCATGGTTACAGTACGGTCGACCGTCAACTTGCTCGTGTGAAAAACGCGATCATTTTTGTGCAGCTGTGCAACCGTTTACCCGTAGGACAGTAGTAGTAGTAGGACCTACACTTCTGCAGGTGCGGTGTACATGGCGAAACATATTTCACAAGAGGATAGCTTGCTGTCCGGTAACCCGTAACTAGACTTGTTCCCTTGTAACGATTCAAGTGTATCCTGTAAAGCCTGATAAATGTCCGAGGATATTAAAGAAGGTGGTGAACCAATTACTATCCGTGTCCGAGATCAGGTGAGAACGAAGTGTATGGATACCGCTTAAACTATGTTGACTCCACTGTTATGCATGATCCGGTTCAACGCCGCTTGAATGCCCCATCTATGTCTGAGATATAAACCACCGTTTCACACTTTTCACATTTTTATTTATCAAATAATCTTATTTTTTTTCATATATTTTCAAGACTGGAGAGGAGACTTTTTTCAAGATAAAGAAGACAACAAAAATGAGCAAAGTCTTTGAAACCTACGCTCAAAGAAAGGGAGTGCAAGTCGCTTCGTTGCGCTTCCTTTTAGATGGAGAGCGTATACAGGGAGATCAGACGCCGAAAATGCTTGAACTTGATGATCAGGATCAGATCGATTGCATGCTTGAACAGCTCGGTGGGAGTTAATTTTGACGGGGCCATATCTCAGATTCGAGGCTTATGGGAACTGGTGTCTTTTTTTAGTATCAGCCGCGTTGCTAGTAGCGATTTTTGTGTGTGATGAATTACGATTCCATATGGGCGCAATAGCAGCTTGTAAGTCATAATTTCTCTGATAATACAGATTTTACAAAAAAAAACACGTTCTATGATTATTCTTCATAGAGTAGTAAACAGTCCATTACACTCGAATCTCCATGTTTCATATCCCCGAGATGAAAATTTCTATGCGAGTGAAATAAGCTGATCCTTTCCATAGAGACGTAGGATAGGGAGAGTATTTCATTTTATCGAAGATAGGATTTGTCAGCGAACGATAAGGGTACAATAGGGTTCGCCGGAATCGACGAGAGTTCCAGGTCACCGACACTCAAATCGAGTACGTATCATATTCAAGGATCGTCACATCTTCAAGAATGAGAATGGAGTAGACTTTTAATTGGCTGTTCCTGTTTCTCATGGATAATTGTCTATGTAGTAGATATTCTCCCATTCTTGCGAGAGATATAGGGCTAATCTTTACATCTTACTAAAATGTACGCTGCCGGTATGTAAGAATCGTCGTAGTAGAAAATATCTCCTACAGTATGTACAATGATGCTATCACTACTTTCTTAGCATATTTATTAGTAGAGCACCGAGGTTCAAGGTAAGATTGGGAGCACCTCACCACTGTAAAAGCTTTACAATCTTTTATTCCGCATATTTTCGCCTTGAGCTAACGTCTTCCCTGATTTACTCGTACTCGTTTCCTATGATTTAAGATGACCGTAGCTGGTAAAATGCGTCAATTCCAAGTGGTTGGCCGAAAGGCCGCCACTGATGAGAGTCCCAATCCTGAAGCTTATAGAATGATAATCTTCGCCCCCAATCCTGTCATAGCAAAGTCCAAGTTCTGGTACTATATGCACCAATTTCGTAAGATGAAAAAGACAACAGGAGAAATTCTCGATTGTGTCGAAATCTTTGAAAAGAATAGTCGTATCGTTAAAAACTATGGTATCTGGCTCCGATATTCATCTCGTTCAGGAACTCATAACATGTATCGTGAGTTCCGTGACTTGACGCTTTCTGGTGCTGTTTCTCAATTATATGATGAGATGGCCGGTCGTCATCGCACGCGTCCTCGTTCTATTCAGATCATCAGGACAGCCACTCTTGCAGCTAAAGAATTAAAACGTGTAAACCCAATGCAATTTGCCGCCAAGAAAGTTAAGTTCCCTCTTCCCCATCGTGTTCATTCTGGAAAGAGGAGAACCCAGGCTCTTTCAGAACGCACTTTCACGACGGTTAGACCTACCACACACTTTGGTTAAAGCGGTAAATAAAATGGTTTTATCTTCGTTTTATAATACAGCTATTTATTCGTGTTTATTATGTAGGCGGATCCATTTAGTTGCTTAACTGAGATGCGTAAATGACGTCTGCGGAGATTCTTTAGCAACTTCATTAGCAAAAACACTTTTCTGTATCTCTGATACCTCGCTATGGTATCTATTATCTGCGCCGGATTTAGATATCTGCAATGAGAAGCCGTAAATGTATTTGTCTCGTATCGTCGAATCTTTATTATGGTTAGTGACGAAGCTGAAACGGGGTAGAAAACAATAATCCCTTCACGATTCCTGTATACAGGTTTCTTGCCGAGGATCATATCCATATGACCACAATTCATTTCAATCATTTATGCAATTCAAACTTACCAGACTTATGACGAAAGCAGAAATAACCAATTTGACGTAAGTAGTCAATGGGTTGAAATCGAAAAAAGAATGAATAATTCATACTTTTTTGAAATCATCTTTAATTAAAAATTAATACAGCGTCTGCGTCATTTGCTTTCATGCGCACAGCACAGAGCACAGGGAAGTCGGGAACGCCAATCAATTTTATTCCCGCTGACGCACATACCGATGTTTTTTGTTCTGCGATCTTGTTGTAATCACTGTACTGTAATGATTAATGATTTCTTACGACAGTCCTCATCTCAAGTCTACATTAAAAGTTTGTTATTGGTTACTCACTGATCATCCCAACGATTCTGCTATCCTGTCTGGAGATCGGCATTATATTTGCACGTTCAATTCTTCATTCCACTACAAAGGAATCTCTCACGACACTCTGTAAAATCAGAATGCTTTATTTCGTTAAAAAATCATTTTGGAGAATTCACATAACCATGATATTTATAGGTGCCCTTCATTCATCTCGGACAAAGTTGGTTTCATCCTTTGTAGGATATTCTGGTAGAATTGACTTGATTAAAACACGATCCTTTGTGAGCATGACGAAAAAGGGTATATCCACGATACACCACGTGTATGTTTCTAGAAGTAGAAATCCAAGTCGTCCATTTATTCAAAAATATGATTTCTCTAATACAGATCCAGCTTTAAGACCAGAGCTCTCGCAGTATAATGAAGATGAGGCTGATACCGCTCTTGATAAACTGTTGCAATCTTCATTTGCAGAATCAGAAGATCCAGAGGGATATCTCACCGACGTTACTGTAAGTTAGAGATCGACCTTCATATCAGCGGTTATTACTTTTTTGTAACTTTTCATTTCATTCGTTGACTTTATAGAATTCGGAAACAAATGATTTGTCAGACCCCGATTTCCTTAGAATATCGAATCCAATCTGGCAAAGTTCTGGTTTAAATCCTGTAGTTATTGATGTTCTGTCTTCAAAAGGGATCACAAATTTCACTCCAGTTCAAGGAGAAGCATTCAAACCAGTACTGTCTGGACGCGATGTAATTGGTAGATCACGAACTGGAACTGGTAAAACTTTAGCTTTTGGTATTCCTTCACTTCATAGATTAGTTATGCTCGCTGAGGAAAAGGGTTTACTTGATTCGTTCGGTAGAAGACGAAAGGGGCGAAATACTTCTATGTTGATATTATGTCCCACCCGTGAGTTAGCTCGACAGGTGCAAGAAGAACTTGATGATATTGCAAAGCCACTGGGGTTATTTACCACCGTTTTTCATGGAGGCGTTCCCTATGACTCTCAGGTAAGGGAAAATTCTCCTTTTCGCTAGTTTGTACTGAATGAAGAGAAATTACGATTCCATCGATTTTAATATGTATAGGCAAAAGCACTGCGACAAGGTATAGATGTCCTCGTCGGAACTCCAGGTCGTGTTATTGATCATATTGAGAGAGGCAATTTGGATCTTTCCGAATGCGATGTTGTTGTCCTTGATGAGGCCGATGAGATGCTCAACATGGGTTTTGCAGAAGATGTAGAAGTCATCCTGGATGGCGTTGGATCTGCAAATAAGCAGAAAACTCAATGCTTACTTTTTTCGGCGACAACACCATCTTGGGTGAAAGAAATTGGTCAGAAATATCAAGAGAATGTCGTATCAATCGACGCATCAAGTGATAATGAGGCTCGAACAGCAAAGACTATTCGTCATGTGGCGATTCAGCTACCGCCAGGGAACGATGCTAAGAGAGAAATTTTGGAGGATATTATTTCAGTGGAAATCTCTAAGGATGTCGTTGCCTCTTCCATCGTTGGAATCGATGATGTTGATGCAACATCCGTCGTCAAACGGCAATCGTCCATTCATCAAAAGATATTCGGCAAGACAATCGTTTTCGTAGAAACGAAAAAGGATGCCGATGAATTAGTGTCAGGGGGAGTTTTCAAAAGTCTCACGGCACAGGTAAGTTCACATCATATTTTAATAATTTTCTGTCGAAACGATGAAATGACAATGATTTTTGGATAAGGCGCTTCACGGCGATGTCGGTCAAAAACAACGTGATGCAACTTTAAACGCATTCCGAGCGGGTTCATTCAGTGTTCTTGTTGCCACTGATGTCGCAGCTAGAGGTAATTATTGTCTGCTATCAATTTATCTCTTATTTTGATCCTGAGTACTCACATATAAATTTCGAATACTCACAGGTATTGACATAAAGGATGTGGATCTTGTAGTCCAGTTCTCACCTCCTCGTGAAGTTGACACATATGTACATCGATCTGGAAGAACTGGACGTGCTGGTCGTAAAGGAACGTCCGTGCTGCTATTTGACTCTGATCAAGCAAGAGATATTGTAAAAATCGAAAAGAGTTTGGGTCATGGATTTAAATTTGAGTTGTCTGGTCCTCCATCGGTAGAATCAGCGCTTGAAGCAGCAGCAAAGACGTCAGCCTTTGCGTGTAATTCGATTCCAGATGAAACCGCTGAGCATTTTAAGTCAGCCGCTATGGCACTTCTTGAACATTCTGAGAACCCTGCAGACGTCGTGGCTAAGTGCCTTGCTGCTATATCGAGAAGATCGAATTCGTTTTTGAGTAGATCCCTACTCACTGGAGAAAGTGGTTATCTTACAATAGAAATGTCCAATACTAAGGGTAGGCCCGTCTCTACGGGAGATGTGATGTTTACAGTGTCAAAACTGGCTCGTATGAGTAGACGAAATGATGACGAAAATGGTTTTGATGGCGATGTTGGAAAGATTCAGATCAATGCCGAAACTGGTATCGCTCTATTTGATATGGCAGTACGTGTCATTTGCTACAGTCTTCTGAATCATTATTTCCATATATTGATAGATTTCTCACACTTCTAGTACACGTTCAAAAATCTAGGTCGGTGATGCTAAGAAGCTAGTTGATTACAGTAGAAACGTCGACGCCGGTGGTGCAGCTTTTAGGATACTAAAAGAACTAGCCATTGAACGTAGAGTTGACTTTGGGGCTCTACGCGAACGACGTGATCGTCCTATGCGCTCTTTTGGTCGGAATGATCGAGGACGATTCCGTTCTGGAAATGAAGGCTGGGATAATTCTAGGAGTGGAAATCGTCCATCAAGTCGCTTTGATAGCTTTCATCACAAGACTCCTTCGAAACAAAATTACGAGAGTCGATCTAGAGGCAATTACGACGGTGATCGTAATCGAGGCAGTGGTGATGGTGACAGAATTAGACGAGAGAGGAAAAGTGAAGATGGGTGGTAGAGAGAGATATTCTCGTCGAAAGAAAACCATAGTACTATACTGATTCAGGAGTATCTTCTCGAAACTGCTCAATATAAATAAAATTTAAACACATATTAGCTCCTTAATTTTACTACAAATACCTTATCTTTCCACCCTGAAGCTACCAGCTCATTACATGTGCATTTTAATTTTAAACTTCGTTTCACTGACCCTTTCTCGCACCGCGTTATTAACAATTATACTGTATATCCTAACCTTGCTGCTCCTCTGCAAGAGATCCAGGTAGAAGCTTTCGCCAGCTCATTTCATGTGCATCTCGTAAGCCTCTTTCTCATATACTATAATACCGCCATAGTATCGACCTGCTGATAAAGTAACATAGTCATAGTCGTAATGAATTATTTAAGATCAGATGTCGAGGATTGAATTTCATCCTCTAGTTGGAGAATGATCGTCGCTATCCTCATCGACGGATATCAAGATGTGACTTGAGCACAGATACGTTTTCCGTTCTAAATCCAGCAAACCATTTTTCTGACAACATGGAAAATGAAAATACTTCGTGCATGCGCCAGCACTACATCTCACTGTTGCGCCATTTTCTTGACATGCAGAACATTGCCTTGATGAAGTGAACACATCAAATACTGATGGTTTTTCCTCTGTCGTAGATAGGGGGTCAATGACATTCGAAAACAACAAACATTGTTTATGATACACCATAAATTCGTATATCCCGTATTTGTTCCTTTCGAAGACGTCAAAATCTCCGAGTTGAGATGCAACCTCGAAACTCTTATGACATAGAGCGCAAGCCAAATGTACACCAGGGTTTCTCTCTCGAAAATATTGCACCGAGACAGATCTCTCTGATAGCTTTTTCTTATCACTATTCGTGCCTGAAACAACGGATTTGGAAACGTTATGCTCTGTACAGAGATATGCCTTGCTTCTAGAAAAATTCCATCCAACGCAACATGGTACATGGAAACTCCGTCTACAGGTTTTATTAATGCAGCCCACTGTCGCACCCGCTTGACCACAAGCATGACATTTAAGTTGTCGTCCACGCTTTATGGCGCTTATTACATTTCTATATCTGCCTTTTTTATACTCGACCTCTGGAGAATTTATCGCACAATACCTATGAACCAAAATATATCGTGCGCTGTGATAAAACGCAACAAAATGTCCAAAGCTCTCATTTGACAAATTTTTTTCGCATAAGATGCATCTTATTGGCGATTGCGGCTGTAATGCTCTGTAAAGGGTGACGGGGATTTCATGATCATACTTTTTTACCGAACTTCGTCGTCCTTTGTAGACATTCCGAAATATGTCCTCTGCAGCTTTGATCCCTGATAAATATGCCCCATGCGCCAAAGATGCATGTTCTTTAGATGCATGCTCTCCAGCAAAATACAATCTCATGATATCGTTATCTTTACATAAAAATTCGTCTCCATGCTTGCAACAAGGTACCCTAACGATATCATAGTCTTCTGGAGTTGACCCCGGAGCAAGAAAAGTGTAGCAGCCAAGAGAATATTTGTCGCTGCCCCATTTTGTTACTTTAAAGTCAATAGGGTCGGGAATAATAACATCAGAAAACAAACTCTTCAGTGTATGTAAAACCTCGTCCTTTACTTCTACCTCAGACAAAGTCTCCATGATTGCTGCATCTTCCCCAGATATAATAGCCATCAAAATTGCAGGTTCATCCTCTTGTCTTTCAAGGCAACGTCCTAGGTCGTAAAACATGTAATATGATGGATGGCATGCGGATGCATTACCAAAGATGCATTCCTTTTTCCTGAGTAATGGAGAATTAATCTTAACATCATCAGACGAAGCTCTCCAAAATGCGGGGCTTGGGAACTGTAGCATTATTTTATTGATGAGCCCGAATCCAAGTGACCTGATGGCTTCAACCTTCGCGTTGGATAAAGGAGGTGAGAATTCAACAGTATCAGTAGCATGACGCAAGGCCCTCGATGAATCAGTTCCTCTTTTAAGGACACCTAGAGGTAACGTTGACACTACGAAATCAGAATAAAGTATATTCTCATCATTGTGATTACTAATTGCGCATGAATCTGATATGTCGATTACAGTATCGTTACTTCCACTCGTTTGCATAGAACTATAAGCGGTTCCCTCGTATCCATAGTCGATTTTTTCGACAGGAAAGTTGAGCATAACTCGAACACGCTGACCATATCGGTGCTTCAAGTCCTGAATAAATTTTTCAAGCAACATGGAAAACCCTTCCTTGATCATAGCATGATCTCCTTCAAAGGATTCATTTTCGTCTTGAATGATGGTTCAAATAGTTGAGGATACTTAACAAACAAGATATAATAATGTTATATTCGAACATACCTAAGTCCCAATATTTTATGGAAATATCTCGAAGATCAGCACCGAAGGCATACTCATTATGCTTTTGATGCCACAAATGTAAGCGGTGTTCAGTTTCCGTCAAAATTGGAAAATTATTATTCTTTACACAATCCATGGCTTTTGCCACAGATATGTCCGAGGAATATCTGTGTATAGGGACATCAGTACGTGAGTCATTGTAATCTTCGTGCATTGAGGCGTGCCACCTGTTTACATCTTGGCACCTATGGGATAAGTCTAACTGATCCTTTTTCCAGACATAATCAGCCTAGGAAACGATTAACGATATGAAGTCAGTGAAAAACTTGCAGAATCAAGAATTTTCGCACAGCAACTTACAGCATCATCAAGAAGTTGATTGAAAATATCTTCAACCTTTTTATCAAGCTCCTCGTGAACAACCGACATGGGTCCATCGAGTATTTTCATTTTCACCTCTTCACTTGTTGCTATTAGTGACAAGTTAAAATCATGGGCTTTGATTGCAAGAGGATTTTTATTAATGCCATGAATCCAACTTGCACCTAAGTCTACATGTATAGGATTTCCATGTTGATCCTTAAAGGTTTCGTAATCCGTGAGGACACGACCACCCAGACGATCACGAGCTTCGACTATCACAACTTCTAACTGTAAGTCATTCTTAGACTTTTCAGCTAATCGAAGGAGCTCTTCTGCACAAGCTATACCTGCAATTCCACCTCCGATGATACATACCCGGAAAGTAGATCGCGGTCCATTCGATAACGCTACAGGTGCTACCTTTAGTGAGTCCGGTTTTTTAGTATCTGTACTCACGATCCCTCGTGTGTCCGATTTCATATTTAAAAGACGCAATACTTTCGATTGAGACAGGGAGCTATGTTTTAAAGGATGCCACGTAGGTATTGCTGTTCCTGTCCTGAGGAATGTATCAAGTGAGATGGATGTTGATATGTAATCACTTTCATTAGTATACGCCATGTCATCTGATGATTTAAACTTGGATTGAAGTGTACGGTATTCCGTCAGATATTGATAGTAATATGGTCCAACGAAGTTTCCTCCACATTCACAAGCATTGTGAATTTTTAACGCCTTTTCATCTTGATCTTCAGATGCCGCAAGCACGTTGGCATATGTTGCCAAAAGTATTCTATATCCATCGCGTCCTTGATCCGATTGAATGTACTTGAATTTTTGCACTTCAATGTCCTTGAAACATTGAATACTCCTAGTATCAGAAGAATAATTGTGATTCGTCTTATTTGCGTGATCCATTGTTGCTTCATAAGGGTTACCCAATGCAACGATTTGTGTGCTACTCATTTTCTTATCGTCATCCGGAGACTCTCCGTTGAGTGATTCGTGATGATTGAGGAGTAATTGCATTCTTTGGTTCATAGATAAAGAATCGGCTTGATCATGAAAGTAATTGACAGTACCAGCATTTATAGCTGATTGCTCGAGCAATATTCCGTAGAATCTCTTACTTTTGTACACGGTCGAGATGTAACAACCTTCTCCCACAGGTAAATTTGATAGTTCTTCATTCTCTTCCTGCTTTGGGTACAGTCCTCTTCTGTTAGCACGATTTTCGTACATATTAAAAGCCTCCTCAACTTTTACCTCATGGATGATGTCATCGCGTCGAATTCCAATATTGCTACGCTTGCGATTGTTATGATCGCTCATTCTCCAATTACGACATGAAAAGATGATTAAAAATACTGTAATTGCAAAAAGAGGACATCTCTGATAATGTACACTATGTAGTGTACGGTTTCCTAAAGCATTATGCAGTACATAGGCTACCGTAGCCTACCGACTACCAACTAAAGTCCCCCGAAAGCATGAGTAAGGTTCGTTTAGATGCAGCATAGCAGATAGCAGCATGAGTGACCTCGTTACTCATTGGAACATTGGAACCACTCACTGTACATCTACAAGTAAACAGGCTTTGATGATGGGAAAACGCAAAGTATTTGACGACGCTGATGAAGGAAAAAAGTTGAAAAAGAAGAAGGACAAAAAGAATAAGAAGAGTAAAATACGAGACCAGTCTGAAGCGTTTTCTACAGATGATAGGGACAACAATCATGACGACATTACTAGTTGCTTACATCGAAAGAGAATCAGATTAGTCATCTCGCTTTTACCAGCTGCACTTTCTGATATAGAACGAGCCGTACATATTTCTATACGTCAACTTTTATTAAAATATTCCGATTCTTTAGGAGGTGTACTGCTTGCGTATGAAAACTTACATTTAGAAAAGGAGACTCTTTCGACAGAAGCAATCTGTGGCATTATTTTAAATGAATTACCTCATATACATTTCAGAGTAACAACGACCATGTTGATATTTTCCCCAGTTCCTGGGAAGAAGGTATAGTCGAACAGGATTCCTTCATCATGTCAAATGAATTTTGTTTGTAACTTTTGTTTTTTTATTTGAAATTCCATCACGCAAATGTAGCTTAGGGGCATTGTCAATGAATCGTTTCCATCACATATTGGAATACTAGTTTATTCATTTTTCAATGCTATGATCTCTGCTGATCACCTACATAATGCTGGGTTTAAATATGACTCATCGAAAAGTGTATGGAAGTCCGAAATAGGGCAAATATTAAACATTGGCGATGAATTAAGCTTTACAGTAGACAAGCTTCATGAGTGTAATGGAACCATATCCTTAGAATGTGGGGATCTAGATAATGAAAAGCTATAATAACACTTCATACACATTTACATTCTAAGAGCTAAAACTCACATTTTGAGAAGCCTCGAGGCCCTAATTGTCTTTGACCAAGACCCTGTCTATACTATTTCTTTGCAGAATCCAAATCAAAGGTATTCCCATCTTCACGGCCTCTCATTTGCTCTCGATGTTGAAAGGCTTTATTTTCAA
>Ga0169931_10010398_pt1 | contig 13263 bp, 10 predicted proteins | sample Kivu_15m_20L_FD_129675 | JGI IMG/M metagenome (GOLD analysis project Ga0169931, IMG submission 129675) | Freshwater microbial communities from Lake Kivu, Western Province, Rwanda to study Microbial Dark Matter (Phase II) - Kivu_15m_20L... | ecosystem: Environmental > Aquatic > Freshwater > Lake...
TAGCTTAAATAACAACATATTTATGTTACAAGTTATGATTTGCTTGACAGTTTCCATAAAAAGTGGTAAAATGCTTGGAACTACAAAGTCTAAAAGAGTTTTGCATTACTCGACTATACAGAAAACCGCAGAATCATCAATCAAAGTCGACTATTTGATTTGCATACATCTTTAACAAAGATTAATTGCTATTCTATTGAAAAATTATATACTTGTTTATCTATCTAAGGCTAAAGTGCCTAGAAGTATTTTGAGCACGCTTTTACTTAATTTTTAATCTTTTTGTGTAGCGAAAAAATAAAAATTAACCACAGTTTCTAAAAAAGTAGAGGAAACAGAGTGCTTTTTGCTTAAAAGTATGTTTTGATAGGATTTCGCGGCATATTGACATAGCTATTCACGTTCCATGCTCTTAAGACATGTCAAAAGACAGCGTTAGAAGAATTCGTATGAAAAATTAACGTATTTTGTTGATTTTTGCAATAAAAGTAAAAAAGATTTTTATTCCATAAAAGGAAAGCGCGAAATGTATTGTTGTTCTATAATAAAACAGAGGAAATAAGAAAGCTGCTACTGAGACTATGCAGTAGTTATACGTTCCACAACTGAATCTACTACGAAAATGCTAGTCTAAATTGTCAATAAGCGATTATTTTCAATCCCAGCTTGTTCGATGTAATTAGCTATCTCTGTAAAGAAAGATGAAACTCCTTTTTTTCTACTGAGGTATTAATAGATGTCCTATATAAGAGGTATGCTTTCTTTTCGATAATCTTGTATGCTCAGCTATCCATCTGTTATGCTAAGATCTGCACTTATATTGATTTAAAGCTGCTAGATGCTTTGCCTTTAAAAACTCTGCATTAGATTAGGCAAAAGTCTAAAAATTAGGTCTCGGAAGTATTAATCATATGATTTTAGCTTTTAATTTTAAGAAGCTTTTACTATTTTGTTCCACAAAACTAAAATAATAATAGAAAGATCTGTATCTTTGATTGTGTATAGCTGCAAGACCATTTCTTCGAGCTATTTGCCATAGGACTAAAATAAAAGAAAACTGCATGTTTAAACCAAATTAACTAATAACTAACCGAGACTCATCACTGTTTCATAGTTTTAGTAGTTATTATCTAAGGACTCCTAGCAATTCTATTTTGTGTTAAAAAATAGAAGTTTCTTGAGACTCATCAGAAGCTATACGATTAGCTAGAGAGATGGTATTTCTTTTTGAAAATTTTGTTTTTGAAAGCTGTAGCTATTAGAATTATTTTAAAGTTGCATATAACTTTAGACTGATAAGTATTTTAAACTACGACTGAGTATTCTACAGCAAACAGGTAGATGAATGTCAATATTTTTAACCAAAATTTATACAATTTTTCTTACTAGAAGTTAATTTTTGAGGACTTAAAACTAAAGTGCAGTCCATTGCTCTATAGTATCTAAAGTAAGCTAAATTAGCTATGTTTTTTCAAATCCATTAATGAAAAAAAGCAGAAGTTGTTCATTTTGACTTTTTAGATACTTCTGAATTTTTCTTTTGTCCTTGTGATCGATATTGAGATGATAAACTAATTATTCTGGCATGCTTTAGAGTATTAAAAGGCAATATTTGAAGTGTTGTTAAGAATTGACTGCTTGAGTCCTAAGGATCTAAAATATTTAAGATCCCAAAAAAGTCAGCGAACACAATAGCAGAGCACTAATCTTGGCGAAAGAGCGTATCATTCCTGGAAATTTCACAAGTTTTACCATCATATCATGGACATAGTTATTGAGTTCTTTAGTTTGTTCTTCTGAGAGTTATGTGATGTTATTTTGTGTTTTTCTATAAAGCAGCTGAACTCCTAACATTTTTTGTTAAGGAATGCCACTATGAATCAGATCCTAAATAATCCAAAAATTACTTGGCTGACGTTCCACAAGAGAGGACTGTGGACGATCTAAAGAAAAAATTGGTTGGCCGTTTTTCTACGCATTCGATTTGAATGGGCCAGGGAAGCATAGTTAGAAAGGATGTTTTCAGTCGTGCAAGCGTCCATCGATATAAAGCGGCAATAACTGTATATAGTATTTTTTAGTCAAAGTTAAAAGATAAAGTCAAAATAGCTAAAAATAAATTTTAGTCAAAATATTCAATAAATAAAAATGCTCTAATATGTATGAAAGTGATGATCTATGATAGAATATTAGATTTTTGATGAACTTAGATCATTCTTGTTTTTATTCGTGGCTTATTCTTTGCTGCTGTTCCTGAGTGAGCTCGTCCCTAGGTAGAGGTGTTACTGTTGAAATTCCAGCTCCAGTTATGGCATAAACGGCAGTGACCACGATACCGATTGTGTTGATGAATGGTCCGTAATAGGTAAGGTTGTACCATAGGAAAAACTCATAGGCTAGAGGGGTAACGAACCAGAAGATAAGAATTTGAGTTTTAAAGGGAACTCCGAAGTAGTAAACAAGAATCTGACCGACACCCAAGGAAGTGGCAGCCACGAACCAGCCCTGACCGAAAGAAATGAAATTTCTTGACAGAATACCCCATTCGTTTTATAGACCTTTGTTCTGGACCAAGGAAACCCAGAGGACTTGATTCGTTAGTACTAGGATTGCTTCTAGAACTACAGAGATGATCAATGCTCCGACTGTGCCTTTTCCGTAGATGATGGTCCAAAGCGAGATGTTGACATTGACGAGGGCAAAGCATATCCAGCTGATAGGCGCCCATAACTTGTTAGCCCAAGCGTGAACAGCTGCAGCGTCGAAAGCAATCAGAATGACAAACCACACTGAGAACCAGATATTGGGTGGAGTCACTTTGAGGAACCACTTGCGAGCCAGATCTCTCTGATTCTTGCCGAAAACGGGGAACACGATGACTGGCAGTAGGGCACTAAGGGCGCAGGCAGTGGTGAGGGTGGAGTCAGCTGCAAAAGAAAGCGATTCGTCCACGATGCCGTCCATATGGATTAATGTTTGATTATAGCGTCATATCGTCCACAAACACATATATAAAGAGCTTTTCTGATCGGTAAAATAGCATCCAAAACAAGCAAACAAAACAGATCAACATCGACTATAAATATATTCAAATATATAGTTCATGACCTTTAAATGACATTTTTGATAAAATTACATTATGATTGCTTAAAATTATTAAAAAAGCTATTGATATATGCATTTAAATAAACTATGTAGCCTTTGCTGCGTCTCAACTTAGTCAGGGCAATATAATTACAGTTGCCTGCACTTGACCATCGTTCTAGTGTCAAAATGTCTCTTTCTGCTTCAGGAAAAACTATGGTAGTTGTATCTTAGCAGCAACCTCCTTTGCTGATTGACTTGTAAAATCAATAATAAACGCTTTTAGTCTGGCCTTAAGAAACTTCACGTGGCAAACTTAACGTATAATACGCTTAGTTTACAGCGAATGGCTCGCAAATTATAGTAGGAAACTAGTTCAGTCTCAGTATTTTTGACAACAAAGGCCAGTTTGTGTCTACTTTGTTGTAGCTTGACACTCAATATACACGTATCACTGATCTCAAGATGAGCCCTGATCGACAAATATTGCTTTATCTGAATCAAAGTCAGTTTTACAGCTATCATACTCAAAGCAATACTTTTGCTTAGCTCACTGTACAAAGTTAAAATAATTTTGACTGCCAAGCTTCGTACTTTATCGTAGATAGAGCTTCTAAAGCTCTTTTTTCATCATCATATCAATGTCTTATATGTGCATACTAGCTTAATAAAAATATTCTTACATACAAAAATCATAATAAAATTGAAAATTGTCGACTAAAATAACTAAATTTCCTAAATTCTAAATAAATCGCTATGATTTACAAAACTCCAACAGGAATATATCCAGAAATCAAAATAATATCAAAATAAACATTAATTTCGAACTAAACTGTGACTTATGATACTGAAGAAACATCCCTGAGTATAACAGCGATGCGTTAAGATCTTATTACGTACACTCCTTTGGGTTCTAAACTCTGGCTTTCTCATTCACGATTGAAAACGCTTTAAAGCACTATGGACTTTTCCCCGTGGAATATTAAAAATATTATTTTTGACTAAAGTAACGGTCGGGCTCATATTGCTTTTGTACATTCTATTTAGTCAACTCAGAATATATAGACATACGAAGTTAATTATCAATGTAAAAGCATTCTAGGCTAAAATGTTACAAAATCTGTTGATTAAGGCTATTCATCGACTTGTTAGTGCGCTGATAGTACTAAAAAATTTAGCAAAAGAAGTTTAAAATGTTAGCCTACATACTGCAATAAGGACAGTAAAGGCAACTGTATATGTAATTCTTAATAGTCTTTTGATACATATTCTCTTTCTTGCACACTAAATTGCTCTAAAATACACAATTCGTTATAATCTATATACTTTGGACAGCCTCCTGAATGTCCTTGTGCCTGGCCCTTTGCCTGGAATCGACAGCTAAGCGACTGTTCGCTATACCAATGTGGTCTTATCCAGCATTCACTTACCTAAAAAATTGCCTCGGTTTGTAGCTGTATAGCCAGTTACCAATGGATGTAACAGCCAGTTGGCTGTTGGGTAGCTAATAGCACTGCTCCAGGTGTCAGTTAGAGCGGAGGATTAAACGCATTAGCAGTTGTTGGAATAGTCTTTGCAGTTATAGCTGCTATAGGTACTTTTTTATTTACTCAGTTTTGTCTATTTTGATGTATGTTTTTTGTTGCCGAAAAGCTCCAGAAGATGAAATAAAAGCTTTTTAGATCAAAACAATATAAGAAATAGGCACAAATCGAGCTTTTGCATAGAAAATACCCAAAGCATAAACAGGCATATAACTCAAAAAAGCATAAAATTCTTCAAAAAAACCTTAATAAAGAAAAAAGAATGCTTAAAGTTCAACCTAACGACGCAGAAGAAGACAACAGTGAGATTTTTAGCATTTTTTACTCATTTGAATTAAATTTATTTGTTTTGAATAAAAAAAAACAATATAGATAGATGAGTGGCTTAATTTTCATTCGAAAAGTATTTCTTTGAGTCGATTATTGACAATGACTACCTTAGCTCTTGGACTAGGTATGGTCTACTCTACTTTCGGCTTATGATTCTATTACTGTTCCTTTTATCCGTTTTCTAGCTTCTAAGCCGTCTACAGCTATTGCAGTTTATCGAGCTGTGTCTTCATTCTTTATAATATTTTTTTGAATTTTTAGTCCTGAGACTACTAAACTTCATTTTAGAACACTTAGGTACGACTGCTTTGTTGTTGTTACGAAACAGCGATTCGCTACTGTTTTTAAATGTACTTTGAATAAGCATTATTGGAAATATTTTATTCTACCATTTACAATTTGTTTCTTACTTAGTTTTAAGCTTAAAGAACTTTCTAAATCGTACCAAATTTTAATTGCTTTATTTTTATACTTCTTTTGAAGTTTTACAGGTAAGCAGAATGATTAGCAGACTTGGTTTTTTCTTTTTGTTTAAATTATGTGCCTAAAAACTATTTTAGTATATCATGTTTTGTTGCCATTTATTGCAGAATCGGCAAAGTTTATTTGTGATTCATCACGATTTAATATTGAAGAACGCGTTCTTACTTGTTGTATCTAGCCAACTGCATTCTTGTCTTTTTGCTCGCTCCCACTCTGTCTCTAAGCGATCCTTTAATAGATTTTTATTTATTAATCTAATTCTAAGTAGTCTTTGATATTCCTTTGTGGACTCTTTTCAGCTCAGGCGAAGGCAAATTGCTTAATTTTTACTTTGAATATATGTCTTCAGATACTATTATTGAAGAATTGTTAGGCAATTTTTTAACATTAGATTGTATTTTATTGCGTTTGGGCAATATCAACTACGGCTAAGCTTATTCATTTTCTATCTAAGTTGTATCAGTTGAACGAATATCCCTACTTAAAGCTTTCTTAGGCCTCCTTATTGCAACATTATATAATTTTTAAAGCTATTACTTTGACGAGAGCTGTTGAGTGGGCTGAGTGCGAGTTCTTTTCTGGAGATTCGGAGAGAATTAGAGAGGAGGAAGATGATTAGGATGCCGAAGAAGGTCGAATGGATTTGATTTTCCAGTCATTTTAGCGTATAGCTAGCCTTACTATCTCATTTTATTATGCAAAATGAATCGATTATTAAATACAAAATATGTAGATTTAACTATAAAGTATAAAAAAAATCGTTAAAAAAAAACAGATTTAGATCTCATCATAGTGCTTACACCAGTATATCAAGCAAGGATTGAATTTTGCCTATTCTAGAGTCATAATTCTTTTTAATCAATTGAATCCTTTCTTCAAAATGCATTCTAGCTCTTTTAGCCTGACCCTACACTTCTTGAGCCCTTTTTTTCCTTAGTTCCATCTACAACTTGACTTTTCTTTAAGTAACTTTGCTGATTTTCGCCAAAGAAGCTTCCTCCTTCGACCTTATAAGACCTTTCCATTTTGAAAGTTCTTTCTACAAAGTTTTTATTTGATCTTTAACTCGATACTATATACTTTTTATTTATTTAGCAGCTATCTATGTTTCTCCTTGCAAATCCATGCGAAAACTTATCTAATCTCTTTATATTTGAAACACGGCCTATTCTGCTTTATTTTCATACTATTGAACTAAATGACCTATTGTCTCGCTTACCTATTTTTCCCTTTAAAGCCATCTTCGTTATGCAGACTACCCCAGTCCATCGATACTTTGTTGTTTTTTCTTTACTTTTCGCTATATTTTCTATATCTTTTTTTACTTATGGGCTAGTTGATTCATAAGGAAAGTCTATAGCTGGGCTAGTTGTTGCTGGACCTCCTTGATTGAGTCTTGCTTGATGCTGTTAGATCCAATACTTTGTAGTTTATGTGTAAGTTGTGTGACAGCTGAGCCAAATTCAAAGCTCATCTATTGATATTAATTATAACGAAATGAAGAGAAAAGATGATGAAGAAATCATGGGGTAAGCAATACAAAAGGCATCAAAACTGATAAATTTATTGCAAAAAGACAACTAAGAACTGCAGAACAGAATCAAGCAACTATAAATTCAGCTGACATAGGGCAATAAGAAGCATTAGCAGTTGAAAAGCTAATATAATCAGCTTAGTCATAGAGTCAGCTAGCTAAGCTAGTCCGTAGCCGACGCGAAGGCTGATTGCCAAGCCAGGACCACTTCTCTCACTGCTAGGGAAGAATAGTTAGCAAAAAAGACAGCTAATATCAAGGAACTTCATAACAAAGTTGGAGTCATAAGTGCACAGTTAAAAGAGACTACTCAGTTATTGAATTAACGATCAAAAAAGTTGCTTTCTTTGCAGAATTAGAATGAATACTTGATTGACAAGATTAACGCTAAAGAGAAGCAAAATTAAGGGTAAAAGTAATAAAGAAGTGAACTTAAGGACAGCAGAAACTAATTGAACGAAACAAGAAAGATAAAGTAAGCATTTGCAAGACGATGTTAATAGCTAAAGGCTGAAAATGCTATTTTGGTCGAAAAGGCAGCTGAATACAAACAAAAAAGTATAGATGTTGTGAACAGAAATCTATAGACGGCTAGTCTGACAGCGATTATTAGAGATCAACTAGGAGTCACTCCTGAAGTAGATTCGCAGAAACAACTCGAACAGCTATCACTATTTTTGGGCTACCGGCTTGGGCATATTGAAAGGATGTGCCAGAACATACTGGCTCAGCTCAATAGTCACGAAAAGCACACTGTAAGTAATCTTAAAGATCTACAGTTCGTTTGCCAAAGAATGGCTTCCTATGTAGATTCTTTGCTTTCATAACAGCAACTCAAGAATAAATGAATCTTTTTTGTATATGCAAAATTAAAACTTTATATCTATTTTATTGTAAACAGTAAGATTTTTTATCATTTTTCAAGGTTTTTGGTAATTGACTAAAAAAAGTCCAAGTTGAGTGGCTGGATCCTGATTTGGTTGTTTACTGACCATCATGAGACCTTCTTCGACCACGGCTAAGAGCCCCTGCATGTACTAATGAAGAGGTTTTGTTTGATTATATCGATGTTTGATCAACTTTAAATCAGCAAATATTTTTTACGCCAATTCTTTAGGAATTTTCTTTTTCTACTTACGATATAACTCATGATCGTAAAATTACAAATAAATTTTGCCAATATCGAGTTCTTCTTCATCCAAAAGAGTAAGCTCATACGTACGGTTACCTACCTTAGAGATTTACAAGAAAGCTCGTCCTATTTTTTTCTATTTAAGGCAGAGCTCGGCCGTAAGTTCTTCCTTTTCGCAGTTGACCTGCATTGTAAAAGCTTGATTCCAGTTTAGTTATTTTTTTTAAACAAAAAGAGGTGTGGTTTCGTAGATTTCTTTGCCAACATATAAGCGAATGAAAGTACCTTACTTGATTGGATCTAGCATGATCGCTTATATTACTGTTGTCTTGATAGTTCTTTTGGGTGCCTGGCTGTAATCTATTACTTTGGCAGCTTTTTGCTTATCTTAAGCAAGTCCAAGGGTTAATTGACCTCTTTTCTTGTTCATGTACGAGACATCGAAATCAGTTTATCTGTTTATGTCTTATTTGTCGTGCAGGTAGATAAGACTGACACCTAGAAAGCGATTGTTGCCTTATATTTAGCACCATGATTCAATAATGATACGCTACATTTCTGACTACGGGAACTTGAAAGCTTACTAGAACCAATATTCGTGAGTATCTTCGTTAAAAACGGGCTGTTTCTCTGTCTGATAGTTCATTTATCCATATTTTAAAACCAAAAAAGGTTTCCCTGTCATTTTTGCAGGCTACAAGTCTTCTATCAATATTTTCTTTACAGTTATGTCAAGGGCAGGCACCTGTACAACCTTATGAATCTGTATAAGCGAGCAATCGATAAAAGCGATACTCTGTTTGTCTCGATTGAATATCTAAACTCGTTCATTTGGCATCTCTTTCTTGTCGAAGTTGATAGAGCCCGAACCAACAAATTTGTAGGCATAAAATACAGAAAGAGTTAGGTGGGGTTATTAATTGTGACGTTAAAGAATGGAATCGCAGTTGTATCTGAGTCAGCTTGAGCTACCTTTGTTTGTCAGACGGTATAAAGTAAGGGTTTATTTTCTTTTATGCCTTGCCGATTTTGACCCGAAAAGTAGGAATATCATCGAGAGTGCCGGATTTCAAGCAAACTCGATACAGCTTCCCTTTGTTCATATTAGTTAATAATGATGTGTATATAAGAATGTAAATAGTATTGAAATTTATGATTTTGAGACATTTTTAAAATATTTTTATTGTAATTTATACGAAAATCTTGCAATATCAACTTTTTCTCAGGAAAAAAGTTCCTTTTGGTTCAAAATTTTGCTTTTTTTCTTGTCTCCAGAAGACCCTATAACGGGTTGATTGAGTCTATCAGCTATTCTGCGTATTTTGAGATTGCTTTGGTCTCCTTTCAGTGTATCTCCTTTAGAAAAAATGTCAGTTTTGAGTATTTCTGTAGTTTTTGTGAATATTTTGCTATTATTTTCTTTTTCTTTGCAAATTTTTGATTTGTGAGAAATCAATTTACTGCAGCTCTAAGTAAACAATTTCTAAAGACTTTCTTCGCCTTGCGTCTTGCATTTTTTTGCTTTTCGTTTTTCTTAGCCTATTGGCTTAAGCAAAACTTATCCTTGTCTTATTTGTGCCTCTCCTAGTCTTGACTGCGACTATCCAGATCTTAGTGTTGTTTTTTTGAATAAATTTTCGTTAGCTATTGAGTCAAATCTCTTATGTTTTTTGCTTTTGGCTGACTGTTTGGGTCTCTACACTTTGGCACGGACAGAAAGATCTCCGCTTAGTTCTGTTTTCATTTTTCCGATTTAGCTGACTAAAGTTTGTTGTATTTGCGTGACCCAAGGGTGCTTCTGTATGGCTGCGATTGAAGGTCTTTCTTTTGAATCGAATTGAAGTAGATCGATTATAAGACTTTTAAGTTCTTTCGAAATATGAGAACCTAACTCATAGTAGCCTTGTTGTACTTTAATTTGCATTTATTGAAGACTGTTAGACGGAAACGGGGCATGACCATGAATGAGTTCATATAGTAAAATGCCTAAGGCCCATATATCGATAGTGTAGTTATATTACTTTTCGAACACCATTTATGGTGCCATGTATTAATACGTACCGCAGAAAGTTTTTCTTTTTAGTTGGATGTTGTCGGTTACCCAGCCCATATCACATAGTTTTACGTTCAGAGAGCTGTCTAAAAGAATATTTTAGGGCTGAATAAGACTAGATTTACTTTTATGTCGCGATGCATCATATCTTTTCCGTGCATATACTTGACTGCAGAAAGAGCCTGACTGAAAAATTTATAAGCTTATGCTTCACTAATGGTTGGATGCTTGTTTTGATAGGTAAAAAGCGTGCTTTGATCTGCCAATTCCATGACCATGTACACTGTATCTTTTTCAATAAGAGTATCCCACAATTTAATAATGTGCGGATGATCAAGTTGAGCGTGCATATTTATCTCTCTTTCAAGCAACATGAGCTCAGCCTATGCCATATTGGCAGTAAGTTATACCTGAATATATTCATGCATACAACTTTGACTGCGAAACATTTGTTAGTTTCGATATGCAGGCCGAGCCGAACAGTGCCGAAGGAACCTACTCCGATTTGTTTGATAAAACTGAATTAAGATATGCTGTTGAAAAGTTTATTAGTGGCCACTCGAAGCTTCATAGAAAATACATATATTCCATAAGCAAAAAACATATCAACATACATACCGCACCATAACACTCAGATTTATATAAAAATATAAGAAAAAAAGTGATTTTTAATGATTTTTATAGCGAAATCTATTTTTTATAAGTCATCTAACAGCATCCATTGGCAATCATTCTTCTTTTTCTTCGTTTTATCCGTGCCACTACTGCTCAGTTGCGCCTTAACAATCTTTTTCAACCACTTAGTTAAACGGTTTTTCAGTAAATGTTTAGATCTTTTGCTCGACTACGCCTTAAATATTTTGTTGAGTAGCTCCTTAGATCTGTATGGTTAAGCTTTAAGCTGGTTTTTCGTTTGAATTTTCAAGATTTTCAAGTTGTAGCTTATCTTGCGGGCCAAGTCGGAAACAAAGTCGCCACTCGTCATTAAGACCAGTCTAAAGCTAATACTAGTATTTCTCGTTTGTTTCTAGTTTGGTTAATGTGATGGTTTTTGTTTAAGAACTGTATGAGACCTGAACTCTGCTTCCTTATGCACTAAATTCAAAGCCTATAGGTTAAATGGGTTATTCGTATTCTTCTTGCTAGGAAGGTTCTTGAGTTCTAATTGAAGTTCCGTCTGCCGTAATAAGCATCTAAGTTGCTCCTGAAAGGTCTTCATCCACTACATAATCATATTTGTACAACGGTATTGGTTCGATTAAAGCTTTTTCAGGTTACAAACTGCGATCATTATATCGCTGCTCTTGTTGGTAGCAACTTTCAGGACTACAGGAGAGCTGTTTTCTAGAGTGACTTTATCGAGAAAGACGAAGCCTTGCTACTTGGAGCAACTGGCTTCATTTCCCTAAGCATTAAGCATGATATCTGCACTAATTTTAAATATTATTACCTTTTGTGAACAGCTGAGAACTTATGGCTTTATTTTTTAACAATTTGAGGCTGTTTTCCGTTCGAGTTAACCTCCAGGAAAGACCTAGTCTCTTTGATTTTGTTCGTAAACTGTTAAAGTGCAATTTGAAGCGATCCTTCGACATCGGCTGGAGTTTAACTGAAAGACTCAACTATCGTTTTGGCAGGGTCGCTGATCTGAAGTTTTCCGTCTTTGTACTTGATGAGTTCACAATATTTTTTGAACTCCTGGATCATTTCTTGTGAGTCGTGGTTGTGGGTCTGGGTCATCTTTTTCACTAGCGACGGCAGTTTTGTGCTGATGCTTGACTCAATCATACCCAGCGTACCTGAGCCAGAACGTTGCGTCTCATAGATTTATAAGTTTCCTCTATTCTCGTCTCGAAGTCTTTGAATAGCGAAGACAGCTCAACGATCGTTCGTTTAAGTGAAGCTAGTAATTATTTTTTGGAACGTTCAAGACTGCGAAGGTAGTCTCCGAGACTACTGAGCTAATTGCTGTCCTTGTTGTTCATAAAAGATTATTTGATTTTGCCAAGGAAGGTCTTGAGAGGCATTACATAGTGATTTTCATGACTCTCCATGTGGCAGACCGGGCAGATGAGACCTCTTTGTTGGCACTTTTCATCCAAACAAATCAAGTTAAGGAGTTCGCCATCGTGGAGACCACCTGCCATGCATTTTGCGTACTTGAAGCTCGAAAGTTTTATGTCGTCCATATCTATTATTATCAAAAATAAAACAAAATCTTTCATTATCAATCAAAATTCAAAAATAAAATAATTCTCATAAGTCTAATATACGATCAGTAAAAAAATTTGTATAAATTAATTAATTTTTTTCTTAAATTTTCATTTTTTTTAAAATAAAATTTTTAGTTTTTTATAATTTTTTTGATATTCGTTGTTAGACACAATCACTCAGCACTCAGCTTGACCTTTGGATCCAGATGATATTGGTAGTTAGACCTTATTTGTTCGACAGTAGTTTCCTTCACAGTTTCTTTGTCAAATTATTCAGCGTGAGGTTTCGAGACTACCCACACTTCCAGACACTTCTTTCGGCATTCAACCAGTAAATCAATCAGATCTTGAGCGGTGACTGGCTGCAAATATGTTTCCAGTTGTTCTTTTTGTTTGCGTTTGAAGTTCATAGCTTTGGTCTAAACTTAGTTGTTGACAAAGTTGTAAAAAGATTTGAGGTTGTGATGCGGCTGTAAAGTATCTGTCCTCACTGAGTTTTTGAGAGTTTCAAGTTTTTAATTCGTGAGGTCATTTGCTATTTTTTATTGGAAATCACTGATGAAGTTGTGAATGTGACCTGAGATTGCTCGAGGATGGGCATTAGATGAAACTAATATGAAATTTAAGCTCAAAACGCTTCGATTGATCTGTCGATAAGCAGCCACGTAGTATGCAAGTTGCTGTTCCGTTCTTAGTTTGTTGAAAAACGGCTATTTTATATACGTCTAAAGGAGTCTTAGCTTGTAGTAGAGTGATTATTAGAAAGATCTATATAATTAGAGGAATACCCTACTTAAAAGTATACGATGCAGCCTGATGTACCAATATCTTCAGATTAAAGTCGAGTCACGTGAACAGCTCTTTACTGATTTTAATTGATTTTAAGGCAA
>Ga0169931_10010400_pt1 | contig 13263 bp, 10 predicted proteins | sample Kivu_15m_20L_FD_129675 | JGI IMG/M metagenome (GOLD analysis project Ga0169931, IMG submission 129675) | Freshwater microbial communities from Lake Kivu, Western Province, Rwanda to study Microbial Dark Matter (Phase II) - Kivu_15m_20L... | ecosystem: Environmental > Aquatic > Freshwater > Lake...
GCCAGTGGGCAAGAGCGTGGCCGGGGCCTTCTTCGACGAGGACGGCGCCTGGTCTCTGGCGGCGCTGGCGGGGCGGCTGGGTCACGAGCGCGTCTGGGGCCTGGCCTGCCTGGGCAGCAGCGCGGCCTGCGGCACGGCCTGGAACACGCTGTTCCTGGCGCTGCTGACGGCCGCGGGCACCACCGTGATGGGCACGCTGATCGCGCTGTACGCCGAGCGCGGCCAGCGGCGCTTCCAGCGCGGGCTGAACGTGCTGGCGCTGCTGCCCATTATCACGCCGCCCTTCGTCGTCGGGCTCGGTCTGATCCTGCTGTTCGGCCGCGCCGGGCTGGTCAACCAGTTCCTCGAGTGGGCCTTCGGCATCCCGCCCACGCGCTGGGTCTATGGCCTGTTCGGCGTGTGGCTGGCGCAGATGTTCGCCTTCACGCCGATCGCCTTCCTGATCATGCGCGGCGTGGTGCAGGGCATCGCCCCCAGCCTGGAGGAGGCGGCGCAGACGCTGCGCGCCTCGCGCATCCGCACCTTCACCACCGTGACGCTGCCCCTGCTCAAGCCGGGCCTGGCCAACGCCTTCCTGGTGGGCTTCATCGAGAGCATCGCCGACTTCGGCAACCCCATCATCCTCGGCGGCTCGTACTCGGTGCTGTCCACCGACATCTTCTTCGCCATCGTCGGCGCGCAGTACGACCAGGGGCGCGCCGCCTCCCTGGCGCTGATCCTCACCGGCTTCGCGCTCGCGGTCTTCTTCGTGCAGCAGAAGGTGCTGGGCCGCAGCAGCTACACCACGGTCTCGGGCAAAGGCGACGCCGGGGTGGCGATGCCGCTGCCCGCGGGCGTGCGCCGGCTGTGCCTGGCCACGGCCGGACCCTGGCTGGCCTTCACGGTGGTGGTCTACGTCTTCGCCTTCATCGGCGGCTTCGTCCAGACCTGGGGCCGCGACTACACGCCCACGCTCGCGCACTTCCGCACCGCCTTCGACCTGCAGTGGGGCGAGCACGGCCTGGTGTGGGCCGGCACCGCGTGGAGCTCGCTGTTCACGACCGTCAAGCTCGCGGCCATCGCCGCCCCGATCTGCGCCGGCATCGGCCTGCTGATTTCCTGGTTGCTGGCGCGCACCCAGTTCGCAGGTCAGCGCGCCTTCGAGTTCGCGGCGCTGCTGGCCTTCGCGATCCCGGGCACGGTGCTGGGCGTGAGCTACATCCTGGCCTTCAACGTGCCGCCCTTCGAGCTCACCGGCACCGGCATCATCATCGTGCTGTGCTTCGTATTCCGCAACCTGCCGGTGGGCGTGCGCGCAGGCACGGCGAGCTTCAAGCAGCTCGACCGCTCGCTCGACGAGGCCAGCCTGATGCTGCGCGCGCGCACCGCCGCGACGCTGCGCCACGTGGTGCTGCCGCTGCTCAAGCCCGCGCTCGTGGCCGCGCTCGTCTACAGCTTCGTGCGCAGCATGACCACCGTCTCGGCGGTGATCTTCCTCGTCACCGCCGAGTACGAGCTCGCCACGACCTACATCATCGGTCGCGTCGGCAACGGCGACTACGGCATCGCGCTGGCCTACTGCACGGTGCTGATCGTGCTGATGTCGCTGGCCACGGCGCTGATCCAGTGGCTGGTGGGTGAGCGCAGGCTCGGCCGCCGCGCCGCGCCGGCGGCAGCCTGACCGGCGCGGCCCGCGCCCTCCTCACGTCCCCAAGACTTCCCGGACACCGCACCACCATGTCTTCCCCCGGCATCGAATTCCGCCAGGTCACCAAGCGCTACGGTGACGCCTCGTCACCGCTGGTCGTCAAGGGCATCGCCCTGGCCGTGCCCAAGGGCACGCTCACCACGCTGCTCGGCCCCTCGGGCTGCGGCAAGACGACCACGCTGCGCATGATCGCCGGCCTGGAGACCCCGACCTCCGGCACCATCCTGATCGACGGCCAGGACGTGACCACGCTCGGCCCGGCCGAGCGCAACGTCAGCATGGTCTTCCAGAGCTACGCGCTATTCCCGCACATGAGCGTGATCCAGAACGTGGGCTACGGGCTGCGGGTCAGCGGCGTGAGCGCCGCCGAGACCCTGCGCCGCGCGCGCGGCGCGATGGAGCTCGTCGGCCTGGCCGGCTTCGAGGAGCGGCTGCCGAGCGAGCTCTCCGGCGGGCAGCAGCAGCGCGTGGCGGTGGCGCGCTCGCTCGTGCTCGAGCCCAGCGTGATGCTGTTCGACGAGCCGCTGTCGAACCTGGACGCGCGCCTGCGCCGCAGCATGCGCGAGGAGATCCGCGCGCTGCAGCTGCGGTTGAAGCTGACCGTGGCCTACGTCACCCACGACCAGGCCGAGGCCCTGGCGGTGAGCGACCAGGTCGTCGTGATGGATGGCGGCCGCATCGCCCAGACCGGCACGCCGCAGCAGCTGTACGAGCAGCCCGCGACCGAGTTCGTCGCCGGCTTCATGGGCGAGGCGATGCTGTTCGACGCCGTGGGCGACGCCCAGGGCGGTCTGAGCCTGGGCCCCGTGCGCCTGCCCGGCCGGGCGGACGGCAAGGTCGGCCCGGTGAAACTGGCGGTGCGTCCGGAGGCGTGGGCATTGGGCCCGGCATCGCAGACCACGGCCGCGGACGCCGCCTCGGGACTGCCTGGCCGCGTGCTCCGGTCGGCCTACCTCGGCAGCTTCCAGGAAGTGACCGTGGCCACCGCCCTGGGCGAGATCTTCGTCATCAGCGGCGACACCGCCGCCCACTGGACGCCGGACCAATCCGTGACCCTCACCCTGGGCCAGCAGGGCGTTGCGGTGCTGGAAGGCGCCTAGGAGACCGAACGGCGCGCGAACGTCCCTCGCAGGGCCGGGCACCCGCAGATCGCAGCGCCGGCCCGTCGGGTGCGCCGGCGCACCCTGTCACCGCCGCCCCCGCACCTCCACCCACAGCAGATACAGCCCGCTGGCCACCACCACCACGGCGCCAGCGATGACCAGAGCGTCGGGCATCTGGCCGAACAGCAGCCAGCCCCACAGCGTCATGTAGATGATCTGCTGGTACAGGAAGGGCCCGAGCGTGGCGGCGGTGGCGTAGCGGTGGGCGCGGGCGACGAAGTAGTGGCCGATGCCGCCCAGCAGCCCGGTGCTGCAGATGAGCGCCCAGGTGCCCAGGCCCTGGGGGGTTTCCCAGGTCGCGATGCCGAAAGGCGCGATCAACAGCGCCGCACCCAGCGCCGAGATCCACTGCATCGCCGCGGGTGACTCGGTGGCGGCCATGCGCCGGGTCAGCAGGTTGAACAGCGCGTACAAGAAGACCTGCCCCACCGAGATCAGCAACGCGGGGTGGAAGGAGCCGGTCCAGGGTCGCAGGATCAGCATGACCCCGCACAGCCCGGCGCCGATGGCACACCAGCGGCGCGCGTCCAGCCGCTCGCCCAGCCACCAGGCGCTCAGCAGCGCGATCAGCAGCGGCACGGAAAACTGGATGGCCCCGGTCTCAGCCAACTGCAGGTACTGCAGGGCCCAGAAGTTCATCGCCGTCATCAGGCCCAGCAGTGCGCCGCGCAGCACCTGCAGGCGGATGTCGCGCACCCGCACCAGCTCCCAGCGGTAGATCGGCGCCAGCAGCAGGGCGGTGATCAGCACGTGGGTGACGAAGCGCATCCACACCACCTGGAACACCGGCAGGTCCTGCACCAGCCACTTCGCCACCGCGTCCAGCGAGGCGAAGCACAGCGTGGTCAGCGAGATCAGCGCAATGCCGATGCGGCGATTGCGCGCGGTATCGTCCAGATGCATGTGCGCGGGGCCTGCCTCGGGCCGCGCCGGGACGCCCGGCAACGTACCCTTCCACGCGCGGGCCGGCCGTGGGCACGGCCTCGGGGCGATCGGGCAGAGATCGATCAGTATAGGAGCGGGCCGGCCGACGCCGCGGGCCGTGCCTGCGGCCGCGCTGCCCCGACAATACACGCAACGCCACGCCACGGGCTGCCGGCCGACGGCCATGGCGTCCGGCCCCCAAGGGGGCACGCAGATTCCCCGGCTTGCAGACCCCCGCATGAACCAGCTCGACCAGCTCAAGCAGCACACCATCGTCGTCGCCGACACCGGCAACTTCCGCCAGCTCGCGCAGTTCGCCCCGCGCGACGCGACCACCAACCCCTCGCTGATCCTGAAGGCCGTGCAGCAGCCCGAATACGCGCCGCTGCTGGCCGAGACCGTCGCGGCCCATCGCGCGCAGGCGCTGGCGCAGGTGGTCGACGAGGTGCTGGTGCGCTTCGGCCTGGAGATCCTGAAGGTCGTGCCTGGCCGCGTCAGCACCGAGGTCGACGCGCGGCTGTCCTTCGACGGCGCCGCCACGCTGGATCGCGCGCGCCGCCTGATCGGTCTGTACGAACGCGCCGGCATCGGCCGCGAGCGCGTGCTGATCAAGATCGCCGCCACCTGGGAAGGCATCGGCGCGGCGGCGCAACTCGAGCGCGAGGGCATCCACTGCAACCTCACGCTGCTGTTCAGCTTCTGCCAGGCGGTGGCCTGCGGCGACGCCGGCGTGCGCCTGATCTCGCCCTTCGTCGGCCGCATCTACGACTGGTACAGGAAGGCTGCCGGCGCTACTTGGGACGAGGCCTCGAACGCCGGCGCGGCCGACCCTGGCGTGCGGTCGGTGCGCCGCATCTACGAGCACTACAAGAGGCACGGCATCGCCACCGAGGTGATGGGCGCGAGCTTTCGCAACGTCGGGCAGATCATCGCGCTGGCCGGCTGCGACCTGCTGACGATCAGCCCGGAGCTGCTGGCTGCGCTGCAGGCGTCAGACGCGCCGATCGCGCGTGCGCTGGACCCGCAGGCCGCACTCGCGGCCGACCTGCCGGCCGTGCACTTCGACGAGGCCGGCTTCCGCTGGGCGCTGAACGAGGACGCGATGGCCACCGAGAAGCTGGCCGAGGGCATCCGCGCCTTCGCCGTCGACGCTGCCAAGCTCGACCGGATGATCGAAGGGCTGCGCGCGTGAGGCCGGCCGGCCGGTGCGGCAGCCGGCCGCGGCACCGTGGGCCAGGCGGTCGGACCTCATCCGCCGGCCCGACCGCGTCATCCTGCAGCCCCTGGAGAACCCACCGATGAGCACCTATCCGCGCTGCGACCGCAGCGTCGCCTGGGCCGCGCTGGCCAGCCATTTCGAGGCCCACGGCCGTGCGCTGGATCTGCGCGAGGCCTTCGCGCGCGACCCGGCACGCTTCGACAAGCTCAGCCTGGAAGCGCCCGAGGTCTTTGCCGATCTGTCGAAGAACCTGCTCGACGAGGTCACGCTGCGGCTGCTGGTGGAACTGGCCCACGAGTGCCAGGTCGAGGCCCGGCGTGACGCGATGCTGGCGGGCGCGCCGGTCAACCTCACCGAAGGCCGCCCGGTGCTGCACACCGCGCTGCGCGCCCCGCGCGGCGCCGCGGCCCCCACTCACGAGATCAACACCGAGGTCCACGCCGTCCTCGATGCCATGCTCGACTTCGCCGAGCACGTGCGCGACACGGCGCGCAGCGGCATCACCGATGTCGTCCACATCGGCATCGGCGGCTCGGACCTGGGCCCGCAGATGGCGGTGGCGGCGCTCGACGCGCAGGCGCACCGCGGGCTGCGCATGCACTTCGTGGCCAACGTCGACGGCCATGACCTGGACGCGGTGCTGCGCCACCTGCAGCCGCAGCGCACCTTGTTCGTCATCGCCAGCAAGACCTTCACCACGCAGGAGACGATGGCCAACGCCTGGGCGGCGCGCGCCTGGTTCGACAGCCACGGGGGCACCGACCGGGCAGCACACTTCGTCGGCGTGACCATCAACCTGGGTGCGGCCGCTGCCTTCGGGATCACGCGCACCTTCGGCTTCTGGGACTGGGTGGGCGGGCGCTACTCGATGTGGGGCGCCATCGGCCTGCCGATCGCCATCGCCATCGGCGCGGCGAACTTCCGCGCGATGCTGGACGGCGCGCACGCGATGGACACGCACTTCGCCACGGCCCCCGTGGCGCGCAACCTGCCGATGATGCTGGGGCTGCTGGACGTCTGGTACCGCAACTTCCACGGCTTTTCCAGCCGCAGCGTGGCACCCTACCACCAGGGGTTGCGGCGCCTGCCGGCCTACCTGCAGCAGCTCGAGATGGAGTCCAACGGCAAGGGCGTGGACCTGGCCGGGCAGCCGCTGCCGTTCGCCACCAGCCCGGTCGTCTGGGGCGAGCCCGGGACCAACGGCCAGCACGCCTACTTCCAGATGCTGCACCAGGGCACCGACGTGGTGCCGGTGGAGTTCATCGCGGTGCGCATGCCGTCGCACAACCTGCCGGGCCAGCACGCCAAGCTGCTGGCCAACTGCCTGGCGCAGAGCCAGGCGCTGATGCTGGGCAAGACGGCCGAGCAGGCCCTGACCGAGCGCGCGCCCACGGCCAGTGCGACGCTGACGCCGCAGGTGCTGGCGCGCCACCGCACCTTCCCCGGCAACCGGCCGAGCACGACGCTGCTGCTGCAGTCGCTGACACCCCGCGCGCTGGGCGCCCTGATCGCGATGTACGAGCACCGCGTGTTCACCAGCGCTGCGCTGTGGGACATCAACGCCTTCGACCAGTGGGGGGTGGAGCTCGGCAAGGCCTTGTGCAACGCCCTGCTGCCCCGCCTGGACAGCGGCGACACCGAGGGCCTGGACGCCTCGACCGCCGGGCTGCTGCGCAGACTGCGCGGCGCGGCGAACTGAGCGCCCGCCCCACCCCAAGGAGACAAGATGAAGACCGTCGTGTTCGATTTCGGTGCCGTGCTGTTCCACTGGCAACCGGTGGAGTTGCTGCAGCAAGTGCTGCCCGACCTGGCCCCCGACGAGGCCGCCGCGCGCCGCCTGGCCGCCGACATCTTCCAGAGCTTCCACCCCGACAGCGACTGGGCGCGCTTCGACCTGGGCACGATCGAGGTCGACGCGCTGGCGCAGCGCATCGCCGCGCGCGTGGGCACCGGGGTCGAGGCCATGCGCACGATGATCGACGCCGTGCCGCACCACCTGCTGCCGATGACCGACAGCGTGGCCCTGCTGCACGGCCTGAAGGCGCGCGGCTACCGGATGTGCTACCTTTCCAACATGCCGCACCCCTATGCCGAGCACCTGGAGCGCAGCCACGACATCGTGCAGCAGTTCGACGACGGCATCTTCTCGGCCCGCGTGGGCATGATCAAGCCGCGCGACGAGATCTTCCACCTCGCCCGACAGCGCTTCGGCCTCGAGCCGGCCGACACCGTCTTCCTCGACGACAGCGCCCACAACATCGAGACCGCCCGCCGCCATGGCTGGCAGGCCATCCACTTCAGCGACGCGGCGCAGGCGCGCACGGAACTGGTCGCCGGCGGCTGGCTGGGGGGCTGAGCCGCCATCGTCCTAACGATCCGATCAGCCGCAACGCGCAGCCTTTCCGGTATCCTAGACGAGGCGTAACACAGCGCTCGTGTCGCGTTTGGAGCAGACCGTGTTCAGCAGCCGGTTCCAGAAGCCCCTTATCGTGACGCGTCATGCCATGCAACGCATGGTCGAGCGTGATGTCGATGCGGACCTCGTGAACCAGATCATTGACCGCGGCGAGATTCGTTTCAGTGATGCAAGCCGGCTTTGGGCTTGGATGCACGTGCCGGACCGTGATGACAACCTGATCTGTCTGGCTGCCGTGCTTGAAGACGCCGTGATCGTCAAGACCGTGATGCACCATTGGGAGGTCGGCCGATGACCGTGAAGACCACGTATTTCGACGAGGACGACATCCTGGTCATCCACCTGTCCGACAAGCCGGTAGTGCGGGAAGTCTCCCAGGACTGGCATACCCATGTCAGTTTTGCCGCGGATGGCTCTGTGGTGGAGACGGTCATCCTCGACGCAGCCCAGGTCGGCGCCTGGCCGCTGAAGATCGAGCGACGCGAAGCGGCCTGACGCCGCCCTCACCCCAGCGCGTCGGCCACCACCGCCAGCCCCACGCCCACGCAGGTCAGCACCGCCCCGAGGACGAGCCGAGCGTCCAGCGTCTCATCGCGGCGCAGGAAGCGCGCGCTCAGCGGCATCACCAGCAGCGGCGTGCAACTCGTCACGAGCACGGCGAGCCACACCGCGATGTGGTTCATCGATGCCACCATCAGCGTCTGCGCGATGATCTGCATGCCGCCGACGAGCAGCATCACGCGTGCGCTGCGCGGGTGCGCCCGCACCTGCGCGCGCACGGCCGGCAGGCGGCGGCGCGACATCCACAGCAACACCGCCCAGCCCGCCACCGCACCCAGGGTGGAGCCGGCCAAGGGCTCGTTCCACTCGCGCAGGCCGGCGCCGCGAAAGACGCTGCTGGCGGCGTAGGCGGTGGCCGCCCCCAGGCCGATGGCCAGGGCCAGGCGGGCCGTCACCGCGACAGCGCCGATGCCGCCGGCGCTGGCCGAGGCGGGGCGGCGCTGCGTGGTCACCACCAGCCCCGCCACTGCCAGCAGCATCCCCGCCAAGCCCACCCAACCGAGCGCGTCGCCCAGGAAAGCCCAGGCGAACAGTGCGGCGATCAGGGGACTGAGGGTCTGGAAGACCGAAGCCCTCGTCGGGCCGAGCAGCCGAATGGCGCGAAAGAACAGCCAGCGGCCGAGCCAGATCGCGCACAGCCCGCCCAAGGCGAACCACAGCAAGGCCGATGGCGTCGGGTCTGCGAGTCGATGCCCACCCAGCGCCATCAGCCCCATCAGGGTCAGCCCCACCGGGATGTTGGCTGCGCCAGCCAGGACGGCGCTGACATCGCTGTCCAGTTGACGCGAACCCACGGTGCTGAGCACGATGCACACCGAGAACACCAGCGTCGCACCCAGGGCGAGCATCACGCCGATCGCGGTGTCCCCCAGGGAAGCACCCAGCATGCTCAGCATGACGGTCAGCTCGCCGCCTGCTCAAGCGCGGCGGGGCGCGGCCGTCCGACCCGTCCGGCCGCCGCGGACGGGTCGACGCCCACCCTCAGCCGCGCGGCGTGTTCAGCCATTGCTCGGCGATGCGCACCCAGGCGGTGGCGCCGAGCGGGATCAGGTCGTCGTTGAAGTCGTAGCTCGGGTTGTGCAGCATGCACGGACCCAGGCCGTGCCCGCCCTCGCGGTGGCTGCCGTCGCCGTTGCCGATCAGGAAGTAGCACCCGGGCTTGGCCTGCAGGAAGAAGCTGAAGTCCTCGGCGCCCATGGTTGGCTCGAACTCGAGCACATTCTCCGGCCCGACGACCTCGCCGAGCACTCGGCGCGCGAATGCGGTCTCGGCCGGGTGGTTGATCGTCGGCGGGTAGTTGCGGCGGAACTCGAACTCGCACTGCGCGCCGAAGGCCGCGCAGGTGTGCTCGGCCACGGTGCGCATGCGCTGCTCGATCAGGTCGATCAGCTCGTGCGTGAAGGTGCGCACCGTGCCCTGCAGGTCGCAGAAGTCGGGCACGACGTTGGTGGCTTCGCCGGCGTGGATCATCGTCACCGAGATCACGCCCGGGTCCACCGGGCGGCGGTTGCGCGTGATGATGGTCTGGAAAGCCTGCACCATCTGGCAGGCCACCGGCACCGGGTCGATGCCGTTGTGCGGCAGCGCCGCGTGCGAGCCCTTGCCGTGGATGCGGATGCGGAACTCGTTGCTGGAGGCCATCACCGGGCCGGACTTCAGCGCGAACTGCCCCGCCTGCATGCCCGGCCAGTTGTGCGCGCCGAAGATGGCCTCCATCGGGAACTTCTCGAACAGGCCGTCCTTCATCATCTCGCGCGCGCCGCCGCCGCCCTCCTCGGCCGGCTGGAAGACCAGGTAGACGGTGCCGTCGAAGTGGCGGTGGCGCGCCAGATGGCGCGCCGCGGCCAGCAGCATCGCCGTGTGCCCGTCATGGCCGCAGGCGTGCATCTTGCCGGGGTAGGTGCTGGCGTGCGCGAAGGTGTTGTGCTCGGTCATCGGCAGCGCGTCGATGTCGGCGCGCAGGCCCACGGCTCGGTCGGACGTGCCGTTCTTCACGATGCCCACCACCCCGGTCGTCCCGAGCCCGCGATGGACCGGAATACCCCACTCGGTCAAAGCCCGCGCGATGACGTCGGCGGTGCGTTCTTCCTTGAAGCACAGCTCGGGGTGGGCGTGGATGTCACGCCGGATCGCGGCGATGGCCGCGGCATCGGCGAGGATGGATTCGATCAGTTGCATTGTGTCTTGCCTCCGGAACCTCGGCGGGATGGTAACCGGGGCGGCCTTCCGGGCCGCCGGCCGGTGCCTTTGCGCCGTACGCCTTGACCACACCGGCCGATCCGTCGTCGAAGCCGTGCAAGAGCTTCTCGCAAGGCCAGGCCCGGCGGGGGTAAATTCAAGTCATGCCACAGCCTACCGCCCCCGACGCCGCCACCGTCGCCAGCCCCAGGTCCCAGCGCACCGTCCACGCCGCCTGCCCTCACGATTGCCCCGACACCTGTTCGATGCGGGTCACGGTGCAGGACGGGCGCGTCGTGCGCGTGGCCGGCAACCCGGACCACCCGCCGACACACGGCGCGCTGTGCACCAAGGTCAGCCGCTATGCCGAGCGCACCTACCACCCCGAGCGCGTGCTGCACCCGCTGCGCCGCGTGGGGCCGAAGTCCGGGCCGCCGCGCTTCGAGCGCATCGGCTGGGACGAGGCGCTGGACGAGGTCGCGCAGCGCCTGGGCGCGATCGCCGCGCGCGGGCCGGGCGCGGCCCAGGCCATCCTTCCCTACAGCTACGCCGGCACGATGGGCCTGGTGCAGGGCGAGAGCATGGCCGCGCGCTTCTTCCACCGCCTGGGCGCCTCGCGCCTGGACCGCACGATCTGCGCCAGTGCCGGCGCCGCGGCGCTGGCCGCCACCTACGGCGGCAAGGTCGGCATGCATGTGGAGGACTATGCCCACGCCCGCCTGATCCTGATCTGGGGCAGCAACCCGATCGCCTCGAGCGTGCACTTCTGGTCCTTCGCGCAACAGGCGCGCCGCGCCGGCGCCAAGCTGGTGTGCATCGACCCGCGCCGCACCGAGACGGCCGACAAGTGCGACGCCCACCTGGCGCTGCGTCCGGGCACCGACGGCGCCCTGGCGCTGGCGCTGATGCACGAACTCATCACCGGCGGCCTGCTGGACGCCGACTACATCGACCGCCACGTCAACGGCTGGCCGGCGCTGCGCGAGCGCGCGCTGCAATGGCCGCCCGAGCGCGCGGCCGAGGTCTGCGGACTGGAAGCGGCGCAGATCCGCGCCCTCGCCCGCGACTACGCCACCACGCGCCCGGCCGCCATCCGGCTGAACTACGGCATGCAGCGCGTGCGCGGCGGCGGCAATGCGGTGCGGCTGATCGCGCTGCTGCCCTGCCTGACGGGGGCGTGGCGGCAGCGCGGCGGCGGGCTGCTGCTGTCGTCGTCGGGGTGGCTGGCGGGGGTGCTCGACGCAGGCGCGCTGGGCCGGCCCGACCTGATGCCGCATCCCGCGCCGCGGGTGATCAACATGAGCACCATCGGCGACGACCTGCTGCGCGAGGCCTCGCCGGGCTTCGGGCCGCGCATCGAGGCGGTCGTCGTCTACAACAGCAACCCGGTGGCGGTGGCGCCGCAGTCCGGCAAGGTGGTGCAGGGCTTCCAGCGCGAGGACCTGTACACCGTGGTGCTCGAGCATTTCATGACCGACACGGCCGATCTGGCCGACATCGTGCTGCCCGCCACGACACAGCTCGAGCATCTGGACGTCCACGGCTCCTACGGCCACCGCGACGTGCTGATCAACCACCCGGCGATCGCCCCGCTGGGGCAGGCGCTGCCCAACACCGAGATCTTCCGCCGTCTGGCGCGGCGCATGGGCTTCGACGAGCCCTGCTTCGCCGACAGCGACGCGCAGATCGCCCGCGCGGCCTTCCGCGCCGGGACGGTGGACTTCGAGGCGCTGTCGGCCCAGGGCTGGCAGCGCCTGCGCACGCCCGACCTGCCCTTCGCCGACGGCGGCTTCCACACGCCCGACGGCCGCGCCGTCGTCGACGCGCCCGGCCTGGGCGTGCCCGACCACCTGCCCAACCACGAATGCGCCCAGAGCCAGCCGGCGCTGGCGCGGCGCTACCCGCTGGCGATGATCTCACCGCCGGCGCGGCACTTCCTGAACTCGACCTTCGTCAACGTGCAGAGCCTGCGCAGCATCGAAGGCCGGCCGGTGCTGGAGATCCACCCCGACGACGCAGAAGCGCGCGGCATCGTCGACGGCCAGCTGGTGGAAGCCTGGAACGACCGCGGCCGCTACCGCTGCCACGCCACCGTGACCACGCGGGCCCGTCCAGGCGTGGTCAACGGCCTGGGCATCTGGTGGCGCAAGCTGGGCCCGGACGGCACCAACGTCAACGAACTGACGCACCAGCACCTGACCGATCTGGGCCGCGCGCCGGCTTTCTACGACTGTCTGGTGGAGGTGCGGGCGCTCGAGGCCCCTGCCACCGTCGAGGTCCCCGTCGCGACGCAGGCCGACGCGGCAGCGGCGACCGTCTGAGCGGCTGAGGGCGCGCAAGCCGGATGCGAGGCGTCGCGCACACCGCGGTCGTGTGGATGCTGGCCGCACTGCTGTCGGGCTGCTCCAGCCTGGGCTACCTGGCCCACACGGTGGGCGGGCACCTGGACCTGCTGCAGCGCGCGCGGCCGGTGGACGACTGGCTGGCCGACCCCGGCACGCCGCCCCCACTGAGAGCGCAGCTCTCGCGGGCGCAGCACCTGCGGGCCTTCGCCGTGCAGACGCTGCACCTGCCCGACGGCGCCAGCTATCGCCGCCATGCCGAGATCGACCGCCCGGCGGTGGTGTGGAACGTCGTGGCGACGCCCGAACTCTCGCTCGAGCTGCAGACCTGGTGGGTGCCCGTGGCCGGGCGCGTGGCCTACCGCGGCCACTTCGACCGCGAGCGTGCCCAGGCGCTGGCCGACCGGCTGCGCGGCCAGGGTCTGGACGTCCACCTCTACGGCGTGCCGGCCTACTCGACCCTCGGACGCACCGACTGGCTCGGCGGCGACCCGCTGCTGAGCACCTTCGTGCACTGGCCCGAAGCCGACCTGGCGCGGCTGCTATTCCACGAGATGGCCCACCAGACGGTCTACGTGCGCGACGACACCGCCTTCAACGAGTCCTACGCCACCGCGGTCGAGCGCCTGGGCCTTCAACGCTGGCTGGCGCAGGCCACGCCCGAGGTGGTGGCCGACCACACCGCGCGCGAGGCCCGGCGCGAGGACTTCCGGCGCCTGACCCGACGCGCGCGTGCAGCACTCGACGCCCTGTACCGCAGCGCGGCCGACGCC
>Ga0169931_10010402_pt1 | contig 13262 bp, 5 predicted proteins | sample Kivu_15m_20L_FD_129675 | JGI IMG/M metagenome (GOLD analysis project Ga0169931, IMG submission 129675) | Freshwater microbial communities from Lake Kivu, Western Province, Rwanda to study Microbial Dark Matter (Phase II) - Kivu_15m_20L... | ecosystem: Environmental > Aquatic > Freshwater > Lake ...
AATTGGTGGCAAATTTACGATTTTCATAAATCCTTGACTGAAACTGAAAATGACAAAAATCTTTACTTGATATGTTTTCAAAAAACATTTGTTGACTCTATTTGAAAAAAAAATGATTTTGTTTTAATTCCTTTTGATGTAGTTAATAATTCATAATGGGTGATTCTTTCAGTAAGCCTCAAGAGACAGTCGACTCGATGGCAGACTGCTGCTCTTTCATTAACTGCTGCCTTAAGCCTGAAGAGGACTCCGAAAGACTTTCTAATTTTCTCTCTGACTACGAACATATTTCTCTATACAAAGACCCTTACTACGGAGACTGTCATGTACTTGAGCGCAAAGAAGATAACTATCGGATCGTGCTACTCAGAGAAAGTTCACCAGATATGCCATCACATGTGACCAGAACTAAATAGCTCTAGGATATAGGTACGTGTGCGTAAGGACCAGCTAATCGCAACATAATAAAGACAAATATTGTGACTTCTCTGTAAAAAACAAGTTTCCTGTGGACAAAGCAATAAATATATCTAAGCTGCGATTTCATACTTTTCGATTTGGAGAAAGAGTTCGACAATCGTATGAACAACCATAAATAGTTCAGTTAGGCATAAATCCGCACCATAATCCGAGGTAAAACATATGTAATTTAGAAAGCACCAAAGGATTTCTGAGACTTTAATTGACAAACTACAGTTCAGTGCGTATGAAGCATATTTATTTCTGTAACGATGGCTTGAGTATAAAGCTAGCCCATCCTAAACTTTTTAACTACTCGTCTAATCTTAGTGTGATTCGATAGGACTACAACACTAAAAATATTTATTTATCGCCTGAGGAGATGAATGCTTTTGAGAAAAGCGAAGATTACTTTTAATGCGGATGGGCACAAAACGCATTTTCATTAGGTATGATCATGCTTTCTCTTATGACCATGAAACATCTCAACTCTCTATACAACTATCAATCTTGTGAAATTTATCACGATAGAGCCAAAGAGCTCATAAAACTCATTAAGGACAAATATTCTTACCACTTGTTAAGTATTGTCTAAAGCCTACTCCATCCGATCGATACCCAACGCCTTAATTTCAGAACTCTTCATAATCGTATCGATAACATGAGCATGCTTGCGGGGCCAGTTGACCTCACTCTACTCAATGACCATTCAACTGCAACGCCTACACCTATCTAAACGCAAGCTTAGCCCAAGTATACAAATTACATATCTGCTTTCATAAAGCCTAAAGTAGGTATGGCTGGATAGTTCATCAGACTACCATAGGATTAATAACAAAACAAAACACGTTTCGTAGACTCAGTAGTGGCTAACAGTCGACTTAGATACGTCAATTAAAGAAATTAGTAGTCTGGGGCTTACATGGGTTCCGTATCTAGGCCTTAGAACCTTTAAAATAAAGAAATAAGGGAAGGCCAGGGGCTTTATCAGTACTAAGATGGACAGTGCTATATCGGGTAGTGGCATTTGGGCAAGATGTGGGGCTACGGTAAGCTATACTTCAGCGACAAAAGACTTAGATATTAAGGGTAGTTTAAAAACGGCAATTTTGATGGCAACGGTACATAATATAGCTAGAGACAGATGCCTGAGCGAGAAAAAGAAATCGACGAATAATATGTTAAAATATATCCATTCAACTGGATAAAGTACGAGGGCAACTATGTGCAAGATAAACGATGTGGAGCTGGAAAAATATACTTTAAGAATGGTTATTGGCGAGGAAACTTCAGAGATGGCCAGCCCAACGGAGAAGGAATTTTTCTAAGTTATGTCACCAACAAAACAACCAAAGGAGTCTGGCAGGACGGTGAGCTTGTAAGTACACTTTGAGTTGTTGATAGTTAATGAAAGCTAATTTTGTTTTTTCATCTTAGAATTTAATCAGCTTCAATTCACAAGTGCAGCAGCTACGCAATAGCTTTTTACACGAGACTAGTTGCAGTTCTGGCGTACTGATTAGGTAGTAGCTTATGATCGAATTGCAGAAAACCGTGGGGAAACTCCTAAAATACAACTAATCGAGCCTTTTTTTGATTAACTGAGCTGTATTAAATAATTTTTACTTGATTTTTTAAACAAAACGACAACAATCGTCATGAAAAGGGTCCTTGTCTCCTACAAAAATACGTGTATGAGGGTACTTGGCTAAAATTTAGTTTTATGTCAAAACTGGACTCACGAGTGCTTCAGTTGGGTCTGCCTTTCCCAAGTACGACCTAGCGCAAATTTTAAGAAGAGTATGAGGTAGAATCATATCATTTAGAGCTGTGAGCAAACTGGGCGTATAATGTTTTATGTCTAGATTGAGGGCAGGATACACAAGAACAATACCTGAAGGTGCTGGCAGATTCCATCTAAGCAGCATAGTAGTAAGCGCAGCTACTAGGTTTCCTCCTGCAGAGTCTCCAACTATTACTATTTTTTTAGGATTTATTTGAAAAATCTGTTTATAAATGAAGACAGTCCACAGGTATGCCTCCAGGCAGTCTTAAAGTCCATTCGGGAAAGGTCGGGAAGGCGCTTTGCCGTAGTCCACAGATACTATTGGCACGTTGAGATCATTAGCCCAGAGTCTAGTATATGTCTGATGGATAAAGGAAGACATACTTATGAATCCGCCTCCATGAATGTGAAAAACAAGTTTTTAAGGAGGACCTAATTGGGAAATAAAAAATCCTTAAATAGATCCTACAAACTGGTTTAGCTTTGCAGAGATAGAGCTTACTAAGGCTTAATTTTTGTTAGAGGGCTGTCTCTCCTATTAGTTTTCAAGTTTGGTCTTGTACTTTCTAGCTATATGTCTAGGAGCGTTTATTCTGACTCTAATGCTTTCCGAATATGGTTTTTTTTAAAAAAGTGCTGAGCCATATGCTGTAGCTCTATTGATTTATATTTAAGGAAGCTCACATCGCTATTTATTGTAGTTTTTTTGAAAATATTAATGAAAATGGCGAGGCAGATACAATACTTCGGAATAGTGAATTTCAGGAAGTGATAGCTATATAAAATCTCTAAATCTTTTGTCCTCAGGAAGGTTCCAAATTTACTAAGCTAGCTGAGGGGTCGGATTTGCGAACATTTCTCCTGCCTTTAGCTAGGCTTCTGACTTGAAGACTGCGCATTTTATTATTTTGATAGCAGCTTCATAGTAATTTTTCATCATGCTACTAATAGAATTGTTTTTTTGATTTTTGTGCTCATCAATCACTCCGATAGCTGCACTGATGACTGCGATCTATATATGTGTTGTATTACCCCATTTTTAAGACCATTGAAGGAATCACTAAGTGTTATTTTATCAGCTAAAAGAACACTCGAAATGTAACCTTTCTGAAAAAGCTTCTGCCATCTCTAATGCGTTATTTCAATAGAAAAAAGATCGTCTATAGGTTTAGTGCAGGCAAAAGGCAGAATTTAGCATATTGTTAAAAGTTTTGAGCTCTTTTTTAATATATTTTTTACCTGAATTTTGATTAGCTTAATCAATCTATTGATATCATCTAGATTTTCTTCCTCAAGAGAACCATCTTGACTGAATTTTTATAGCTCTTTCAAATGATTTCTTAAATTTTTTAGGCATTTCATTTATTTTTCAAATATTTCCTCTATCACAAACAAGTTGATCTGCTTCATGCATTCTTATGGAGCAATTATAAATTACTTAATTGCTTTAAAATTAGCTTCATATAACGTAAGAAAGTTTGGCAAACGACGATGCTCAATAACAAATAAAATCATAGAAAGTTGAACTTAACTGATAGTCAATATCTTTTTGAGAGAAATAAGACTAGTAGACAAAGATTTAAGATTATTTTCTGTGATATTTTATTGATTTTATTTAGAAACTTATATCAAAGATTGATTTTCCCTGGTGTTTGTTGATTACTGAGACATATTTGGATCCAGATAAAGAAATTTGTGTAAAGTAAGCCACTAACTAATTGCCAGATTGCACTAAAGGATGATATTTCTGAGGTTGTCTATTGTGAGCTAAAGGTGAAGCATATCCTAGAAGTTAAGCTATTGTGATTAAGCAGAAAGTCTTCTGTGCTCTTACTTTACACTAGATGATATTTTTTATAAAATCAGTTGCGGATATTTCTCAAGCTATTGGTCTTCATCATTGAATCTGTAATCTAATTCATTGATTTACATAGGTAATAATAAAATTAATACATTTGTATAAAATAATAGGCATTTTATTTAGAGATGCAGACTTATAATGTTATATTCATCATGAAATTCAGCTTCCACCTAAGTAGGCCGTCCTTGGGATCAAAAACTGAAGTGAGCCCCATTCTTTTTATATTGCTTCTGAGTCTATGCGAAGACGCGCGAAGCATTATACAAGGTAGAAAGTAAAAAGCATAGCAGTTCCTATGTACATTTACAGCCAAAATATCAGATTCACTGATGAAGATCTGAGGCTTTTTGATTGCACGAATATGATTCCTAAATAAAAAATAAAATACCTGGTCCTGCGAATAAAATGAAAAGTATGGGGTAGAAAAAGCCTATCGCATAGTATATGATGAGCTCATGAATGATAGCTGAGATAATAAAAGTTGCAAGCTGAGCAAGAGCTTTAACTCTTTTGAGCGTTGGGAAAAAGCGGTAGAGGTCGAGATATATATAGTAGTAGAGCCAGTCATGAACAACTATGTTCCATTTACGGTAGTAAGACCCGAATTCACAAGAATTCCACCAATCGCTGTAGAAGGCGCGATCAGGGAAACGAGTGATTTATGACCATAGATTAAGCCAACTGTGCAGAAATCCGAAGAAACCCATGATTAAGAAGAGCACTGATGGTAACATAAGATTTATAATTGTAGCTAGAAGAGTCGAAAAATTTAGATTATTTTAGAGATTCTCGATGACGGGCTTGCACATGTTTTGATAAAGAATAAAGGCTGTATATGTCGATACTTACAGTAGTAGGTACATGCCAGGAAGTTCACAAAATGGATTACTATTTTGCGAAAAGAACGAGCTGGGGTCAGTGTATAGTGATCTCGGTAGATGAGCGTGGGACAGAAGAAAAAATAACTGAGTTTTCTAATTTCTTTGAAAATATCTTAATTTTGAATGTCGATTCTCAGTTGTTTGTCAGTTTAGTTGCCGTTTTTAGATGAATTCACAACACTCATTCCTCGGAACTCAAAGTTTTTGTATGGATTATCTGTGCAGTAAATTAATTTTGTTCTCAAATAGCTGTGTGCTTTCATCAGCATTCTGGTTGACTATGCCATTATTATGATCGCACTGGCGAATCCTAACTTTTCGCTAGATGCGAAATACACGGCTATCGTCATGTTGCAAGTTATCTGAATCAAATAAAGTGGTAGCCAGAGCCAGATTGAAGTCTTGAGGGCTACTTTTGTTACTGGAATTATTGCGTAAAAGACTGCAGTTAGACTTATCCAAGCCGTGAGAACGATTTAATTGCCTTTGAAAAACTTGTATAGAGAGATGACGTCTAGTATTTATCCTTTGACGTGATAGCTATTGTAGATGAGTGAGAAGGTAAGAATAATGAAGCTTGCTACGACCATGTTGTAGATTGTTCTGAAGTCATTAATCTGAAACATCAGCGATAAAAGCGACTCTCTGAAGACAAAAACCTTTTAAGGACCATGCTTATCTGAATCGTAATTTGTTATAGAGATGATTTGTTTGGAAGGACTGACTTTGGCTAGCAGTTTTTAACGGAAGTTAGTCAGAGCTGCCTGAATTTCTTTGTTAAGCTAGCCTTCTGCTTCAAGAAGATGTAGATTCGAAGAAGTATCCATCAGAAATATTACACTTTAACAATCAACTTTATTTTAGCTTACACTCAAAAACTATAAATAGAAAAGAAAAAGTACAAATATGATTAAAAAAAGAAAAAGATTTTTTAAAGAACATAACGATCGCTTATTAAAGATAATTGTAAAGATATGCCATAAATGCCATAAGTAAAAATATTAGTATTTTTTATAATTTACTGTTCAAAAAAATCATGCTCAAAGTTGCTTCAGAATTAGAGATTCTTGCCTTCTTTAAAGCAGCCTATGGATCACGAGTGCATCCCTACTATGGATTTTACAACTCACACTTTGACCAGATTATTACCCAGCAACAATACATGCTTATTCCGATGGATGACCGCACTGCTATAAGAGGACACGGTGTGTTCGACGTTCTCTATATGCATAAAACCTGCATTCTCAACATAAATAGTCACATCGATCGACTTTTCAACTCAGCCCAGTCAGTCAACATCGTGCCGCCTTTCGATAAGTCTACTACTAAACAAAAATTAATTGAGGTCGTCGAAAAGACTGTCGACTATCATCTTAGACACGAGCCCAGCGAGCATAAAAAGAAGTTATTTTTATAAGAGAAAGTAGGCATCAGGATGACAATCAGTTCAGGCTTCGGAGATTTTTCAGTGGCATCTCTCGTAATAAGCTATAAATTTAGAATAAGCAGCCAGTTCTATACATGGCAATCTTTTAGCCTTACATCTCATATAATAAATAGAAAGCCGGAGTAAATGAGTTTGTGACTAAAATCGTTGATAAAGTTGGTTCAAATCCTCATACAAAAAGTATCAACTATGTATAAAACGCACTTATGGCCAACGAATCTAAGGTAAGTTTTCATTTATGTAGCTAAAAGGAGGCTATCAAGGAATAAAGGCTCTTTCTAATAGAATTTTGCTAGAGGCTGCCACATCTAATATAGCTTTTATTTTCGGAAAATAGTTTAGAACCCCTAGTTTTGACTACGTGGTGAATGGAACTACCCTTAAGAAAGTACTTTTTTTACTAGAGGAACTAAAGCAAAAGGGAGTCATCGAAAAGATAACATTTACAGATATAACAATCTAAGAGGCCTACAAAGCTGATGAAATGATGCTTTTAGGAGGTGATAAGATTGTTCCCGTTTTGAATTTCGACAACCAGAAAATTTCTAGTGAAAGGGGACCAATAACTACTTTGATACAAGAATGGTACGAGCAGTAGTCTCTGAAATCGATAGATTGTGCTCAAATCAAGATCGATTAGCTACTTTTATGATTATAAGAGGGTGAAGTTTGTATCAAAAAATGTATTTTTACATTTCTCGCTTTATTTTATTTTTATTCTATTGAAATTTAGGAAATCTGCTAAAAAAAAAATTATCAAAGATTATTTTAATGAGGTATAAAAATGTTAATTTTTACAATAATAAATATTTCAACATCGATATTTTAAGCTAATTTTTTAAATATCTATTGACAAATAAAGCGTTTTTTAGAATATAAACATCACTTGTGACTCATTATACGTCGAGATGACAAAAATGGATCTCCCCTGTTCAGGAAATTGTTTTAGTTGTGCAAAACTAGCGCTCCTACTTTTACACTCTTTTTCAAAACTCTTTTAACCACACTTTGGTTCATCAGTATGTCATTTCTGTTCTTCAAAAAGGTTCTCGACAGCATAGCCTGAACTCCTACATTTAGCCCGTATATTACCAGGTCATCTTACACTTTTTGTCCCACCACACATAGCTATTTAGCTTTGAATAGTTTGTCAATTGAAACTGAACCATTTTTTTAAATGTAGCCATTGAGACGACTTGACGCTAGAATGGTTTTTTCGGGCATATCAACTTGTATGCCAAAAGATCTGCTTTGAACTACAGGTTGAATGTAAGAGTCTCTTTGACTCAAGGGACGTTTAATGAGGAAAGAAAGTCTGCCGCTAAAATAGCGTTTGTAATGAGACTCTGCATCAGGCTTGCTGGTTCTTATCTATACTTATTTTTTTTATTTCTATCGACGAATAGGCTTGATAGGTTAAGGTTTGATTGGAGCTTTTTTCTTTTTAGTTTTTATTTTGGGCTTGGGAGGAAGCACTAGTTTCATGTCTTTTTTGTCAAACTAGTCCTCAGCAGCATCTTCATCACTTCCTAGAGACTCTACTTCGTCTGCTTAGTTCATTTTTGTCCATAAGTTATCTTAGTGATTGAGTTATTCGACTGGGCAGAGCAACAATCTGTGATCTGTAAGATTGGTCCTATGTTGTTGAATGTGCATATTGGCGAATGTTTGTAAGATTGAGTGAGCCATTTGTCGGTAATCTTCGGGCTGATAGGGTTTTATTTGATGGTCATCTATCTGCTGATATCCGTAAAATGAGCTTTAAACTGTATATATGTGAGGAATGCGTAGAGATTAAAAAAGATTTTTACGGGCTGTAAGATTGCTGCCTCCACGGTAACGATTAGAACGATAATCAAAGCGTTCATCATCTTTGCAGACAAGCATCGGGAAAATCTTGATGGGTCCATCGAGCTAGTTGGAGTTGTTTGCATAAAAGAAAGTTCCTAGTTTGCGAGAGTGAGAGTGAAGATCAAGCACCATAGCGACATTGTCTCTTTCTATCATGCGTTTCAAAGTATGAACTATCGGATTGTAGTTCTCATGTGGGCTAACCCAGCTTCGATTTGAGTCACAACCCATAAGTTATGCCCTGCTGTTTCCGTGGACAACTCCATCTATGTTGACCATCGGCACCACCCTAAAGACGAACATTTCCCTGAGATATTGCGCTTAAGGTTCATCTGAAAGCAGGTAGTTGATCATGCCCTACATCATGAAACTGGAGGTAGTTTCACCCGAGTGCTGTCTGCCCATTATCCAAACTGTCTTTCTTGGTTGTTTGTTTTAGAAGTTAGAAATATCAAACATGCTGACCTCGTTGCCGCCAACTGTCTGCCCTAAGCTGCGTATGCGTACCAATGTATGGTAACGACGACTGGCTAAAGTACTACCTATGAATGTAGTCATATCAAGGAAAGTATAGGGTATGCTGTAACTGAAATACACAATATCCCCTTCGTAGTTGAACTTGTACTAGAAAGATAGAGAGTAGTAGGGCTGACTCGAATTGTCCCTTTTCAGCTAATTGCTCCTTGCGTAGTTCAGCTTTGTGCCTTCTCTCACCCAACCTACTTTGCGCTTCTAGTGCCTTATGACTGAAAATACCGAAGGCTTCATACCCCAGTCAAAAAGCGAGTGTTTTTTCGTAAAATTAACAATGTTTAATTTGAGAGTAGTTCCCTTAGGTACATTTCTGACACTGAAGAAAAACCACTGGTTGTTGCCACGAGTGTTAATGTCATTTTGCAGCACTAGGTCGTACTAGTTAACTTCTCTTTGATAAGCTCTAAACAGGTTTCCTGACTCAAAATGTGAGTTGAACTCCACTGTAGACCTGCAGCTCAAAAGAGGTCTTTGAGTTGCTAAGGGAGTGCGTTGAAATGTTTTTTTCTTAGAAAACATTTGAGATGTAGGTAATACGAAAGTGGCAAAGTAAGTGGCATGTTGATTCGAACCACTGTATCTTTCATAGACCAAAGATTTGTTAGAATAAAACTATTTCAAAGTTTACAGCTATTTTTTAGATTCCTTGCCTGTTGCCCGTAAACACTCCTACATCTTTTGCTTGAATCTCAGGTGAGCGAAGGCGGATTCTTAAAGCTGAGCCATATTGTTCTTATCAACGTGGTAGTGATGCTCCGATAAGACTGTTGGCAGTGTGCCCAATTAGGTCGGGAAAAAGCAAATAGGACTATAGGGACGGTACTATATTTTGTCCATCAGAGGATTGGCCCTAGGAATTAGGTCTGTGATGCAGACGAGATCGGAAATAGAGGTAGTGGGCATGAGTGATTCAGGCTGAGAATCATCGTCGTCGGACTAGATGTACCTGCTCATCGTATCAAAAATTATTTCGTCAACGATTAAATTTTATTACTAAAATGTATTGATCACTGCCAGCGTCTGACTGAGCCCAGTCGGCTTTATGCTTTAGTAGCAGTTGTCTTAAGCAACGACTACAAGTACAGCTGGTCCTTCACTTGTCCCACTTTGCCCTCTTACTTACTTTTTTGGTAATCTTTCCACATTTCTTTCTCCCTCACTAGCTGTTCTTCCTGGGCCTTTTGCAGTTCGAGCACGAAGGCTGCGCTCTAACTGTCTTTCCTGTTTCTGCCCTCGACGATATCAGCGCTTAGTTTATCCGACAATTGTTGTGTGCTGTTTAAGGCTAGATGTGAACTGGATTACTGGTGGCTGCAAACTGAGCACGATTGTCAGCAAGGTATATCTGATGCTGATGAGACTTTTGTAGATTGAAAATTTCATTGTCCTGATAGGGTACTCTAGAGTAAGTATGGACCAAATGTTGGTAAGCTCGTGTATCATGATATTTGCCGTGCATTCTCTCTTAATATTATAATTATTCAAGCAAAAATTATATATGATTACCCTTGATTGAAGTATGAAAATAAAAATGAAGATTGATTTTAAATCGGACAAATAAAAGGATTCCTCTTTAGATTAGGTAAAAATTCTTTATATGTTGATGTTTATAATAATTTTAACATGTCCAGACAGGATCTACTTTCATCATCACGCAAAACAAGACTTTCTGCACCGAACAGTGCACTACCTCCCCAAATTATCTCTCTCCTTACCAAAGTAATTTTTTTCTCATCCAGTTCTAAGATGCTAGTAGTTCAATTACGCTCAATCTTAGACCCAGCAGCCTTAATCTGCTTTAGATGAGCAGCAATACGAAGTTTAGAGAAGACCCCTTGACCAAGCTTAGAAACATATAAAATGTTAGTTAGATGAAAAGGGCAGAGTGGGACCTTACAAATCAAAGAAGACCTAAAATGTATTCCCTCCGCAATAAACTTAACGAAGATAGCTAACAGTAGACATATCAGCAGATATTCAAGAAACTGCAGCAAGAGTCTTTTCCTAGATCGGGCCGGGAGGAATCTTAGCTGAGCGAAGATTAGCTACCCTACATCAAAGCTTAGTCAGCACGAGGTCTCAAGCATTATTCTTAACTCAGACACTACCCTAAAATAATAGATTACGCAATGGCACAGCAGAGCAGTAGGAACCACGAATAGATTCAGCTGGCACAACTAGAAGACAACCGTCGAGCCATAAGGCGATAAAGCCAGCCCCGAAAACTATAAGGCAATTAAGAATTTCGCTATTTACTAGCAAGGGAACAGTAAATGACTTAAAAAAAGGGTCAAAACAGTGACATTGCTTAAAATCAGCTTATAAAATTTTATGCTAAAAGCTCCAAAGGCAAGCTTGATTTAAAAACAAAGCAAAATCCACGGTGTAGTCATTTACTGAGCAGTCAGCAAGACATCATTTCAGGGGCAAAATAAAGCGCCATGATCTCAAAGGCGAACCTTCAGAAACTTAAAGAAAGGTTCAATCAGATAGCCAACTAAATGGCCAAAAGTGACCGCACAAATATTTCAAAATTGCGAAAAAAAGACTAACCACTCGCGTAATCATGAATACATGTATCATTTAGCTTGGCAAACCTTTATTAAATCTTATTTTAAATCTTATTTTAAGTATTTTTTTAGTGATATTTTGAATAGAAATCATTACTATTTGACCTTAAATTTTACTTTTTATACTTGATCTAGGCCTATGTAGCTATCAGCCATCAAATACACGGTCACACTGTTTCTCTGCAAGTCTTAGGGCAAATCAATCTGAATTTTAAGCTCAACTTTTTTCTTAATTGACACCTTCTTGAGGGCCAGCAGATTGTTTTTGGCATCTCCTACCAGCACCCACCAAGTTACATCTTTTATTTTTGTATGTTTTTGCACCATAACTCGGTTGCTGCAATTGTTCTATTTCTAAAGCGCCACATAGATTAGTGCCTCGCCTCCTTCCTACACCCACTCACCTCGTTAGACATTCTATTACGAGTCATAGCCTCTGCTTCTTGTGCTCATTTTAATGACTGGATGACTTCTGAATCCTTGAAGAATCTTTTCTTTTATGTGATTGTCCCAGGTCGGTAGTTTAGTTTTCAAATAATCAACAAGTTCCTTTTCGAACGAAGGTCTAGAGTGTAGCTATTCGATGATGCCTGCTAATCCTGTGAATTTACGATCAAGTTGCTTCCACACATTATGCGTGATAAAAGGAATGTTGCAAGACAATCCTTGATAGATTGTTTGTTGAATACGAATGCAAGTAGCAGTGACGTCAAGAATGCGTTTGGTCTTAGCAATATCGATGAGTCCGATAACTACTCTGCCGCATGAATCCAGAATGAGCTTGCAATCGTTGATGTAGTCTCGAATCGGGAAGGGAAGGTTGAACATGTGCATCTGTAACAATAAGAAAGTCTTGTCTTGTGGAGAGGAGTAGTTTCTAGCTTTAAAGGGTGCAATATCAGACAACTACTTGTTATGAATATCCTAGTTGTGCCTAAGAGGGGTCTCTTTAAACTACTCAGCATCTGACATTAGTCGCAGCAAGGCAGGAAAGTCTAAGTTGGGTTTCATAAAATCACTGAATTTTTTAACAGTTGAATGCTTAAGATAATAGCTACTAGAAATAAAGCCAAGCTCAGTAGGCATTACATATGTTTCTCCGTCTTCTGCCTAGTATGTTTCGATGCAGTGTGAAGCTGATAAATCTTTAAAAGCGTTGGCGACTGTTTTTACCAAAAATTATTTAATTTGCGTGTTTTCATTGCCCTCAACTTCGTAAAAGTTTGGATTTTTGAGAACTCTCCTAAACAAGAAAGACCAGGTTAGCCATTACATGCAATCCTGAGTGTTGTTTATCTCTCCTCTAGCGATTTCTGCATTTATGTGATCAGCTAACTGATCTTTAAGACTTGATTAGATAGGGAAAGGGTCGTTTAAGAATTTTCGGTAAAAGTTTTTTTTGGAAGACTCGCAATATACAACAGCGACACCTCGATCATCGAACTGGGGTCGACCAGCTCGACCGATCATCTGCAGTAAATCTGTTGACTAAAAATCCACGTACTTGTGAGATTTAGGGTCAAAGAATTCAGTTCCCTTAATGATAACTAAACGGGCAGGGAAGTTGACGCCCCAAGCTAGTGTTGAAGTAGCGATCATTACTTGCACCTGATTTTTGACAAACAACTACTAGCAAAGCTATCGATCACTGTTGTCAAGACCAGCGTGATGCAAAGCTATTCCGAAACACAAAGTTTGTTTAAGGAAATCATCATGAACCAGAGAAATGGCTTTTTCTATGACTTTAGGATCACATAGTACATATTGAGGTTTGTCCTTGTTCTCCATCTGACAATAAGCAATCAGATCGCTAGCAGTTAAACGAGTCTGTCTCCTGGAAGATACAAAAACTATCACTGGTTTTCCATCACTA
>Ga0169931_10010403_pt1 | contig 13261 bp, 12 predicted proteins | sample Kivu_15m_20L_FD_129675 | JGI IMG/M metagenome (GOLD analysis project Ga0169931, IMG submission 129675) | Freshwater microbial communities from Lake Kivu, Western Province, Rwanda to study Microbial Dark Matter (Phase II) - Kivu_15m_20L... | ecosystem: Environmental > Aquatic > Freshwater > Lake...
GCTCTTCATCATCATGTTATTCATTTATCCGTTCATCATAGGCATTTAGCTCTTCATCATCATGTTATTCATTTATCCGTTCATCATAGTAGGCATTTAGCTCTTCATCATCATGTTATTCATCTAGCTTTTCATCAATATTTATTAATCTTTAACAATCATATTAGGCATTTAATCAATTATTTTTTAACTCATGGATTGTTTGATTTATGTAATTTTCTTTGTAGGTATTTTTTCATTCAATTTTGTTTATTGTTTGATTTGAACTTTTTTTTAATTTTTATCATTTATTTTATTTTTAATTATCATTTTAGGAGTTTAAATCTAATTGCTAATCATTATTTTTTTCTCATTTTTGTCCATCATAGATTTGTTTATTGTTTTGTTCTCTTTTATATTTGGTTTTGTTTGTATACTCATTTATGCCTTTTTATCAATATCTTGTTTATTCATTTAATTCTAGTCAATTGTCTTCATAATTTTTTTATTGTTTTTCATTAAAGTCATAGATTCATTATTTATTAGATTATTTGTGCTCTTTTCTTCTTTCATTTTGTTTTAGTTCATTTTCTTATCTTATTTTTTCATTATCATAGGATTCTTGATTTTATCCATATTTTTATCTTGACCTTTATCACTCATATTAGAATTAATCATCTTAATTTCATCTTTCATAGCTTGCATTTATATTCTCATGCATTTATTTTCTTCCTCAAGGCTTGAAATGCGGTTCATTAGAGGCTCCATAGCCGCCTTAATTTTTGACTAGATTTACATATCCATTTAATTTAATTTCAAATCGTAAGATATATCCCAACATTTTAATTTAGAAGAGTAAGAAAATCTATAAAATAAAAAATATTATATAAAAAAAATTTTCAAGCAAGATATATATGACTAAATCTCTTATATTCTTTTATATTAATCAATATTAATTATTGTTTGTTTTTATAGTTGAAAAATGTGCCTTCGAACAATAATTTTACTTTTCTGTATATTAATCATGACAAACACTAATAAATCTAATACAAACAATCATTATTATTCTCTAAAGCAAAATTAGACTAAGATAATTAAAATATAAATAGTCTCTAAAACTCGAATATCTTTTATTCAACAACTAGGACGATCACTTCTTATCCTATCAAATAATCAATAATTTTTCATATAAACTTAAGATATCATTTATTAGGAAATAATATCCAATTAAAATCAATAATTATAAATATCTATTAAAGGCCTAACTAATTTTTCAAAAGGATCAATAATAATTTAACAATTGACCTCAAAATCATAAAAATTAAATATTAAATAAGAAAGATTTATTCATTTAAAACGAAACAAGTAGAGAATCTTTACAATATAACCTAGGAATAAAACAAAAATGACTATATAACGCTTTTAAGGCTTTCCAAATATCATAGTAAATAAATGTAGTATAAAATAATAAAAATAATGCTATGATTAAATGCATAGATTTACTCATTAATAAATGAAAAAGCATATTTAAACCCTTGTTATTGATTAATGTATTGATTGTTTAGTTATGCTTAAAATGTCTACATTATCATAATACTCTAAGATCAGAATATCTTTTCTTGATGAAAAACTAATCATTCCTTAGTATCCAAATATGATATTACTAAATAAATAATAAAATTTTTCATTAAAGTTACAAAATCAATAAGGCTACAAGGGAAGAATTATAATATATTCAGGAGGAATTGAAATAAAGTAAAATTAATATATAAAATTAACAAATTTTGTCAACGGATATTTCTTCTAAAAAATAAATAATAAATAACATGATATTGAAGAGATCATTAATATATAAATAAAAGGATTAAAATAGATGAGCTATATAGTGATATAATACCCTATTAACTAAACTAATATAACTTTGATTGATGGATTTATGAGTACAATTTATGTCTAGCCTGATAAACAGTACTTAATAAATTATAACAATCATAAAAAAGGAAAAGCAAATGTTGTTTTGAGCTCAAACTCATAATTATTATCAAGATTAAATTTAAAATTTTCAGCATAATAGCATTAATTCAATTATTTAATAAGGCCAAAATTGTTTTTTAATGAATCTATAGCCTCACAAAACTTTCAATTAGATCAAACTGTAGATAAAATTCACATAAATATGCATTTAGTCTCTGGAATATCAGGTTATGTAAATATAAGTGCATAAGTTCATGAATTAATAACAATTCCTTTAGATTATAAATATTCAAGCATACTACATTATAAATAGTATGATGAGTATATTTTTGAAGGAGTCACTGGAAATGTTCAAATCAATATACAAAAATGTGTAGATTGCTCATTAAAATACTCAATTTCTTAAAATTATAAATCCTCTAATCCTTCAACATAACTTTTAAACTCTTCATTAGTATAAAACTATAAAATACTTAAAAATGATTTATATATAAGAATCTAAACAGGTCATTATGCATTTTATTCAATCTAAGTAACTAAAATCATAAATAAAATTAATATCAATCCAATCGATATTGAAAAATAAATAAAATTCTATATATCAGACGATCATTAAAATAGTCTATTGCTATAATTTTAGCCTCCTCTTTGTAATCATGTAAATTGCCCAAATGTCACATATTACTTATTATAAAGTTCAAATTAAAAGCATATTTCTTCAAAAATGTATTGCCCTTCTCAGCTTTTTGATTTTGATTAAAATATTCAAGATCTTATCATATAAGTAATTCATCCATTAAAAATTGGCTAAATGATGAGTTATACAAGATAAATAAAACATCGCGACTATATAGGCATAGCAGCTTTAATCGACAACAAATTATTACCCTACCAAGTTATAAACATTCAATAATTAAAAACTTACAAAGATATAAAATGGCCATTGTTCTTTATAATAATATTTTTCTTCATGGCAATATTCTTAACCTTTGTTATCTTCATGTCATTAAGAAAAGCAACTCATCAAAATATAAAAGGATATAAAAGAATCAATTCAGATAATAGATACGATTCTATTAATTAAGTTTAATAATGATTTTATTACTTATATATATTAATAATTTTTCTTAAGTTATATATAGAATAAATAAACAGTTTGAATATCATAATAATGGAGAAAAAACGAAATGATTTTAAATTACCAACAATATAAAATAAAGGAAAAGATAGCAGCAAATTATTTACTAATTCTTATTCATAAAATAGTACCAAACTTCGTCCTGCCTCACTTAAAAAAGTAGAAGATCTTTAAAAAAAACTGTTTTCAAAATTAGATGCATATTAAGGTATTAGCATAAAAGCCATCAATAAAAAAATGAATAGAAAAAGTAAAAATGGATAGGCATAAAATACGCCAGGCTAACCTTAATTATAAGGATATTAAAAAATGCAAAAATGTATGTTTTAATAATAATATAGTAATGCCAGGTCTTTATAGTAAACTTCTTTAAGCCAAAAAAAGTACATTTAGTGATCTTTCATCTAGTACCAATTCAACAATATAAACACCCTCACATAAAAGTCAACAAAATATTAGCGAAACTGGGCCTAAAACATCATAAATGAGAAAGCGATAATAAAAAATAAGCTTTGAAGAAGCATCAAAATAATAAAAGATGGTATATAGTTAAAATTTTTCAATGACAGAATAATAAATGAAGGCTCTCTATTCTGATTATAGCGTTAGATAAAACTTAGGCCCATAAACTTCATACAAATAACTTAAACATCTAGGACAAGATATATCAATCTGTTAGAAATAAATATAATAGTTAACTAAATCAATGTAAGGATTAATAAAACAAATTGGCATGTAATGCATTTAATACTATTAAAGATAAGATAAATGATATTTCATATAATGCTATTATTTTTATTAAACTGAGTTTCGAAAATATATCATGATGATTTCATGAATCATAGCCATCGTAAGCTATCTATGTCCCCAAAAGGACTAACATTCGTTTTAAATCTTATCTACACTTTTTATTCGCGTAAATTTCCCTATAATTAAATTATATATACAATTTCCCATGATCCTGAATTTAAACCGATATATGGGAACGGAATATATTGATCTAACTATTTAAATTCCTCATGATTTTACATATTATTCTGAATTAATTTTTTTATGCCTTTGAACTTCTGTTTTGATTCTTATATTTTTTATCTTTTCTCTCGAATTATTATCCTTTTAAGCATGATTTTTTATCTTAACCATAGTTTTTATTGTCCTTATCGCTCTTTCCTTCGATGAGGATTAAATTTTTATTCAAAACATATTTTTTTGCCTTATTTTCTTAATAGACCTAACGCAATTAAAACATTTAATGCATCATAAACTCTTCTTTTTATATTCATTTATTCATTAGTTTATTTTTCAGCGTTAGGATTGAGTCCAAATTATAATAATAGCTTAGCTGCGACTTCTTTATAAGTGCCTTACTTCATTTGTACAAGAGCATTATAAGCTTTCATTGATAATCCTTTAAGTCCTTTATCTTTTGGACGACTTTTTCTAGATTTTCTCTATCTTGGTCTTTTTTATTTACGAGCAGTCGATAGCTGATCTTAATTCTTGTCGTCACCTTTTTATGGTGGACTATATACATTTTCAGATTAATCTTAGTTTTAACTAAATGAAATAATATCTTTTATTTCTTTGTCTTTTGCTTCTGTATTAATTGTAAAAGAGTTTTAATTATTTTAAATCTGTTTTGGATTAGCGAAAAGGGTGAATGGCGAGAGAGGATGATGAGGAAAAGATGACGGGCTATTTAGATTTGGATTGATAATTAAAGACTCTTGTTATTGTTAGTGATGAGCAAAAGAATTTAATAAATTAAAATGATTGGGATTGGGTGATTCAAACCATTGCTTGTTGTTTTTCATAAATAAAAAATCAATAAAAAACGAGGCAAACATCTTAAAATTTATTAATGATTTTCTAAAAGAACTTCTTTATGATCTATAACGCTATTTACAAGATTTAAATTTCAAATCTTAAAGGATTTGAATTATCAATAATAAAGGAGTATATTTTTTATTTTATTATTAACTATTAAACAAAATTAATATACTTTATAAAAAGATTATTAATTATTGATTCCATCTTCTTTACTATTTATTATAAATCTAATTTGTAAATTTGTAAAAAATTCGCTCACGGGTGGGTTTGAACCACCGACCTTTCGGTTAACAGCCGAGCGCTCTACCGACTGAGCTACGCGAGCATTCAATATTCCTCAATCTCTTATAATTAAAATTTTTAGAGTATAATCATTAGACCCATAACTTTTTATTTGCTATTTTTGAGCATATTTATATTGATTAAGACGTTATAATTAGTTCCTTCGGGAACATCAGTTAAAATTGGAACAATACAGAGAAGATTAGCATGGCCCCTGCGCGAAGGATGACACGCTCAAATCGAGAAGTGTATCCCATTATGTTTTTATAAGAGAATTTTGATTATTGATAATTATTAAGAATTTGAATATATCAATCACGTTTGTTTACTAAAAAAAAGTTATTGATTTGTAATAATAAATTTGCTCTTTCTTGTTAATCTTATTTCAAATATATAGACCTTTTATTCATCTAGACTTGCTTTTCAATTAATTTTTATTTCAAATTACCACGAAATCTATCTTAATCAAGTAAATTTCCTTTCAGTCTTCTGCATTCTTCTTATGTACTATCACAGTTATGCTTTTGTCTATCTTTTTATTTCATAGTTTATTAGTTGTCAGCCCTCAATTCTGATAAATTTCTTCTCAATACATTACAATCATGTTTAGCTTCAGTTATGCCATCATTTAATCTCTAAGATCTTATTCTTAACTGCTTAATTGAATTATTAGATTTTTATAATTAATATTCATTCTTTTTACAATGAATTTATGCTTTTGCGAAAAGCTTCTTTTATCTTGCTATTTCCTCATTTAAAAATGCTATTTTTTATTATAAAGATCTTTTTTATAATATGAGCTAGGTATTGATCTATAATTATCGACAAAGTACATCAGAAAAGTTAGATATATGTGATGCCCTTGTATTTAATCCTTTTATTTATGAATTATTAAAAAACTTTTCTGGATTTTAAAACGTAATTTGTGATAAAGAAGTCGATCTCGCAACAATTTTCTTTGGTGACATTTAATATGTATATTTAGTTGAATATAACTAGATTAAAATACTCTTACGTTTCCTGCTAAATTATGTTGAGATGATTTATTTTCAACTCTATGATAAGATTACTTTAAATTACTAATTTATAAATGGATTACGTTTTAAAAGATTTAGTTTTTATTCTTACATGATTTTATTTTTTTGTTTTTTTAGACAATAAGTTTTAGTACATCGTAAATAATTTTATTAAATCAATTTATTAAATTAAAAGAAAATCTTATATTATCTTATAAATAATAATTGAAAATAGTAAAATAAATGATAATAAATACATATTAATATAGTCATATGGCAAATAGTTAATTATTTTAAGTAATTTATTAATATGTTTCATTTTATATATTATATATTAATTTTAGAAAATTAAATGATCAAGAACAAAACTATTAATCCTTTAGAATCCACTTATAAAAATAATTAAATAGAAGGTCCTCCCTTAGATTTCAGTCATAGAAATATAAGACAATTATCATGTAAATATTTTTTTATATAGAAATTTTATCAATCAATAAAAAGAATCCCAATCAAACAATAATTAATGAATAATCATAAAAAAATATAAATAAAATTAATAATAATTCATAAAAATAAATATCTGATAATGTTGTATAGGCAAAATTGAAGTTAAATATTGTAAGAACTATAGAAATTGAATAATTCAAAGGAGAACATACCAAATAATTAATCAATAATAAAGTATAGAAAAATACTTCAAAAAATGTAAAAAAAATATAAATCAAAACTACTTCTTTATTTTTAAAATATAATAAAATTACTAATCTATAAGGCTTTTCTTAAATTATTTATCAAATTTTGCCTTAAAAAAAATGGTAACAACTCATTTGGATTGATCTTTCACATAATAGATTGACCAATATACACAAAGACATTCAAACTTTTCCACAATTAAAAAATCTATATCTTCATGTTAATTTTATAAGTAATTTCAAAGAATTCGATAATCTTAAAGATGCCAAATTGTTAAGAACTTTTACAATTCACGGTAATCCAATTGAAAACTACAATTAATTCAGATGCCTATTAGTAAGTATTTTGCCTAATTTACAAAAAATCGATTCTACATTATTGACAAAAAGATAAAAAGAGCGAGGATAAATTCTTAAGAAATCAAATGCCAAATATCCAATAATACAAAATCCTCAAAAGCCACCAGTTTAATCTTAATAATAAGAATAAAATTGACAATGCTCCAAAAATGATTTTCTTCATGAATAATTATTATGCTTATGTTTATATATAATAATTGAAATAATACCAAATAATAAAGCATATATGAAATTACTGATCTTAATCGTTTGTCTCACAGTCATAAATAGCATTAAACTGGTCATTCATTTATAACCAGAATAACAACAATGCTTTTATCAACAACTATGTATAATATATTCTATTCAGCATTAAGGCAAAAGTATGCGGTCTAAATATCATCATATAACAAAGCAGATTTTTCTTTATTTATAAAACATTTAAATGTTGTCAAAAACTAATGGATTCATTCAGTATAAAGAACAACTTAATAAAATTCTTCATAAATAATAGTTCATAAGCTAGCATCTCATTAAACAACATATTCTTTCTGTATATAAAATCCTACATATGATAATATATCTTTAAAAGTAAATATAAGATGGGGCTTATAACTATTAGACATGAATGTATTAGTATAATAAGATGATCATCAATATATAGATGCTTATGCAAAATGGATAGACTAACAATCAGAGACTATAATAAAACTTGTTGATTCAATATAAAATCGTAGATCTGCTAAGGAATAATTAAAAAATTTAATGACATTAAAACTAATAATATTTGCCATATTAGGTATCATAGTAATAGCTATATTAAACATTTATTTTTATTCTTCAATGAAAAAAACTTTTATATAAAGAAAAATGATATGAAGTCATTTTTCCTGATTGTAAATGTATTTAATCAATAATATTACTTTAAAATTTATCATAATTATATATTTTTAAAGATAGTATGATCTAATATTTCATCGATTTAAGCTCTTTTTTTAGGATCGACCTACAACATAGACTTTACTAAGTTAATCAATTCTTTGTTTATATTATTTTTAGAAGCCATATATTACCATGATTTACTTTTTGATATCGTTATATGCTTTGATATACTTTATTAAATTAAATTCGATTTTTATTATTATTTTAAACTACAAAAACTGCCCAATTGACTCAGCATCAATAAATCATTTTGATATTTCAGAATATGTCTTTTGTTAAGAAGCATCTATGCATATATAAGACCTAAACCCCATATATCTACTTTTTGATTATATATAGGCATTCTATATACTACTTATGGAGTTTTATAGCATTTTGTACCAAAATTATTGACTTTCATTTATTATTAATCACTTAATAATTTAGCCAGGCCAAAATCGAATAATCTAGGGCCATCTTTAGTAATTAAAATATTAGCTGGCTTAATATCTCTATGAATGAGTCCGATTTCATGAATGAACTTGATTGTATGAAGCAAATAAAACATATATTTATTAGCATCTTTATATGAAATTGTTTAAAGCAATTGATTCAATGGTACTCCATGATAAAATTTATATATCATAGTATAAGTATCTGAAGGCTTGTCATGTAATATATCCAATAACTCAATAAATTTCACATATTTCATGTCATTTTTAGATTTATTAAGACATTAAACTAGATGTAAATTGATATCAATTTATTTTTTGATACTTTATTGCTTTATTATTTTTTTAAAGATTTTAATAACTACTTTTTAACCATTTAAGACATGAACTCCTTGAAATATCTTAGCAGAAGAACCTTTTCCTAAATTATTTAATACCTCATAATCATCACTTATTCCCCATTTCAATGGTTTATTTACTATAGAGCATTTATATATATTCCTCAATATCATATGTTTTATAAGATCTTAATTAATAATAATTATTTATATGATTTTAGTATAAATGTTTATAATGTTCTATATTTTATTTCATATTTGTTTATAATTTTATTCAATGAACTAAACATAGACCCAATAGCCAATAAAAAAGACGAAAATAATGACAATTGTACGATTAAGACCTATATTATAAAATGAAGATGAAAAATAAGGCGTTGATTGTCAAAATAATGTAATTTTATAGTGATATAGACCACATTACAAATAGAAATAAATGGATTAAAAAGAATATAAAAAGTATAATTAGCTTTATAATCTAAAACTACTCAAAGACAAGTTTTTAATATAGTTTAACCTCTATTATAAAAAGTTATGTAAGGATTCAATGTATCTATATTGACATATGGACAAACTGGTAGTGGTAAAACTTATACGATGTTTGGCAGTGATTGGAATAATATCATTAAATTGTCAGGAAAATCTTTTTAAAATAATAAAAATATATAACAAACCACTTTTTTAAGAAGTATATAACAAGATTAAAATCATGCTGGAATCATTCCAAGAAGTATACATCTACTTTTTGAAAAACTTACATTAAAAAGAAGAAAATTTATTAAAGTTTATTGTTCTTTTTTGCAAATTTATAATTAAAATATGACAGATTTATTAGCTTAAAATGTCAAGCCAGGCAAATAAACTAAATTATTAATTCATTAAAATAAGAATGATGGAATTTATATATAAGGATTGAATTAAGTCATCGTATAAGATCCATAACAATGTCTTTAACTTATGAGACGAGGATAAAAAAATCGAATCGTACGAAAAAATTATATGAATTCTAAAAGTAGTCGCTCACATACGATATTTACACTCTTAATATAAGAGGTTTTTCCTTCCAAAAAATCATACAGAGTATTATCTTAATAACCAAGCGAATGAAAATAAATTTATGCGATTTAGCTGGCTCAGAAAAGATACAAAAAACGGAAACGATGACTTTTGATCATTTCGAAGAACTAAAGAATATCAATTTGTCCCTTACGACTTTAGGGAAAGTGATAGGTTCACTAGCCACAGGAAAATCTATTGCCCCGTATCGATAGTCTAAGTTAACACGGCTTCTTCAAGACTCTTTAGGAGGAAATACAAATACAGCCATTATTGCAACAATTTCATCAAAGATCACTTGTATTGATGAAACTTTAAGTACTCTTAAATTTTTAGAAAGAGCCAAACAAGTAAAGACTTAAATAGTTGCTAAGACATATTCTTAAAATCCATAAATGAGAAATCTTGAAAGATAGATAAATTATTTAAGAGATATGCTAAAGATGAGAGGAGGAAGTCCTATCCCTAACGATATATAGCTAAAATAAAAATTAAAGTTTTTACAACAAGAAAATGCTAAACTTAAGTAAATAGTTGATCAAGATATGCTATAAAAATTAAAGAAATAAAATATTCATTTGAAACAATAAATAATGAATCAAAAAAATGATGTATTATCAGATAGTTTTATGCGATCTCAAAAAAATTATAAAACAATAGAGTAAAATCAGAAAAATGTTGATAATGATAATAAAGATGAATAAATTGAAGTTCAATCTATTATGAGTCATGGCAATACAAAAAAACATACAAAATATTCAAAAAATGGTGATTCTAAAAGCCTAGCTTAACGAACTGATGATTCTTCAAGTTTTCAAGGCAGCACTTTTCGAAGAGGAACTGGAAATTCTATATTTCCTTCATTAAACAAAAGTGGGTCTAAAAAAACTACTAGTAAGATATTAGATCGAATTCTTTAGATATAAAAAGTTAAGCAATAGAATAAATTAAAACTTGAAAAATAATTATTACTTTTATAAAAAAAGAATAATTAAAAATAATAAAGAAAAACTTTTTCTCGAACTAAAAATCATGTATGATTTATAATTTTACTTATAATCTTTTAAATCTTTATATTATTTAGTATTTATCAATTATGAATGGACCTTGGACTGAATAATAGGATTAACTTTTAAGAAATGCCATAAAAAAGATTGGACTAAGATGGTAGCCTGTAAGACAATATATGAAAACAAAGCGTGCTTTAAATGCTGTAATAAAAAGATGGCATGTAAAAATTAAATTTTAATAAAAAATGCAACAGTTTCAATAAATGCCTATAAAGAAAACAGTATCATAGTATTCATTAACAAAATATAAAGAAATAATATAAAATAATGTCTAAGATTAATAAAAAATTGTAACATGGAAAAAAGATTGGACAGATAAAGCTGATAAACAATTAAAAAACTTAGTTGTCTAATCAGGCATATTGAATTTAAATAGTTTAGCTGATTCACTTCAAACTGATATAGATTAAATAAAACAAAGATGGATAAAGTATATATACCCAAAGATGATAAAGCAGTCTTCAAAAGTTGGTGGGGCTCTCAAATGGTCACCACTTTAAGACAAAATATTAAGTATAGGATTCAAGCAAAATATTAACTGGGAAGATAAATTCAGAGTCTTTTTACCTCAAAGAACTTTAGGATCAATTGATGCCAGATGGAGGAGAATAGGTAAAGATTATTAAGGCAAATAATTTTAACCTAAAGAATTTTAAGTAAAATAAAAAATAGAAAACAAAATACAAGCAAGAAGATAATGGCTAAAAAGAATGTATTTTTTGAGTAAATAAAATGAAGCTGAATAACAAAATTAAAAATAAGAATAATGATTTAATTTATATTTATTGCTTCAATTATGATTGTAATAGTACTGATGATTGTTTAAAAGACGATGACTTTTATTGATGATTTGTATTGAAATATATGTATTTGAGTGTTTTATAAATATTATAATTGAATATTATTTAATATAATTTAATAAATTAGTGATTATGGTAAAGAAATAACAAAGAACTGGCCTTACTTAAACAGCTATCGACACCACCATCAATATTCATAAACTCGCTCATAAAACTCAATTCAAAAGAAAAGCCCCAAAAGCTCTTAAATAAATCAGAAGCTTAGTTGCAAAACTCATGCGTACCCCCGATGTTAGAATTGATCCTAAACTCAATCAATTCATCTGGTCTCAAGGTGTCAGAAATCTCCCAAACAGAGTAAGAGTTAGAATTTCTCGTAAAAGAAACGAGTAATAAGGAAAGAACCAAGGATAATTTTACTCATTAGTCCAACACGTTAACGTTTAAGATTTCAGTGGAAGATTAACCGAAAAAGCAAAAGTATCAGCATGATCGATTCCTATTTAAACATAATACAAATGCTTAATATAATAATATATATCGAAAGATCTTTTTGTAGGATAATATAGATTAATATTTTAATTATAACCAAAGAATAATTTAATAATATTTTACAATCAATTTATAATTCGTTTAAATGTCTATCGTTTCCCATAAAGGCCTTTCCTTCAAATTACTATACAATCGATAAAAAATTGAAGCCGTCATCCATAATTTAGCCAAACAAATAAATGAATACTATGCTTCTTTCAATTAATAAAAACTTGATTTAGTAGTAGTCTGTGTTCTGAAAGGAGCATTCATGTTCTATTCTGACTTAGTCAAATAGATCAAATTTCAGCATCATAGCTAATTCATAAGATGTAAATCTTATCATGGTCTCTAAAGTGGAAAAATGACTATATAAACATAGTTGAAACCTTAACATTTTTAGAATAAATATGTTTTAATAGTTTAAGATATCCATGATACAGGAAATACTCTAAAACAACTCATCAACATATTATCATAATTAAAACCTAAAAAAATTGATACTGTTGTACTCGTCAAAAGGCCAGATAAACCTGTACAAATCGATCTTAAATTTTATGGATTATAATGTGGAGATTTTATTATTGGCTATGGACTAGATTTTGATTAATTTGGAAGGCATTTTCCATAAATTTATTAAAAAATATGATAATTTATTAAAAAAGTATAAATCTTATAATCTTATCAACAATTCATTGTTTTGTTAACAATTTTATTTCAATCAATTATACAAAACTATATGTTGTTATATAAATTGAAAGATCTGAAATATTTGACTTAAAATAAGAAAAAAATATCATAAAATTATTATTTATTTTCTTTCATCTAGATTATCTTGATCAA
>Ga0169931_10010406_pt1 | contig 13260 bp, 9 predicted proteins | sample Kivu_15m_20L_FD_129675 | JGI IMG/M metagenome (GOLD analysis project Ga0169931, IMG submission 129675) | Freshwater microbial communities from Lake Kivu, Western Province, Rwanda to study Microbial Dark Matter (Phase II) - Kivu_15m_20L... | ecosystem: Environmental > Aquatic > Freshwater > Lake ...
AAACTAGTTGACATACCCCAAACATGTTGGATTCACTGATTACTTGATCACGGCAGATGGTATTCCACGATTTATTGTGGAAGCCAAACGGATTGGTCAAACCTTCATACGTCCGCAAACTGGATTAAAGAAGACAGTTTACCAATTGAGTTATGTTCGCACTTCTTTTGGGCCTTCAGTTGGTGAGGTAATCAATCAAGCTGAAGGCTACGCGAAAGAAACTGGAGTGCCATATTCTGTAATTACTAATGGGGCAGAATGGATACTCATGCAAGCAATTCCAAATCGAAATAGAGGTGTCAATGACTTGCAATGTATCTACTTTGGTAATTTGCTGTCAGATACATCGCACTTCGACCTCTTCTGGGATCTTCTTGCTAAACCATGTGTGCTTAATAGCTCCCTTGAAGAACATTTTTCTGAGCTTAACTCTCTTCCCTCAGAATTTTGCGCTATTCCTAATTCAAAACTTCCTGAACTTAACTGGTCGCGTTCAAATGATAGCGATAAATATATCCGGGAATTCTACGATCGCTTTTTTGGAGAGATTGTTGATCCGGGACGTAGAATGATGCTCAAACAATGTTTTGTCACAAATCCCAAGTTAGCGCAGTATCAAGGAGAGTTGAAACGTACATTGCAAGATACGTCTCCGACGTATATTCCAGAAGCTACTGATATTTCACCAGATTACGATGCGCCTCATTTTTTGCCTACTGAATCAGGTGATAGAAAAGGTCGAGTAGTCTTAATTGCAGGTTCTGTTGGTTGTGGAAAATCTACTTTCGTCAATAAGGTTCTAATTGAAGCGCATCACAAAAACAGTGCAAAATTTAATTATTTGATTGTTGACTTAATTAATGAATTTGATGGTACGCCAGAGAGTATAAGCGAGTATCTGTGGCAGGAAATCGATAAGAAGTGGAAAAGCTTGCGCCCAGAAAGTTATGAGCATGAAGCTCTTCGGAAAGTTTTTGGTCGAGAGCTTCAAAACTTGCGAAAAGGATCATATGCCAAAGTTTTTGAGCAAGACCCACAGCTCCTAGCCCTTAAAGAAGCTGAATTGTTAGAGAAATTGTCTGAATCTCCTAACGAATTTTTAGAAAAAAGTTGGAGATATTATGCAAGTCAGAATAAAAAGGGCGTTGTAGTCTTTCTGGATAATATAGATCGAACATCGGACAGGTATCAAAGAATAGTTTATACGTTTGCCCATAAGCTTGCCAGTCAAACTGGAGCAACAGTCATCATTACAATGCGCGAGGGAACTTATTTTCGAGGTCGAGAGTTTGGATTCCTTGATGTACGTTCCGACGATATTGTTTATCATCTTCAAACACCTGATCTAGTACAGGTAATTTCTAAACGAATTGAATATGTAGAGAATTTAGAAACACCAAAAGATGCAAATAGAAAAGACCATCGATTATCTCGTTGGCGCAATCAACCTAACTGGCAAGAATTTTATAAATTCTCCTTGAGGCATGCACAAGTAATTAAGTTAACTTTTTTAACATCTGCTACCGCTAATCAGTCTATTAATTTACTTTCAGCAGTTTCATGGCATAACGTCCGCTATTTTCTTGATCTTCTGCGTGATCTTCATTTGACTCTAGGTAGTGAACCAGAGGCTTGGTCAGCTACTTATGTGATCTCAGCTTTGTTGTCAGTCAACAATGTCAACGGGGGGCAATCTGTTTTACCGAACTTGTACTATCCAGTATTTCCAAGCTATCCTTGCTATTTCCTGAAACTCAGGATAATTCTTAAGTTGCTTTACGGAAAACATAATTCGGAATCACGACGTGGAACAACATTGAAAGCAATTTTAAATTTCACGCGCATGTATGCTTACCATGAACGGTGGACACGACTTGTACTGAGAGAGATGGTACGTGAGCGACTTTTAGAGTGTATGGAAATACCTGCTGAAGCTGATTTTACAAAAAATTATGAATTAGAAGAATCTCACTCTTTTCGTCCTTCTCCACTTGCTGTGGTTATGATTAATCAAGTTTACTTTGAGAATATTTATCTTTCTATGGTTGGGCGTGAATTACCTTTTCACAAAAGCAATACTTTTAAAAGATTTATTGATGCAGTCCAAGATGTCCTCACTATTCTTTCAGGAGAATCACTTAATAAAGCTGGGGTAGATCTATTATCTGAAACTGAAGCAGATCGAATAGTCGCACGTTACCTAGTTGAATCTTTTGAAGAAGAAAAGCCTATTGGTGATGTTTCAATGCATTTTCCCGAAGTTGCTACAACAGAAGGGAGGCTTAAAGACATGATAAGTCAATTGCTCAAAGTTGCAGGTGTAGCTGTACCAAGTAAATTGCCTGAAAATGTAAGCAAAACTTCTTCTCAAGTGTCACAAGAAGAAACAGTATTTCAAGCCTCGCTATTTGAAAAGCAAGATGTTGAGGATTCTAAATTACAGCAAGAGCTAAATCACATACAAGTTCCACTTGAGTTAGCTGATGTTCAAACTGCATCACGAGGTTTGGCTCCAAAAATATTCTGGGCGATGGTAGAACTTAGAGCTAGAGGAAAGAAACAAGTTACTGGCGCAGAAATTGCTAGAATAATTAATCAATATCTTGTTGATGACATTAACAAGGTGGAATCTACTAATGTCTCGAAAGCTCTTCGAGGAAAGGCTTTACAATCGCAAGACTGGCTACGCACCGAACATATTGAATCTCGCAAAAAACTATATGAGCTTTCAGATACTTGGCATAGCTATTGGGAACAGACTTTCAAGGAAGTATCACCTGTATTAGAGTAGCAACCAAGACAAGGCTTAGCCGCAGCCTAACAAGCGCAATGCACCGGAACTTTAGAGTATAATAGTTAGTCACCAGAGTTGTCTTAGTCCGGTGATTGCAATCGTTAGGAGTTGGCGGTGGGTCTCATTGAAATCGACGGTCTGAAGTTCGGCTCGCTCGACGAGTTTTTCCTTCACTTCGGTGAGCGCGCTCTTAGCGAGCCATGGGGCAAGAACCTCGACGCATTCAATGATGTGCTGCGAGGTGGGTTCGGCACGCCAGAGGGAGGCTTCACTCTTCAATGGAAGAACCATGCGGTATCGCGAGAGCGGCTCGGGTATGAGCAAACAGTTCGCGAGCTAGAGCGCAAGCTACAACGGTGTCATCCTGCCAATCAATCTGCAGTTAAATGCGAGTTGGAGAATGCGAAAAATTCCCGTGGTCCAACAGCATTCGATTGGCTCGTGGAAATTATTCGCATCCATGGTGCTGGTGGCTCAGAGGCGGATGATCATGTTCAACTTGAGCTTCTGTGATGGTGCGCCCGGCCTCGCTGCAGGTGGCATGGAGTGGCGTACGTGCGTGCAGGCCCTGGTTGTTTTGCTTCGTGAGGTGTGGCAAGGTTCGGACAGGCAAAGTGGGTGTGTGTTTGGGGGCAGCATGTTTTTCACCGGCCCAACCCGCCGCTCGAGCGGACCGACAACAGCGGCCCTTTTTGCTTGTTTCATCAACATCGGCGGCGCTGTTGTCGGCCGCTCAGCTATCACGTTAGAAGTCGTACCATCGCAAATACTTTCCACGTTGCACCGGGCTGGTTCGTCTTTCATATTTCACAGACTTGTTCTTTCGGTTTTCAGTACAAGGCGCGGCATGTTTTTTTCTGGGTGCGTCACTCCCCTGTTGCTGTTCTTTCAGCGCGTGGTTATCATGGCGCTTTGCTTCAACACTTTTGCTATGCTTAAAGCTTCTTTTTCGTCCGTGCTTGCCGTGCCAGTCTTTCGTTCCATTATCGGCAAAGCCTTTCTAACCCGGTGTTGCAGCGGATTGACGCACATAGCCGCGTCAACCGCTGAACTTATCCGTTAGCCAGCTTTTGCAACAGTGTTACCGAGTTGCTGGGAGCCTGAAGACCCCGGTGTTTGAGCATTATCTGTGGGGGTGCGATCGCCCCCCAAACCGAGAGGTTGAGTCGGCAAAAATTAACGCTCAAAGTGACAAGTCTCAGGATGCGATTGCCACAAGTGAGGGATTGAGTTTAACAACGATATGGGTGAGAGTTCAGAGTTCTAAAAGGTGTCTGGGGGCGAGCGCCGAAAGGCCCCGGTTCATCAAGGTTATTTATGGGGATGCGATCGCCTCCCAATAGCAAAGGTTAAGTTTGTCTAAATTTACACCTCTATCTCCAGTCCCAGACGGTAGATTGTGGGCAGTCCAGGGTAAGTTGGGAGAGGGCAAAGATTCTGACGAAAACAGGCCATTTGGTGATTTTTTACCATTTTCAGATCGCTGAAAACCGCATTCTCTCGTTGCGATCGCAGCTTTTTGGGTAATAAAGTATAGTGGCTGAAAGCCTTGCCAGATAAGAGTTTTAAATCAAGTGACCGTTTTCCGTCAGAATCTTTGCCATCCCCAGAACGTGGTGAGGTGCGATCACGCCTAAATTCCCTGGCTGCTCAAATAACACCTCCGTCGTGATTAGCCCAGCATCTTGTTTCGTTTTACACTGTGTGGCGGTTAGGAACATTGATTAATCATCGCTCTCAATTAAAGATTCCACAGACCTGGCACTTAGCGTGGGGAAAGACTATCACACCATCTGGAGCGATATGGCAAGATGAGCAAATTGCTATTTTTCCATCCCAGTCAACCCCTTCAGTTCCGCCACTTATACTCAGTCCGTCTGAGCAGTTTGTGATTGTTGGAGATACATGGCTAAGCGATCGCCAACACCTGGCGAAATTTTTAGGCTACAGCCATTCGTTCCCATTATCTGATCTGCAATTGATTGCAGCCGCTTGGGAGCACTGGGGGGTGGAAACATTCACTAAATTGGTGGGAGTATTTGGGTTAGCCGTTTGGGATCGAGAGCAACAGATTTTGTGGCTAGGGCGCGATCGCACAGGATCACGTACTTTATACTACACAACTAGTGGAACGACTCGTTGGGTTGCACCAAGTCTGCGATCGCTAACCCCCTATCATTCAAAAGAATTGGATATGGTAGCACTGCGAGATTATCTTTGCTGCGCGTTTGTTCCTGGATCGCGGACGTTATGGCAGCAGGTGCAAGAGCTTCGACCGGGAAGCATCTTATCTTTCCCAGGGGAACAAATTCAGACCTACTGGCAACTACCAGCGGATGGGACAACTGGCGATTCTTTAGAAAGAGGTGAAAGTTCTCTGGAGTGGCATGGACAGCAATTGCGAACCTTGCTGAATCAGGTTGTTCAGGACTGTTTGCCCGCCCAAGAACCTGTAGGCGTGTTTCTGTCGGGTGGGCTGGATTCTAGTAGCGTGACTGCTCTGGCGTCCAGGCTTCATCTCGCCCCTGTTCATACCTACTCAATTCACTTTGGAGAAACCTGTCCTAACGAATTGGAGTTTTCTAGCTTAGTCGCAAATCACTGTGCCACAAACCATCACATTCTGGAAATCACCTTCCGCGAAATGTGGGAACGACTGCCGGAAGCAATGGGGTGGTTGGATGATCCCATTGGTGATCCGTTGACCGTGCCGAATTTATTGATGGGGAATCTGGCACAGAAATCGGTTAGGGTGGTGCTGAATGGCGAGGGGGGTGATCCATGCTTTGGTGGACCCAAAAATCAACCAATGTTGCTCAACCAACTGTATGGAGTTGTTACACAGCAAAATTCACTGGATGCATACCTGCTGGCATTTCAAAAGTGCGCCTCCGACCTGCCCCAACTGCTGAAACCAGATATTTGGAAAACAGTCCGACCTAAACCTTATGTTTTTTCCGAAGACCTGGACTCAACTGCCAGTTACTTAAATCGCCTGATGGCATTAAATATCAAGTTTAAAGGCGCGGATCAGATCCTCACCAAAGTCAACAATCTGACACAGGCAGCGGGGGTACAGGGACGATCGCCGCTATTTGACCAGCGAATCGTAGAACTGAGTATGCAGATTCCACCAGAGTACAAACTGTCTGGCGTTCAAGAGAAAGCTGTATTGAAGCAAGCGGTTGCTGATCTGCTACCAGCGCAAATTCTGCTCCGCCCTAAAAGCGGCATGATGGTGCCCGTGCAGTTAGGATTTCAAAAATACTGGCAGCGACAGGCAAAGGCATTATTGTTGAATCGTCAGGCGGCGATCGCCCCTTATCTGAATCAATCACTCATCCAGAACTGGTTAAACTATCGCGGCGATACCTGGCGACGTTATGGCGTGAAGCTGTGGTTGTTAGTCAGTTTAGAAATTTGGTTGCAGGTTCACGGCAAATAACAACTTAACCAAAGCTGTCCGCCGCATAGATGTAACTGCCGCCAATACCATCCCCTACCAGCAGCAAGCCGCTATCTGTTTGATTAATCTCCTGGCTATTGGCAATACTACGCTGAAGAATCTGAAGCAATGTTTGGGGCTTAAAGGATTCTAGCTCGACCATATTACCTGCATCTAACCACTGCAACTCCTTCTGGGAAAAGGTTTGTCGAATGTGAGGAGCGAGATTTTTGGCAGCTTCAGCCGATCTATCTGAATTTTGAACAGACATGTCTTTTCTGGCTGCCATAATCTGCCGGGGTAGTAGTCCGACATCGACAATCACGACGTTACCTTCTGCAAACCAAATCGACTCAGTTCGTAGTCGATGTACAACTTCCATGCCAGCAGGACTGCAATCATGTAAGGCAAACACCCGCAGATCGGGATTGCGACGGAGCATTTGCATGGTTGTTGCAAAAAGGTGTTCAGGGTAGCCAGAAATGCTGAGAACAGCACAGTTATTTTCAAAGTGAAAATTATTCGCAATCAGCATGTGCGCGACCGCCACGCTATCACAAACAACCAAGCGATCGAAACTATAGGCGGTGACATCTGCTGGAGCAACAGGTTGAACAGGAATCATAGACTGGCGCGGCAGCAGCAGCTTTTCAGGCTCAGCATTCACCCGACTCCAACGTTGTAGCCAATCCTCTACCACACTTTGACCAATCAGCAATGGTCTGGGTCGCTTTGACGGTAATTTGGATCGCAACCTACTAATTAGCATCAGTACAGCCCCGATGCCGATAACCAGCCAGCCAATGCCCACTGCTGCCAGGAAGAATCCCAAAATCACCAGAAAGCATCCAAAGCCAAAGAGTGTATTACCTGTAGTTACAAACCCTTTTTTACTTAAGCGTTTTTCTAAAAAATAGAACAGTTGTTTGGGTGTGAAATATAGCGTGTTATTTGCTGACAGATCACTAAGAGCCTTGGCAAAGAAGGAATCTGTAAACCGTATTCCTTGCATCGCAGTCGGCTCAAACACAAATGCATGATTACAATTTTTACATCGCCCCTGATGACTAGTGCGATCGCGGAGGATGTTATCTGTGCCACATTGAATGCATTTCATAAAGTCTTAAAGTGAAACTCCTAATAAAATTCCGAACAAAACTGATCAGATTCGATCGCAGGGTTCAACTCAAACACCTGATTGGCTAATAACACCTGATAGTCTTCACGACGACGAATCAGGCGATGATGATTTTGCTCTAACAATACTTCTGCTGGACGGGGACGATGTAAAAAGTGAGACGACATGGCATAACCGTAGGCTCCCACATCCAAAATTGCCAGTCGATCGCCAATGGTTAATTTTGGCAATTGGCAATGTCGTCCCAGATAGTCACGAGAATAGGTGGTGTTACCACAAACATCCGTGGAATAAAAAGAATCCTCGCAGGGAGGAGTCATCGCGACAATTTTACGATAGCCGCCGTGAACCGATGGAACAGAGAGATTGGCAATGGTGGTATCAGTTCCCAGAATTTGTTGGTTATCCTGCCATTTCACCGAGACAACGGTGGTCAGTAGCATTGCACAACCCGCGATCGCCGCTCGTCCTGGTTCAATCACAAGTTTGGGCGATCGTTCCAGTCGCTGTAACCGCTCCGTCAATGCCTGACCGAACTCGTTCCAATCAAAGGCGGCACCCTGATGGTGATAGGGGTAGCCAAAGCCACCGCCAAAATCCAGGTATTCCCAATCGGGTAGCTGTTGGGCGATCGTGAGAACAGAGTCAATAACTTGAGTGAAAGCTTGAGTCGCGTTGGTGCCTGTGCCTCGGTAGAAATGTAGCCCACTCAGCTTAAGGTTGGCAGATTGGATCAGCGAAATTGCCGCTGGAAACTCCTGGGGACGTACCCCAATGCGGCTATCTCCGGTTAGATTTGGCTGATTCAACCGCAGCCCTAAACGGAGATGGGCAGGTCTGGTGGCTGGAGGCAGCGATCGATAGATTTCACAGCACAACTGCATCTGCGCCAAACTATCCAGATTCAGCATTGACACTCCCCATGCCAACACCTGCGCCATTTCTTCACGGTTCAGATTGCTGCCACTATAGACGATAGATTGTGGATGGAATCCTGCCTGCAATCCCAGATAAATATCACCGGGTGTGTTGGCGTGCAGCCCCCATTGGGCATCTCGAAAAATCCGCAGGAGTGAAAGATTGCCATTGGTGACGCTGGCAAAGCAAAACTGCGTAGGGGGATAGGCAATTGCCTGGGTGATGTGCCGAATCGTTTGTCTCAGGCGATCGCCATCATACACATAGAGGGGTGAACCGTAAGTGTTGAGGAGTTCTTGAGCAAGAGCGGGAGAAAGAGACTGGGGGATAGGAATCTTCCTGCTCTCCTTGTCAATTTGCTCCCAGGAATTAGATGCTATCATCGGTTGCCATACCTCCAAACTGGATAAGGTAGCCAAAAAGGATGATTCCAGGATTGATTTTCGAGGGGTTCGCCCAAAACCTGCGATCGCCACAATTGCCAAACAATCAATAGCCAGAGGATTTCGCCAATCCGTCGCCCCTGGATCATGCCCCCCAAGTTGCCGAAGGCAATGCGAGCAGCTAAATCAGCTTGCCACCGTCCTTCTGCCTGTAGCATACCAGGATTCAACCAAATTCCAAGTGTTCGCCACCACTCATTCAGACACCAGGCGGTTAAGGGAACCCCCATCCCACGCTTCTGTCGCCAGACAATCTCCGGTGGCAACCAGGAATCTACCGCCCGTTTAAGGATGTATTTTTCGCAGGCTCCTTGTAGACAAAGTTCACCCGATAGCTGAAAAGTCCATTGGGCAAGGGATAAGTCGCAAAAGGGCGATCGCACCTGCAACCCGTGAGCAAATGCCAGGTTTGTTGCCCGTGGGTGAATATTTTGTGCCCCTTTCAGCATCAAGGAAGCGCGGCGTAATCGATGTAAAAGCGATCGCGTTGCCGTAGAATCCAATGCGGGGTGCAGCCAGTTTTGAGGCTGAAGCTGCTGGATTTTGGCGTAAACGGCAGGCTGAAACACTTGCGCTTCGTATCCCCAAAGCCGATGAAAGGTGCGGAGGTAGTGATGTTCAAACGATTCGTCATGGTCTGGATGCTCGGTTTGATAAAGGCTAGCGGCAATTAAGGGTTTGTTCGTCCAGCCTGCAAACAACTGGTCGCCCCCTTCACCGTTGAAGATAATTTGGGTATCTTGACTCGCTGCCCGATGGAGCAAAAACAAAGGAACGGTGACTCCATCACCAAACGGTAGATCCAACGCTTTGATGGTAGGAACTAAGGCAGATTGAATCTGTCGGGAGCTGGCATCAACTTTGACGAGGGGAATATTGAGCCAGTCTGCAACTTGCTCGGCGTAAGGATACTCTGCAATACCACGGCTACCAAAATCAAGGGTGTAGGCACGCACCTTCACCCCCATTTGCACCAGCAATGCTGCCACAATCGAGGAATCTAAACCACCCGACAACAGCACACCTACTGGCTGATCCTGTAAGTCTTCAATTTGCCGTTCAACCGCCGCTTTCAACAGAGTTTGGAGCTGGGCGATCGCCGCCTGCTCATTGTCGATCGGGTTTGGTTCCTCCCGCCAGCCTGGAAAACAATGGGAGTCTAAAGGTGAAAGATTTCCAGATTGGTCAATTCTCCAGGTTTGCTCAGTTCCGGCTGACACCGCAGTAATCTGCTCAACTGGCGTGAACGGTGTGGGCACATAGGAGAAACAGCTATACCCATACAACGCTGCTAGACTAACGGTTGGAGATGCCACCAGTGGCAGTAGTAGCTGTAACTGCGAAGCAAACCAGACCACCTGTTCACGCTGCATCCAGTAGATCGACACCCGTCCAAAGGCTTGCCGTCCCAGGATCAAACAATCCTCTCCGGCTCGTAACCAGATATCGGCTGAAGCAATATCGTTTGGAGAAGCAGACGCTAAACCATTGGCTGAAAGGGTTGCCAATAGACCGTCGACAGCAGGCGGAAAGGCGATAGACCAATTGGCTGCTGTTTGATCCAGAAGCTCCCTCAAAGATTGTGCTAATGCTGCCGGATTGCCGCAGCCCCAATACCCCACAAGTTGATGGGGGCAGGTGGCGACCCCAAGCGTCACGCCTCGACTCATATCGCTTATTCCACAGCAAAGTCGGCATCACTGAGCAAGCGATCGCCCAAAAACACCTGGACTTTCCACATTCCCACAGGAGCAGCCAAGCCAATGGTATGACGGCAAACCGTATTCCAAACGGGTGTCGTGATCTCTTGGGTCTGATAGCGATTTTGATGAACAACCTGCCCCCCTGGATCAATCCAGCTACAGGACAGGGAAAGTTTCTGACCTACAGGCGCGTTCGATAACGTTACCCGATAAAACACTTCACTGTTGGCTTGTCGAGACACGCTGCTGAGGTTGCCGCCATTATCCTGGGCAAGCGTGACGCGATCGCGCTGAGCCGTGACGAGGGCAAGCGTCCGTTGCAGATTCTGGGTAAAGAGCGCTGTTCCCAGCAAGAGTAGAATACTCAAGCCGATGACGCTACCTACTATCCAGCGATTGCGTTGTTGTCGCGCTGCTAACGCTTCACGTCGGTGCAACTGTACCATAGCTTCTTCTAAAAGCTCTGGTGGCAAATGCAATTCTCGCAGAATATCTCTAACCTGTTCTGCATCCAATTCGGATTGCTGTCGCTGAGACAATTGCTGTACTTCTGCCACCACCTGTTCAAGCTGTGCTTGGCTTAATCGTTGTTCCATACCTCAAGGCATCTCCAAGAAAAACATATACCTTATGTGAGTTCGAGAGCTTTTCAAAGTCGAGGGGAGATCTCAAGATAAAGGTAACCGCACCAACCTTAAGGTCTCCCATGGTCTCCCATAAACATGATAGATGCTCCCACTCTATTGACCATCATTTATGTATCTGTACCAGGGATCAGGTAATAGGTGTAGCAGAATTAACCGGGTTTGCCACTGGCAACAAGGAGGGCGCAGGCAGTCCTAGTCGCTTGGCATGACAAGCCTCAGTTAGAAAATCCAACACCGGTCGTTGTTGACGTCTTAAAGAAGTCACCACCGTCATCATGCGTCCAACAAATAAACTGCCTTGAGCACTTTGAGAACCATAACTGCATTTTCGCCATTTCGCCATAACACTGCTGGACGGATGGCTTGCTCTGCTGCATTATTGGTGGGTTCAATCCCCTCCACCGTGACAAACAACCAGAGTGCAGGTTCTAACTTTAATAATTGCCGACAAGTTCCCACGGTTTTTGCCCAGGGTGTTTTCTCACCCGCAGCAATGACCTCAGCAGCAGTCTCAGTTAGCAACTGATGTACAGATTGGCGAATCGGTTCCACTTCCAGGATAAATTGCTGGCACTCTAGGGTTCCATCTCGAACCCGATGCCATAACTTAAACAATTGCTCTTGTTGTTTGAGCAGGGCTTGTCCCAACGTCTGACTTCTGCCGCCGCGTTGGGCAATTTTCGTAAAGTCTCGCTTCAAATGCGCCCAACAAACCTGTCGTTGCTCTAAGGTTAACCAAGTGTAACCACTGTATCGGTCACTGTTGACATAACCTGCAAATCCACTGCCCAGAACGGTTTGGGCAGCAGCAGCAGAACGACTCAATTGCACCTGGAAGTAACACACGAGAGCCGTCACGACCACCCAGAGCCAACCTTGAGTTCCCTGGGGATTGCCTCCGTCGCCATTTCCTTGCTGGAAACTGGTTTCATCAACACTCACTTGCCCTTGCTGCTGCACATACTCCTGCGCTGCGGCAACCGGCTCTGCTACCGCCTCGCTGATGTCTTGACGCAATCGTCCGACACTGCCCACCGACATCTCTATCTCAAAGATCTCCGCTAGCATCCGCACCACCATGCGGTGGCTTTGACGATACTCACCACTCAATATCCCCACCAAGGCGCATAAGCGGTCACCATAGCGCCTGCCATCCACCACTTCAGCCTCATATGCACGGGTCTTCTCCCCGCACCTTGGACAATCTAAAGCATGAAACCGATGTTCTACCACGATCGGTCGTAGGGGTGGGATTTCCACGATTTGACACCGTTGGGGCTCCGCATCTCTCCCGTTCAATTTCTCTCCGCAGACACAACAATGGCTGGGATAATGCTCTTGGATGGCAGCACAGTCTTCTGGACTATACAACTGTTGCTCATGACCTGCATGTCCGACTTGCCCCCCTCGTGCTCTCTTGCTTCTCGGCTTGGGGGGTGCCTTAAATCCTTGTGGTGTATCTTGAGAAGGCGGTTGTGACGAATTTTTTGAGTTCCGTTGCACCTGTTCCTCTAAGGCGGCAATCCGTTCCCCTAATCTTCCAATCAATTGCTTGACGCTCTCTGGGGTCTTCTCCCAGTCTGCTTCAGCAATCTCCGATAGGAACGGGGGCACTTGATTCTCCATAGACTTTAGACTATCAGGGTTTTCTGAAATTGCCTACTTTTACCGTCTTAATCCTCTGTACAGATACGATTGGTATCAACAACATGGCAATCGGCTGGTTCCGACCTTGCCCGAACCTCAACGGTAGTGCGATCTCCGATCTTGTAGGGTGCGTTCCTCAATGCAACTCTTGCTAAGCTGTTAGGCATTCAAACCGCACTAGTACAATCGACACAAAAGGCTTGCAGCAAGGGCTTTGCGGAAGTCAGCATGCAATTTAGATGCTCAACAGCTTACTCCACTGATAGATTTCTAGGAACGCACCATGTTCATGTATTGCTTGAAGCAAGCGATCGCAGGCTAACAATCCCGCTGAACTGGAACGAAGTCAAGTTATCGGTGAGATGCCAAGGGTGTCTGCGTCCGGTTGGCGGGAACGTTAGACATCAATCGCCTCACATTTATGTGGGTGAAAGATGCAAGTCGGGTCGATCATTGATGAACTGATCGTAAAATTGACATTTAAGCTGATAGGCATTCTCTTGAAGATTAAGGCTGTAAACTAGA
>Ga0169931_10010407_pt1 | contig 13258 bp, 8 predicted proteins | sample Kivu_15m_20L_FD_129675 | JGI IMG/M metagenome (GOLD analysis project Ga0169931, IMG submission 129675) | Freshwater microbial communities from Lake Kivu, Western Province, Rwanda to study Microbial Dark Matter (Phase II) - Kivu_15m_20L... | ecosystem: Environmental > Aquatic > Freshwater > Lake ...
TATGGTATTATAATACAACTAATGATGGTTATTTAAACACTATTAGTATTGAAAAATATTATGTTATATTTTTTTTATAAATAAATTTATTTTATAGTATAGAAAAAAATAAAGAGAATAAAATATATTGAATTATGTAAAAAAACTCATTTAAATTTATTGTATGTATGTATGGATGGTAATTAAATATTAAATCTATATAATCATAAAATAAAAAGTGAGTATAATGAGATTGTCTATTGAAGCTTAAGAATAAATAAACTGTTGTTTCTTGTATTGGCTAATTTAACGAATAAAAAGACTGATCAATTCCATCTATATCTACTAGTTCGTTTTCGTTGATTCGTTCCTTGATATCGAAGTCATAATGAAGTACATGATCATCCTGCTGCAATTTAAATAAATTAAAAACATTTATAAGTAAGGTCTTACATCATAATCCTCATTTCTATTTTTCATGTTTTTAAAGGTAAACCTTTTTTCTGAATCAAATTTCGGAGTTTGTTTTTTCTGATTCAAGACCCGATTACTGTTAAATCCTTCATTTTCTTCAATTTCTTGTGTGATTGATTCTGTGATAACATCTAAAGACCTTTTAGGATGATCATAATTAACTGAAATTTTATAATCTTCTAAGTTTTTTTCTAACGATGATGGTATTTCTTTTATTTCGAGATTATCACTATCTCCATCTTTATCTTTTCCTTTAATTTTTGTCTTCAGATTTTTTAATATATTCAGTTTATACAAGGTCTTGTTTCCATTTTCAGAATTCTCTGAGCTTTGAAGAGAAATCAAATTGGATTTATTCTTCGTTGTATTTGATGAATGCAAAGTACTCTCAAAATTTTCGCTTGTTAACAAAATTTCATTTGGCAATTCGATCTTGATCGAGTTTAGTCTTTTGAGATTTCTATCAGAAAAAGTTTCTTCTTCCTGAATTTTTGAAAAATTAAAATTTTCTAATTTCTTCTCGATTTTTTTATCTTCATGGAATTCCTCAAACTGACCTTCACTAGATCTATTTGGTGTAAGCATATATTTAATCCTTTCATCCCTGTTAAGATTTATTGTGTTCATATTCGTTTCTTTCTTTTTTCGAGGCGATTTATTCTTCCTGTTAAGTTCCTCTATCTCTTTTTTTTTCCTCATAATTTCTAAGTAAGAATTACTAGAGGTGCCAGCATAATTTTTATCTTTTTCTTTTAAAGATAAAATATCATAAGACTTAATAGATTCGATATTAGAAAAGATTGAATTACTCTCAGTGTGATATGAATGGCAGATTTTCGAAATGACTTTACTATTAAGTGAATTCATGCTGCTTATTTCTGATTTAATTTTGAAGTTTGTATTGGAATTTATTTTCTTTTTTGAATAGATGATTGTTTGAATTTCTTCTGTTTGTATAGTTTCGTCTACCATTTCATGTTTTGCGTTTTCATTTAAATTCTGAGTCGAATTTAAATCCTCGGTTTGGTATTCATAGGAGTACTCATCTGTTATTTTAATTGGATTTAAATCTTTTTTCCTTAAATCTATTCTTAAAATGTTTGTGTTGATTTTTATATTTCTGTTAGATATTTTGGATTTTTGAAGGGCTGTATTATATGAAGGAGATTTTTCTCTTTTATTATTTATAGTTCCATATTTAGATGGACTTTTCGAGGTCGAATTATTTATAAAAGTACCATAAGGAGAGTTAGCTTCATTGATTGCTGTTTTATTATTGTTAGGTGAAGTTTTCCTTAGATGTTTATCTTTGTTCAAATCGTTGTTTGAATTTGATTTTGTAATAATAGTATTAGAGTTCTTTTTAGTTAAGTTTAATTTCACAGTTTTAAGATTAGAATTCGAGTTTTTTTTAACTGTAGGATCACTGCTATCAGAAATACTAACAACATTCTCTTTTTGTTTTCTTAGAATGTTTTTATTTATATTTGAGGTCTTTTCTAATTTAGTGTCTGTTTCTTGTTTATCCTTGGTATCACAAACAAATATATTATTACCGCCTTCTAGTATATTAATCAAATTATTTAAACATGAATTAGATTTTTCATAATTTGTGTTAGTTCTAATTTTATTCCCTTCCAAACGTCTGCCTCTTCTTACAAAAAAATCAAAATATGAATCAACATAATTTAGGTCCATAGCACCTTCTGCATTAATTTGAGAAAACCCTGGATCAAAAATTTTTAGATAATTAAAATTAATTTGTCTCTCGTTATGTAAATTGAGTATCTCTCTAATAAGAGTGTTGCTAAGATTGAAAACTTTTTTTCTATCACTTAATTTCTTGGTTATATTCGACTTTCTCATCTGTGGATCATTCGAATTTTTTGTGTTACTTAAATTATTAGATGATCGGGGATATTTACAATTAGTAAAATATTTTTTTATCTTTAAATTTAAAGCGGATTCACACATATCATCTTCAGTAGAATAAATTGTATTCGTATTAGTATAGGTATTAACATAAGAATTAGAATCATATATAGAAACAGTATTTTTATTTTTATTTTGATTCTTGCTTTTCTGATTGCTTTTAGATTCAGGAACTCCCATTTATAAAAAAACAAACACAAAATAATATATTAATAACTTAAGTAGAATATTCAATTAAATTTCTTATATTCTTTGTAATAATTATTAAGAATTAATTTTATTTAACACTCTTTCATCAACTCAGGATAATACAACCTTCCTATATTTTTCGCAGCTTCCCACCAGGTAGGTCGCTCACTCATCGTTTTGACTAAATGAAAAAATTAATATGAATATAAATCTAAATTTTACTTTTATTAATCGTGAACTCAAATATTTTTGCCATTTCTGGTGTGGTTACATTTTCGCTGCTTTTATTTAACTTTTTGTTATAATCCACGAAAGAAATTAAAAACTTTTTGAGGAAAAGATTACACAAGCATTCAATCTCATTGTTTAGAATAAACAAATCTTCATTATTAGAGAAGATTAAATAAAAAAGTTTGAAAATGTCTGCCCAGAAATTATCGTACTTTACTCTAAGATTGATGAATCCGCTGTAAAAGCTTACTAAGCTTTGATTGATTTCTTTAAACCGCAATAAAGGAAATTTTGTGTTTTCTAGCATAAAAATTAAAGTTTCAATGAAGCTTTTCTGTATGTCTTCAATTTCAATCAATGAAGATTTTAGACAAAACTGAAAAATGAAAATAAACAAATCCCATTTTTCTTCGTTCGTTTTAGGAAGAGTGTGAACCAATTTCTTTACAAGACTGTTTATAATTTCTGAAATGATTTTGTGAGTGTTCTGATTAGATACATTTGTGTGATTGCCAGAATTTGCTGAATAAAAGTTCAAAAAGTTTTGAAGAAGATTAGTGTCGTAGAAAATCCTGATTACTTTATAAATCCAATTTAAAGAATCACTCGACAACAGAGTAATATCAGTCACACAATCAATCAAATTCTTAAAAAAGATTAAGGAGCTATTCAGCTTTCCTATTAGATAGGGATTACTTCCTACTGAGATAATTTGACTGGAGAAATATTCAGAAATTTTATAAATCAAATTCACGTTTTGTTCGAAGACCCTGTCGATGATTTTTCTTTGTGAATGAGATTTCAGATTTAAAATAAATCTGTCGTTGTTTTCCATTATATAAAAAAGAACATCTATATTCTCTACTTCCTGATAATTTTCCAGAATCTGGAAGTAATCCTCTATTTCGATTACATGAGAAAATCTTGTGATGACTTCATACAAGAAATGATTGGCGAACAAAAGATCGAAGATGTTTTCGACTTTGTCGAAAACTCTTTTAAATTCCATTTTAGATTTAAAAATGTTGAAAAGATTTTGCCAAATTTTCATAAATTCCTTTTCTGAGAGGTCTTTGTCTAAGATCTCGTTCAAGAAAATTAAAGAGTAGTAGTGCTCCCCTTTGCTGTTTAATTCTAATATTTTCGAAGCTGCAAGGGTAACAAAGAAAATAAACTCTTCATCTTGATTTTTTATGATTTTTATAATTTTGTCTAATTCAATGAGATCGTCGCTAAAGTTTTTCACGTGAACAAAATCTTGTGACAATTTCAAATTTTTCGTGATTAATTTTTTATATTCATCTAGAGTATATTCTGTCTCTTGCTTGGAGTTTCTTGAAAAAATGTAATCGAAAATTCCTCCAGAATTTGTTTTACGGTTTTTTTTAGTGTTTATGATGAGAAAAGCTTTTTGTATTAAATTTTCGATAAAAGTTGAATATTCACTAAGATTTGAGGATTTGTCATTTATTTTGTGCTTGATGATGTCTAAAATTGCTTCGAAATAAATTTCCAAATAAGAATGAAAGTTTTTGGAGTAATTGATTGAGATGTTGAAAAACAGGTTGTACATATTCACTAAATATCTTTTGTCGAAGTTGTCAGAATTTATGATTGTGTTAAGGCTCATCTAAAATTTATTTTTATTTATAATAAGAATATTTACAATAAGCTTATCGATGCATTCGTTTTGTCCAATTTTCTTAGAAATTTCACACACCCTCTCCAGAATTTTTAAAGTGTTTGCGTCTTTCAATTCGTAAAATTTATAAGGGAGGCTCATAAATGAATAAAACAAATCTTCCCAAAGTAGATAATAAGTAGATTGGAAGTTTTTGTGATTTTCTAATTCTTTTAGATTAAGGTCGCCCAAAGAAAAATTTTCGTAAAGTATCAAAGAAGGAAAGAGAAGGATGTTATCCACGTAGGATTCTTGTTCTACTTCACTCACTGATTTATTTTTGTGAAAATATTTTTCAAAGTTCATAAGCTTATCGACAATATTCTCATTCTTTGCAATTTTCTCTGAATTTAGAATTTTGCTTCTTAAGATCATAAATAACTCCTCAGATTTTGTGAAGTTTCCGATTCGAGGGTTTGCTACTTTAAGAGCATCTTGAGAAATTCTTTTATAAATATTTTTGAAGATTTCCACTGAGAATGTGTCATATAACTTTGTGGCGAGGTTGTTCTTAATAAATTCTTCACATGTCATGTGCTTAGTTAAATTAGGGTTGTGTAAATCAGTGTTTAGAATCAAAATAGAATAGGCAAGAGTTGTCACCTCGTCTTCTGTCCTGTAAGGAAAATCTTCTGAATCCTTGTTGTCGTTATAGAATTTTTTAGAGAACATCATGATTATGTTGTAAATTTGATGTGGCTCCCCGCCTAGTTTAAAGGAAGATACCAGAGTTTCATATGCGCGGATGATGTCCATCCCTCTGAAATCAAATGTATCGCAGTACTCCTGCATAATCAGATTACTGAAGTCGTGATTATCTGCGATAGTCTCATATAAAATGTTTATATCTATGTAATCTGAATACTTCAAAAAATTTGCTAATGACATTGCTACTTTTTTATATGCTGCTTGCACTTCTACCGGCTCGTTCTTCAATTCTGCTTTTGGCTCTAAATTTTTCAGTTTGAAAATTCCAATCAACTTTTCCTTAAATTTTTTGAATTTGCCGTTATTAATCATTTTCGTAATTTCGACCCAAATGTCTGACAAATTTTGGAAATTTTGTAAAAACGAATTTTTGAAAAAATCATTCGAAAATTCTGACACATCAGAATGTTGGAAAGCTGTAAGAACACGATTGAAAGAAACAAGATAAGTGATAGAAATTATTTTTTTCAAATAATCAAATTTTCTGTTGGTTAAAGTGTAATATTTTGAAATAGAATTCAACAAATCTGAGATTATATTGTGATTAATTTTAGTTAAATCGTAGTTGATGTAAGCAAAAATTAGAAAATCATGTTCGTCTATTAATTTGTTGAGACTTTTGGTTATGATTTCAAGTACTGTTAATTTTATGTTAGAATCTTCTCCTTCCCCTAGAAAATCGAAATAAGTTTGGTATCTTCTAATGTAGAGAAATTCGATAATTTTCTGAAGGTTGAATCTCATCCCAACATTTGGGATTTTCAAGGATTTTTCCCAAAGCAGTTGAAACAGCTGACAAGAGTTTATGACAATAGAGTAATTATCCCAGAATGAGAGTTCTATCATAACACGTGTAAGCTTTTCTTTGATTTTGTCATTAAGAATAAATCTCACAACTGATTTTTCTTGAACTCCCTTCAAGATGATTTTGACCAGTTTCAAACAAAGAATAAGAGTGTTGACATAAAAAATCTGTTGTGAGTACTCTATAGAGTCCTTTAAATCGTCTTTGAATTTTGCGATTTCTAACATTTTAGACAACAAAATTTCGAGGATTTTAAGAATGTCTTCCCTATTGCTAAAATCTGATTTTTCCCCTCTGTGAATAATTTTCTTAAAAATGTTTGAGATGAAACTAGAAACTTTGTCTAAAAAGATATCATTGCTTAATGCGAAAAGATTATTCTTTGTTACTAAAAGAAAATTGAAAAGCTCTAATATGCTTATATCTCGACTAAAGTTGTCGTTGTCGATTTTGTCTAAACTTTTGAAAATGATTTTTGTTATTTTCAGACTAATTTTGGAGTCTCTGATTTTATCTACGTATTCTATCTTCTTCTCTATTAAAATTTGATAAATCTTCACATAAAAATGTGAAAAGTATTTTGAGAAAATGTCAGCAATTTTGCTATTCAATTTTGAAATTTTTTTGAGGAATTTTAGATAAAAATTTAAATAAAGTTCAGTGAATGAATTGTTCGTGTTGTATTGGAAGAGAATTATAAACAATTCGAAAAGTGTATTAAGAAATGATATTGATTTGTTTATGGAAGTTTCTTGAATCTCGTGATTAAGAGCAAACGAGAATAGAATCAATTCTTCAAGTTTAGTGATGAGTTTTTCTAAATGGTCTCTTATACTTGAAAAATATTCAAAATTTTGTTTGATGTTTCCTAATAATTTTATTAGAATTTCTCGCATTTCTACATTCAATAATAAAATTTCGTCAGTTCCGTTGATTGCACTGATCGCTGCGAATTCTTCTATTATGAATCCTTAGATTAAAAATTTATAATGTTACTTTTTTCTAAAGAAAAGGATTCTTCGAGGGAGGTTTGCTCTTTTGAATTATCTGCTGTTAATTCCATCATTTTTTAATAATAAAATTAAAATATATAATACGGAATTATTTAAATATGAATATATTAGTTATTTTTATTTTATTTTCTCTTCTTTTTTCTTGTGTTAGTGGTGTTACCTCCTGGCATTCCCATTCCTGGTCCCATGAACATGCCCATCATCATTTTTTCCAAATCTTTCATCATCTTCTGGTTTTCCTTTGAATTCTTTTGTTTTCCAAAGGCTCCTCCTAATCCAAAATCGAAGCCCATGTCATCACCACCGCCCATCATCTCTTCTATAAATTCTTCATCGAATTTTTCTTCGTTTTTCTTGTTGATTTCGATTGCTTTCTTCCAAGAGGCTGATTTAACATACGGTGACGATTCATATTCTTTTTGATGTGTTTTAATAAAATGTGTCTTCATTGAATCGAAGGAAAGTTTTTTATTTTCGCAAATTTTACATGAGAGTTTTCCTGATTTTAGCTCTTTAGTATTTTCTTCAAAAAAGTCAGCGAAATAGTCTTCTTCCATGTCATCGTCATCTGAATCATCGTCATTTTCATCATCTTCTTCAGAATGATTGAACAAGGTCTTCTTGTCGTTTTTTTTATTTCCAGTGTTGTCAGATTCTACCTCTTCTTCCCAATCATCGCCTTCTAGTTCTTGTTTTTTGTCAAGCCAGAATTGAAGTGGATGCGTGCTCTCTAAACCACTCCCTGGTCCATACATATTATAAGGCAGGTTATCTTTATATTTAATATTTTCATGGTCGATCTCTGGCTCTTCGCTAAGTTTGTGATTCTGTTTCTTTCCTTCATTTTGCTTTCTTAGATACATCAAGTGTATTCCATGTCTTTCCTTAGTTGCTCCTAGGCCAAAAGGATCCTATTAATTATTAATTCCAACACTTACATTGAAGAATTCCTCATCAAAAAAGTTAAAAGCATCTTCAAAATTGAAATTTTTCATAAAATCTTCATAATCCCAATGATCTTCGTCTACTGTTCCGTATTTGTCATATTTTTTTCTCTTGTCAGGATCGGATAAAACTTTTATTTAAATCATATCAAATGTTAATATTATACTTGAATATGCATGGGAAATGCGTTGAAATTTCTCGGTACAATCAGGATCGTCTTTATTTTTATCTGGATGAAGTTTCTGTAAAATTAAAACAATTAAGGCTATATAGTCTTAAGATACCATCGCTAATTTTCTGAATGCCTTTTTGATTTCTTCCTGTGTTGCAGTTTTGTTGATTCCTAACTCCTCATATAAATTAAAATTAAATGACATTAATTTAAATAAAAATAAATCAATAAAAAAGTTTTATTTAATATTACGAATAATAAAGTCTTATTTATAAAATATTTTACAAGTCTAAGTTCGTTATTGTTCAGATATGCTATATAATTAAAAATTTAATTTGAATAAATATAAGAATAATTGCTTCAATATATCAAAACTTGGAATAGATGATGAGATATTTAGTATTTTGGAAATGATTTATATCAGCTTATCAGCTGTAATCCAAGGTATTAATTAAATCATCTATGATGGAATTGAAATTAAAAACTTTGTCGTTAACTGATCTAACATCAGGCATGTTGTGCAAGTAATTAAGAAGATAATTGAGAAGATTAAATAATTCTCTATCTTCTTTGTCGTTGTAGAAAGAATTAATCAGCACACCGTTTGAAATCTGATTAGTGAAAGAGTACAAAGAATTATCGACTATGATGATATTTTCTGGCTTTCTATTAGCGAAGATACGGAGATCTTTGATGAAAACTCTGTTTTTTACGCAGATGCAGTTATTTCTGTAAAATCTTTGCTTAAAGATTTTATTTTCGGGGTCTAACATGTTCAAAACTGCATCAGCGTATTCTTTCATTGAGGCGGTGAATACTACAATTTCAAATTTGTCAGAAACTGTCTCGAGGAAACTGCTTAATCCTGGTCTGATAAAAACTGGCACTGATATTTCGCAATTTTCGTAGTTAAAGGCTACAATTCTATCGGGATCTGCGTAGTTAGAATCGAAATCTGCATGGATAAGAGTCTCGTCTAAGTCTAATATAAGAGTTTTTCTGTTCCCGTTGCAAGGCTCGAAACTGGGTAACATGACTTTTTTGTTCTCTAACTGTTCGTTGTAATTATACTGCCTCAGATGTAGAATAGATCGAAGTGTTCTATACACATAGTTATGGTAGTTGCCTTGGAAATTGAGAGAAGACTCGACGTATTCAAATGGCATTTCCGTATTTTCTTTATCGCTATTAACTTCATTTTCTGCCGGTGAATTGCTTGGAATAGGGACCGCTGCGTTTTGAACATTATCATGTTTCTCTGGATTGGATGTTAGATTTTCGAAGAGCCAAGCCAAATCTATCGTAGGGGAATCGTCCTTCCAATTACAAACTGCTGCGTCCTTCTCTTTTCTAATGATGTTTTAAATGATGTAAAAATTCTTACAATTTGTAACTAAAATGGCCAGAGTGTTTTGGTTTGGTCCCAATAAGAGACGATCCAGCTTTTAAACTGACCCCAGACACTACTAACATTTTTATCTAAAATTTAGAAATTTAATTACTTATATACTAATAATTATCCTTCAAATTTATTCAGAATTTTTATATATAAAATATTGTGTTAAATTTTTAGTTTGTTTTAAATTACCCGATTATTATATGAAAATTATTGATCATAATTTTTTTCTTATAATTTACAAAAAAATTAAAATTTTATTAAGTAAAGAGAGAGTAATAATTTACGCGCTCAATTTATTTATTTGAAAAAGTGTTTCTTGTAGAAAATCTGGGCTCAGTAATTTTACTATTTTGTGAAGATTTTGGAAAGTGTCTAGACGCAGGAGTGACTTCTCCCATTACTATTAAATAAATTAAAAAAAATTTGTTACATCCCCTAAGAGAAGATTTGATAGCGTTCATTTCTTCGTCTAATTTTTTTAATTGCAAGTCTTTCTCCTTTAATTTGTTATTGAATTCAGCTCTCTCTGCCACAATATTTTGTTCTAAGTTAAGGATCTTTTTTTCTTGCATGTGAGACAACATAATCAATCCCTTGATTAATCCTTTATTAGAAACATCATCTAAATTTGAAAAGAGTACTATAAATTAAAAATTTTAAAAATATTTTATTTTATAATTCGTCATACACTGTTCATCAAAATTTTCTAAATTTTCTCCGAAAATACACTTCAACTCCAGCAAAATTTTCGAATAATCACATTCTTCTGAAATGATTGAAAAAGGAGTATCACGAGTTACTTTGTGAGTATCGTTTTTCTTATTTGAGATGCTCATTTTACTATTAGAATCATTATGAGAATTAGCAAGTGAATTTTTGTTTACACCATTCCCTGCGATTTGAGCTTTTTTATTTGACATTATCAAATTTTTGTTGAGTGAATCCTTGTGCATAACTTTACTTGTTCTATTAGAAATCATCGGAATGTTATTCTTTGTCTTTGGAGGAGTTTTTGAAGTTGATTTGATTGTCTTAATGGAAGTGTTTAAGTTCTTATTGATATTACAATTAGGTAACTTTTTATCAATTGACTTTACCAATGAGGATTTATTAGGAGGATTTGAAGAGCCCAACTTTGTCTTTTGCTTCTGTGTAAATTTAGTCGAAGTGTTTGATGTTATCATTGAATCTGAATATTTTCCTCCCTTTGTAGTAGACATATCTGTACTCTTAGTCATTTTAGAATTTCTACTTTTATTATTTATTTGATTCTTTTTGTTATTGTTGTTAAAATTCTGGGAGTTTATTGGAAGATTTTTTATTTGGCTCTTCCATAGGATACTTACCTTTTTACTTAAATCGTTAATGTTAATAAATTTATCATTCTGTAAACTACCGGAATCTTTTTTATTAGGCAATATAAAATTATCATAAGTTGCAAAGTTATCTAATTGATTTAGACAAGTAGCTTCTTCAAATGGCTTTAAATGGTATTCTGTCATGTTGATATTCATGCTTTCGACCTTCCGATGAGAAAAGTTCTTATTAGCGAAATTCTGATTGTTTTCTTCTCTCGAAGAGTCTGAATAATTTTCGTTGCTTTCTGTTATCAGCAAATTATTTTTTTCATTGAGAACTTCTAGTACGTTAAATTTTTCATCGAGAATTGTAGTTTCTCTAGGTGCTTTTATATTAATTGACTTAATGTTTGAGAAGATGAGATTTTTTGTGTTTTTGAGAGTGTTATGAGCATTGATGTTGGAAGAATTATCAATATTATTTACATGCTTCGAATTGCCATCAAAGTTTTTATTATCTTCGCTCATTTTATTATTATTAGAAATTACTTTTAGTTCTTCTTGATCTTCAGTTAAACCCAAATTATCTATATTACTAGTTTTAAAATTTCCAGCTGATTCTAATTTAGATAATAGATTATCCAAGTTATCTTTGGGTACCAATAAAGAAGGATATATATCTCTGGTAGGAGAATTCTTTAAAGACTGGCACTCGGGGTTTTGTTTAGAGTTTTTGTTATTATTTGTAACATTTGAAAGTGAATCCTTTTCTGCTAGATCTTCCATCGAATCTAAATGTTTGTTTTTATTTTCGTTTATATTCGCATTATCTAATTCAAGTGTTTGACTTGTTGAAGGATCTAGTAATGTTTTTTCATTATTTATTCCGATTTCTTCGGTAATTTCTTTATTTAATATTTCAGACATAGTAATAGATTATTAATAATTTTATCGCTAATAGGAGAAATAGTGTATATTTTATTTCATGCAAATGTTTGATAACAAAAGAACTCTAAAGAATTATGTTAAAATAATCCCCTTTAAAAAAGGTGTTTAAGATTATTCTTTGATTCTACTTAAAATAAGTTATATATGTTGAAGATAATTTTTAATTTAATTATTAAAGGATTAGTTTTTTAATTTAGCATAAATAAAGGCATGAATATTCTAAAGCAAACAGTAGGAAATACAAATTATTACCCCTATTGTGGAGTGTCTAGTCTTTTAAGAAATTTCTGAACCATCTCGAAAGTTAGGAAAGTAGCAGCGTTGATAGGCGGTGCACGAATTAAGCAAGGAGTTAGTCCTTTGAAGAATCCCCCTAATCCCTTTTCCTTGTAGATCAATTTAGATGTAGAGACAATTGAATTATATTTTCTATTTTTAGGGTCGTCAGCCTGAATGTAAGACTTAATTACATCATGAGGGAAAGTAGAAATCCACAAGAAAAGTCCAGATAATGCTCCATAGGTCATAACTTTAAGTAGAGGAATGTCCTTTCTGTTTCCGTATTTTTTTTCGCTTAAGCCCATCAGAGATTCATACAATCCAAAGTAAACCGCATAAGCAGGAACTTCTCTAAATAAAGTTGCGGAATATCCTTGATATATTCCTTTGAAACCATTACTGCTAAATATTTTTCTAGCGCAGTCTATTGTCCCTGTATATTTGGATTTTTCTGATCCTGTGTTTGTTTGAACTTGCATTTGGATTCTTAACAATTCGACTGGGGAAATAACCAAACTATTACATGCACCTGCGAACATTCCGCAATAAATGTAATCTTTTATTTCTAGTTTTGAAGAGTTTTTAAGACTAAGATTTCTGTTCGAAAAATAATTTTTGGCTATTTCATTAGATCCGAATTGAATTGCAACACAGAAAGATATTCCAATAAGAGGAGATAAAGTACCCTTATAGAATGCTGAAATACCTTCATTTTTTAAAATCGACTTTGCTGTATCTAAGGGAGATTTGTATATATCAGGTTTCGTTTGCATTCTGACCTTCACGATATCAAGTGGTTGTCCTAAAAGAACTTGAACTATTCCTGCTACGCTCCCTGAAACAAAATCTTTTAAGGACATTAAGTTCTTCTTTTCTTCCATTAATAATTTTAATCTAATAATTTTATTTAATATTTTATAAGAATAATGTGTTCTTATGGAATTATTTTATATAATTAATTTAGTAACTTCAAAAGTTGGGAAAATTTTCAAACGGTTCATGGGGATTGGGGATTGGGGATTGGGGATTGGGGATTGGGCCCAATCCCCAATCCCCAATCCCCCAATCCCCAATCCCCAATCCCCATAGATACTTTATTTGTTTTTGAATTAAAATAAAACAAAATTTGTATATTTTTTATTGTAATTTATTATTTATTTTGAAATTTGTATTTAAATATTATATTTAAAATTAGCTTTAAAATA
>Ga0169931_10010408_pt1 | contig 13258 bp, 11 predicted proteins | sample Kivu_15m_20L_FD_129675 | JGI IMG/M metagenome (GOLD analysis project Ga0169931, IMG submission 129675) | Freshwater microbial communities from Lake Kivu, Western Province, Rwanda to study Microbial Dark Matter (Phase II) - Kivu_15m_20L... | ecosystem: Environmental > Aquatic > Freshwater > Lake...
AACACTAAATGTGCCAGTAGTTGATGATACTAAAAAGGTTCCTCTGATAGTATTAGTATTTAAACTACCTAATTGAGTCCATGTGCTAACTCCATCACCAATTTTAAAGATTTTATTGGTAAGATCGTATCCTGGTTCGCCACTTGCTAATACAGGATCTTGGATCAGCCAATCGGAATAACTTCCTTTGCGAAATTGTATTAAATTATTGATTGGCATTTGTATCCTATATCATTAAGTTTTACCTTTTATTATAGGGAGTACTATGATAGTATCCAGTATGATTATGGAGATCCGCCGTCAATATGGGCATATGTTATAACTAAGGGACTACCAGCACTAACGCCGCTAAAAGCTGTTAGTCCAGCAAATGCGGTTTTAGTTTGTCCTAAATTAATAACGGTACTACCTATTGTTATTCCACTATTAGCTAAATTAGTAACAGGAATATTGGTTGGTAAATATGCTACGCCAATAGTTCCAGCATTAATATTACTAGCATTTAAATTAGTAATACTTGATCCATTACCATTAAATGTAGCATATACTGTACCAGCATAAAAACTACCAGTATCGTCTCTTGCAACAATAGTTCCTGTAGCATTAGCATGGGTTGCATTACTAGTTATAGTATATGCTGTACCATCATCAGCATTAGCCGCTGTGGCCGATAAGCCTGTGCCAACAACACTAACCGTACTAGCATATTGACCCGTGGTATCTGTTCCAAGAGCGACACTATTATTAGCAATAGATGTATTAATAGTGAGAACGCCATTGGTTAAATCTGTAAGAGTAACGCTAGCACTACCAGTAACATCTCCTGTTAGTGTGCCAGTAATAATTGGACTTGGCAAACCACTTAAATTAACAAAATTTCTATAATAAGATCCATGTTGTCCATCTAATAGATCAGCATTTAAGTTATTAACAAGAGTACTAGAAGTTACAGTTAACGGAGCTGTTCCATTACTTACTGTGGATGTTAAAGTATTAGCACTAACATTACCAGAAGTATAAACATTTGGAGTTGCTCCAGAATTACTGATAAATTCCCATCTAGCATCATTAATGTCCCAAACTATTTGATGAGTTAAACTATTATCATGGTCTAATACTTGTAAACCACCAAGAGTTTCAGAGCCAGAAACATTAACCTGAATAATATTATCTCCAATATCCACAGTAGTACTATTAACAGTAGTAGTTGTGCCATTAATAACTAAACTTCCTCCAACAGTAATATTACCAGTAGTAGTAATAGTTCCTATACCATTGATATTTTTATTACTATCTAATACAACCGCCCTGCCACCAGCAGCGGTACCCGCCGTAACACCAGAAAGATAAGCTAATTCGTTTAGTGATGCTGTAGCGCTAGCATCAGTGATATTACTCCAAACATGAGTATGACTACTAAAATCATTAATAAGAGATGTTGGTATCCCTGTTACTCCGATACTTAGTGTATTATTACCATCATCATAAGTTATTCCTATTCCACTACCATTTCTTAAAAATCCTGTACTAACATGATCTCCGCTAGCAATAACATCCTGAACTTGTTCCTCATTAATGGATGCTGCTGTAATACGAGCATCAACAGCGCTATTAAAATCACCGATTAAACTTGAAGTTAATCCACTAACATTAATATTATAATCATCACCATTCTGTACAATATGTATACCTGTACCAGCGGATAAAGTAACAGGAGACGATCCATTAATTACTATGTTTCCATCGCTAAGACTAAGAGTAATATTGCTACCAGCAAGAATTTTATTGGTTAATTTAACACCAGTAACTTGACCACTAGCATTTGTTAGACCTTCTAAGCCAATACCACTACCAGAAACAAGATCATTATATCTCACAAACGAGTATGGTAAATTATTCCATACTGTACTACCATCACCTATTTTTAGTCTTCCTGTATCTGTTTCATATCCGAATTCACCAGCAGATAAAACAGCTCCTAAATTACTATTAGAAGAATTCCATGAACTTGCTGTTCCTCTACGAATTTGAATAAGTGTATCTCTTGGCATAGTATGTTTCTGTTATGTTAAGCGTAAGATTAGGGTGTGCCACAATCAAAAGAGTATTGATCTAAATAATTATCTAGTCCATCAAAACCATTTCCAAAAGTACCCAACCGAATTTTTGCAAAAGGTATATCGTCTGGCAAATCACTAGCCAATATTTTTTCTGTATTAATAATTTCTATAAATACACTATTCTCATCGATAGTGACTATATTATCTTCTATGGAAGATTCTATCACCACTATGTTGCTCATGTTTGACAATCCAAAGCTGTTTCTGACTCGCTATATCTCTTATGTATAGATATTACACCATACAATAATCTAATAGTATAATTTCCTCCTTCACTATAAAAATCGTCCGGAGACTGTAGTTCAAGATCATATTTCGCAGTATCGAAGTCGAATGTATTGGTAGTGTCGGACGGTAATAAAAGTACTATTTTACCATTTGATCCATCAATATAGAATTTATATAATGTATAGTCTATATTAGTAGTAGAATAAACTTTAATTGTTGATAGATTTCTTTTAGCAATATCTTTATACTGGGTATACATTGTTAATCTAGCGCACCAATTGGTTAAATTAATAATATTATTATCAGAATCTTTATATGTTGCTGCTAATCTAAAAGATGAGCCTCTTTCTATAGAAAAATTATATTGGCTTGCTGACATAATTATACCCCTTGGAGTATCTATTGATGAAATACACCTGTATATAAAAAAAGCCGCCCAAAAGAGCGGCTTTTTTCATAAACATTAAAAAGTAAGTGGTTGATGATCAAAGTGATCCGAGCAAAACTCTACGATTATCTAGAACAGCAAAGCCTTGTTCTGCCCAGCCGTAGAAACCAGCTCTCTTTTGACGATGTAGTGTGTCATCTTCAAAAATTTGAACCTGTTCACGAATTGGCATTATAAAGCTATCTCTCTTACGTAGATCTAGACCAACAACAATTTCTGTTGCGTGGTTGGTTGGCATAGATGCACTAAGAGTATTGCTATAGAATAGCTGATATTCTTGGCCATCACCTAGTTCATCTAGATCATGAAGATTGATTCCAAATACTCTATTAATACTACCGTCAGCAGCAGTATAAATTTCTCTTCGAGTAATTTCATCAACCTGATCAACACCCCAATTACGGATATCTTCCATAGCTTCGGGAGAAACATAAAGATCAGTTAGCATACCACGATTATTACTAGCGCTATTACCACCACCATTTCTTCGCATAACTGTCTTCATTAGACTAACCAATCTCTTTGTGAACTGGCCAGCATCAGCATCGCTGTCATAAACAACAATGTTGCGATCAACGCCAGCGGCTAATAGAGTGTGCCAACCGTCATCATTCATCTTCTTGACGAACGAGGCTTCTAGCACTTCCATAGCACGACCAACAACATCCCAACGAGCATCACGAGCATACTTTAGGAGATAGTCAATACTAGCGCCAATATCAAAGGTTGGGACCATAACATAGTCGCCCTCAACATGACGCTCTGGAATATAACCATGATTAGGAATTGTGTATGCCACAAAATCCTTTTCAGTACCAGGAGCCAAAAAGTCTAATGGAAATTCTGGAGTAGCACTTTGAGCAAGTGTGATTGGCTCAAAAATGCCGTCTAGAATATTACCATTGAGAATACCTTGGCGTAGTGGTTGTTCTAGGGCCTTAGCGAACTCTGAATTAGCAGCAAGAGATGTTTCTCTGTGCTGTGAACCAGATCTGATCAAAAGATCAGTTAACTCTGGAGTTGGTTGAAAAGATTTGGTATTTACTGCTGACATGTTTATTTTCTCCCTTTATTTGTTATTAGGCAATATTTACTGCTACTTTGACATAACCATCTGCATCTTTTGAACTTAAAAATCTGCCAACGCTGTAAACCGCATCTTCTGTAGAACCATCTGTTGGAGCAGTGGCAGAGAAATTACCACTAGCACCCACATAAGCTACGGCACCAGCACTTGGAGTACCAACAACCATATTGGTTGTTACTTGACCAACTTGTAGCAAAGTAACTTTGCCACCTACTTGTACCTCATCTTTATGCCAATTGATGTGTTGTCTAGTTAAATCTAGATTAACAACATCGTTGAGAAGAACACCGACTGGTTTGGCTCCGCTGGTTGATGCAACATACGCTACGACAGCGCTTGCATCGTCCATGGCAACGCCCGAACCACCGGTAGATACCGAAGCAACGCCGCCTCTAGTAGCTGTTGTGTTCATGAAAAAAGACACATCTGTTTGTAATTCAACACGATCTGGTTTGATAGCCATATTTTTTCTCCCTTATTTCGAGGTTTTACCTAGTCTAGCGCTTACAAATTCTACAAGTTCTGCACGAATACTAGCTTGAGACGATTCTGCTTCTAGTTCATCATTGCCAACGCTGATACTTACTGTATCATCTGTTTCAACTGTATCTAGAGCTGTTTCTAGCTCTGTTTCTTCTGAGGCCATCATTTTCTTTAGCTTAGGATTATTATTCATCATAGCCTTTTCTTCTTTTTTGGTTTTGGCAGCCATGCTCACAAAGAGAGATGCCATAACTTCAAAAGCTTCATCATCTATATTTTCAAACTTTTCTAAAGTAGAAGCGATAACATCATCTTCTAAACCAGCTTCAGCCAAGGATGCTTTTCTTTTTAGCATCTTATCTTTCTTGGCCATTTCTTCTTCTTTCATTTTATATGCTGAGATGGCTTCCATAGCACTGTCTAGTTCTGACTTAACCTTTTTCATGTCTTCTTCCATAACAGCTTTTTCTTCTTTCCATTTTTTAGCAGCTTCTTCGAATTCTACTGTTTTTTCGGAAAGGGTTGTTTCAAATGCAGACTGAAGTTCTTCGCTTTTTGTTTTTTCTTTCTTTAGCATTTCATCTTTTTCTTTCATTGCTGCCTCTAGTTGTTGGTTGGATTGTTGAAGTTCAGAAGCCAATGAGCGAGCTTGTTCAACTTGATCAGCACACGAGGCCGAAACAGTGTCAAGTTTTTTGTTGATATCAGCAACTTCTTTTTCTAGATTTTCATTCATAATATTTTTCTCCATATCTGCATTAATTGTTGGATTAATATCTGATACACCTAAATTTGATAAATGTTCATTTTTTATATTTGCTTTTGTTATAATCTCTTTATGAAAAATTATGCTATCTGGATTTGCTGGTTTATCAACAAATCCTTTACCACTAAAAGTGATATTTCTTAATACCCTGCCTATCTTATAATTATCGTGTTCGCCTTGTCCACCATATGCTCTTAAATATTTTGTTAAATATGCCGTATCATTATTTCGGGCTAATATTTTATATTGACCACTAACTTTATCTATTAAGCCATAATCAAATCCATTAAAATAACACTCCATACTAACATACTTTGTTCCTTGTTCTATTTCTGCTATTAGTTTAGATGCCCTGTCTCTAAGTTCCGGAGTGCTATATGATTTATATATCACAGAACCTGTGACTATATGAAATTTATTAGGCAGTTCTTCAATATTGATATTTTCCGGCAATAGTTTTCCATCATCATCAATTGTCCAATTAGAGATTATATGGCCAATTATGGTGTTTTCATCATGTTCTAAGTTTGTTGGCTTATCTTCTGGCGTTTTTCTAGCGACCCATATCTCTTGTTTATCGAAAATATCATCATTACGATTCCATGAAGAGCTAACAAGAATGGATTGTACATAATATAAATCTGGATCACTAAAAGAAGCAGATATTTTATTCCAAGATTTATTATTCTCTATATCAACTGGAGATAGTAAAGAATTATATGCTATGCTAAAAGAACCAGAAATTTTTTCTGATAATCCATCACTATTTTCTTGTTCGTATATTATCATATTTTATAGACCTTTATTTTGGCTAATAAAACTATAAAACGAAGCCTTCGCTTGTTTTTGGTCGTCAACTGTAAGATCTTTGCTCAAATCTGATGATAGCTGCTTTAACCATACACTATACTGATCAATTAATTGGTAATTTATATTTTTCATATTGGACACAATAGTCTCACTAGAGATTATGCAGAAAGGTTTTAGTGATAGAAACAGTCCGGTTTTTAGTCTGTCGAGTTCTTTACTTTGGTCACTAGATAAACTTCTTAAATTCTTTTTGTTAAAGAAGTCCAACATAATTGGGTTAATAATATCATTTATTTGTTCCTGGGCTTGATTTGCCCATAGTATCAGCTTTGCTCCAGTTTGTGGAGAAAATTGTTTGGGCGATCTTTTTGACGAATCCTTTGATAGTTTTGGTCGTCCTTGTTGCGGTTCTCCTGGCAAAGATTCTGCGGAATCTTTTGCCAACTTTGTTGGTGTTAAAGCCTGTTTTAATTCTAGCGAATTTTTTTCTCCTTCTTTCTTTGGTTCCAAAGGTAATCCAACCTCGCTGGGAGTAACAATACCGCTTTGAAGAGCTATTTTCTTGAGAGCATTCTCTGGATTTGGATCATGCCATGGACCGGCTTTTTGTATCATTTTTTTCGATTTTCTCTCTTTCTTTTCTCTTACTAGTCTAGATTTTTCCATATCTGGATCGAGACCAAATCTGGTTTGTAATAATTCATCGCTAATGAGATTTCTATCAGCTAGCTGAATAAGAAGAGCTTTTTCTGCTTCTTCATTACTAAGATCCATTCTATCAAATTCTATTTTTGCTGGTTGTTTAAAATTCATAGCTTTTTGAACTAAAATAATTTCATTGGTCCAAAATTCTGTTAATATGTCTCTACCATACTGAAGTCTTTGTGTTAGTGTTTTTAGACTGATAAAATTATTGGTTGTACCAGCCGCACCATAGGTTCCGGTAAGTGTTGGAGGAATACCAAGTCCAGCATAAACAGCGTTTAAGTGTGGAATATATTTACCTTCTCCTAAAAATTGATGAACACTGGTTTTACTTTCTATTAGTTCAATATCAGGACCCCAAACAAGATCCATAGTGCCACCACCAACATTGTTACCAAGAATTTGTGCTAGTTTAGCTGCTGCTGCTTTAGTTGGTGCTATTTTATGCTCTAGACTACCTAGTTTAAAAATTCTTATATTGCTTATAGCTCCGTCTAAAGCTGCCATATCAGCTAGTTTTAGTTTCTCTATAACAGTAATATCGTCCATAATAGAGTATACCATAGGAAAGGCCCATCTTTGCCAATCATCTTTTTTATAATGGAATACTAGTGTTTTATCAGGATCCAAAGGATAGTTTTTTCTAAATTTAGCTGCTTCTATAATTTGTTGTGGTAGCTGGGCAATAATTTGTTTTTCAGATTCTGTTTTCGGGGAATTAATAATTTTTCTTAAAGTTCCGGGTAAAACTAATTCGTATCTTTTGTCTTCTACGAATGATGATAATGATCCTGCTGCTACTTCAACATATATAGGATCTATAAAAGTATATCTCCAGGGAATTTCTTTTTTTTCTATGTTGAGAGTATCTAGACTATCTATAAAAAGATCTGGTTTAGCTATGGATTTATATAGATCTTTAACTACTTTTAGACTTAACTTACCGGTTTGTCTATTAATAATAACATTGCCGCTTTTATATAGATTATTAAGAAATCTTTCGCTTCTTTCTTTGCCTCTGATTTTATTAAACCATTTTCTGTAAAATTTTTCTATTTTTTTGTCTTTATGTACAACTCTTATACCCTGTGCGGCAAAATCGCCCATAAGATCGATAACATTTTTTACTAAGCCTACTCTTTGATAAATATCTTCTGCTTTTTTTAGAATAAACTTAATTTGTCTTGGAACAGCCTCATCCGGACGGAAAAAGTCGTAATCTAGTCTTGTTAATCCGGGACGACCAGAAGTATTGGTATCGAGATTAGAATAGTCTAAGCCGTATCGTCTCATAGCAGAAGCTCGTTCAATAACAGTATATTCTGACATGGACTCGGAAGATTTATTTAAAGCTTCTTGTTTGGAAGTAAGATCATCTCCCCATGTTACATAAGCTTCTTGGTTTATTGTTTCTGCGTCTTGTATTTGATCACTTTTTGGATATTTTTTCATAAGTATATTTTAATTGTAATGTAATGGTATTATATTCTAATTACACTGTTATCTATAAATTCCTAAATAAATATCGTTATTTGCTCCGTTAATAAACCATTCTGGTCCTTTGTACATATCTCCTTTCTGGTCAACAATAGTATTTCTGTTGCCTCCTATAATATCATAGGATGGTTGAGCCAAAGTGTTTCGGATTTGTCTAGCTAACATATTAGCAATTAGTAAAGCACTATAACGATCTTTACGTAATCTTCCCTTTTTACCATTGTTGATTTTAATTTCCGGAGTATCCCATCTATCTCTTGCTCCAGAACTAGTACTAGTTTGTGTCATAACTATAGTAGTTAATTCATCTTTTAAATCTTCAATTTCTAGTATGCACTCGCTTAAACTATCATAGATAGGTGAGGATAAATTACTAGACAATATATCTTTTCCTTCTTTGTCTAGTGCTAAACCTAGTGTTAGATTATCAAAACGAGGAAATAATAGAGTTTTATCTTCTAGATCTTTGCGCAAACCATGATTAGCTTGACTTGTCCATTCTGTTTTTGCAAATTGAATTAGCTCTAAGATATGTAATCCTGGTTGATTGTCTGTATCCTTACTTTTTTCATAATTAATAGTTGGCCAAATTAAATGCTCATTTTGTTCTATTTTTGAAGGATCGTGTAGAGCTTCTTCTATAGCGACTCCGCCGCCTTGAGCATCCATTCCTATTATTTTAGGAGGAAATGTTTTCATAAGATTTCTGATTTTTCTGGCACAAAATCCATAGAAATCATGTTCCTGTACTAGGCCGGTTTTCTGTCTTTCTTTGAAATTATTTCTATTAGTTGTCCAACAGTATACCACTCTAGAGTGATCTGGATGTATTTCTAAAATTACCACACTAAAGTTATCTCTTTCAGATGCTGGATCTACTCCATATATATACTCATGATTAGTATTACCTATGGTAGAGGCGTCAAAACAAATAGTACGACTATTAATAGATATAGGATTAACATCGCCAACAACACAACTTTCAATCAAACTTCTTTTAAAGAATCCTTCGCTATCATTAATAAAACATGCAGCATATTCCATATTATATATGCCAGTATGGATTGTGGCTTTGGCTCGTGCAACTTGTTTATCATCCATAAATCCCTTTGGAATAAGTTCGTAAGGAATACGGATAATACTATAGTCTTTCCAATTAAAATTATCTGGAATTTCTCCGTTAAAAATTTCTTTTAGTTTATTAGGATCTCCCTTACTTTCTATAATATTTTTATATCTACGCCAATAACTAGCAAAGTGTTTAAATCCATAGTCTGCCGTACCACTAATTATAGCTTGATTGCTTGGTTTATATGATAAGGTTTCTAGTTCATCATTCCATAATCCAGCTTTGATCATAGCAGTTTTTTTAGCTTCCTGTTTCACATTTTCTATGGGACTAGCGGATACTGCAGCGAAGCCAGAAACTACTGTTTCATATATTTCGGAAGACATTGATGCAAATTCATCTGCAATAATAATATGCGCTCTTAAACCTCTAATTTTACTGTTATGAACACATATTCCATTAGCATTATATTGGTGCGAGTTTTCTACCTCTATATCATATGTATAGTTTTTATTATAATTTATAGTTTTAACACTATCTAGTAGATAACCATCACAATACTTTTCTTGAGAAACCCATCTTTGTTTTTCTGATATATATTGTGATAGTGCTACTTTTTTACGTTCTAGGCCAAAATTTATTTTTTCAGCAAATTTTTTAACATTATGACCATTTATAAGTAATTCATAAATAGTATTCCATTTATCTTTACGCTTTCTGGATTTTAAAGTAGATACAATACCGTAATGTAGTAAAATATAGTGTATTTGATTTATTAACTGTTCCGAAGTATTTGTTAAACTTATGGTTATACCAACTCCACCTTTATGTCTATTTCCTTGTATGTGTCCATCGGTATCAAAAATACCTCTTAAACAAGCACTCATTATTTCTTGAGAGCTAGTTAGTATAGGCTTGGGCAAATACTTATCTTTTGTATATGTATGATTTATTTGCCACTTAGTCATCCATTCTTTTACATTTTTTATACTATCATGATTATAGTGAACTTTATCAGCACATTGATAGAATTTATATCCTGTTCCTTTTTCTAGTGCCGATACTAACTCTGGATCTTTTGATGTATATCTTAATCTATATTTATTAGTCCAACATCCATCTCCTATCATTAATCCTAAAGCATAAGCTTCGTCTGTAGTTATCTTTGTAGTGCCTAAATGCCATCTTTCAGTAGAATCTATTAAGATTTGATCATTAATATTAATACTATCTAGTCTTTTCCAAACTGTATCTTTCCCGTCAAAAACCTTAATTTTATGATTATAAGTACCTTCTAGGCTAAATCCTCTTTTAGTCATGATTTTAATTGTATCTTTTAATCCATTGTATCTTTTATGAAAACTTTTTTCGAATTTAGTATTATCCCAAATTTCACAACTATTCACAGTATCCAGCTCTTTATCATAGTCTAGATTAAACATACAGCCCAGTGTGTCAAAACCGGTACTTAAGGTAATCATACTGTCTGATGTAAGACATCCGTCACCCATAGGAATAGCAATAACCCAACTATCTCCTAGTCTTAAAGTACATCTATCAACATCTCGTCTTGGACCATCGTCATTACCATTAAAAATACTACGCAATATAGGACTAGTTCGCCATATATTTTCCATATATTCAAACAATATTTTGCTTTGTCTAAAGCCAGCACCAACAACAACAATTTTTGTACCAGGCACAAAAATACACTTTAATATGCAATATAAACTCATCAAAAAACTTTTACCAAAACCACGACTAGCAACAAACATAGGAAAAGGACGAATCCAAAATTCTTGTAATATGGCTATTTGAATAGGGTGTAATTCGATATCAAATAGTAATTTGCATGTTGATCCTATATATTTGTTATTTTTAAGTATTTTTAGTAAGTGTAAATCGGGATTCTCTATTTCATTCTCGGTCCTATTTATCATAGGATTAGACGAGATAATAATCTTGGATAAATCACCAAGACCTAGCCATGCATCATTGAATATCTTTTTTTGGTTGTCCGTGGAGTTCATATATTTTTCTCATTAAGCTAATGGCCATTTGTTCAGCATTACTAGCGTCTCCACAAAAAAGAATTTTAATATTGTGTAAAAGTTGTAATTCGTTAATGTGTTTAAGAATAAATTTTGGAGTAATTTTTAGTTTATCCCACATTCTTTTAGGAACATTAGATCCAACAGGATATATGAGTATATCTTCTAAATTAAATTCTAATAAAAGAAAAGCATACGGAATTTGTTTCATTCTTTCAATAACATCTTTGAATCTTTTTTCGGTGATATTATTAGCAAATTCACTAACACTACCTTTGCGTTCTATGCAAAATAAATTTTCTAATCCTTGTAGAGAATAGTCTCCGGTATCTAATTTAGACACACTCTTAGTCATGTGCTCAAAAGCCCATGGATGTTGTTCTCTGGTGTCTATTATTATATGAAAATTACTGAAGTCTATCATCTGCTAATATCTTTAAAAAAACGGCCGCATAAATATCTTCCATACCTCTTATTAGAGTATGATGATATTGACATAAAGTTATACCATTATCAATATTAAATCTTAATGAGGGATACTCTGACCAAGTTTTGATATGATGAGCATTGAGTTTTTTATTTTTCTCACAATTAGGCCACCTACACTTAAAATTATCTCTTTCATAAACACTTTTACGCCATTCTTTATATTTTGGATCTCCAAAATTTCTAAACATGATCTAATGCTCCGACGTCACTATCTACCATCTCATAAACTAGTTCTTTAAAAGAGTATTCTGGTGTCCAATTTAAAATCTTATTAGCTTTAGCAGGAATACCTCTTAGGTACTGAACTTCTGCTGGTCTATATAGATTTTCGTCAATAGTTACATGATCTTTATAATTCATACCTACATGATCAAATGCTATTTTAAGAAAATCGTATACACTATATGTATTTCCCGTAGCTATAACATAGTCGTCTGCAAAATCCTGTTGCATCATTAAGTACATAGCTTTTACATAATCTTTGGCGTGACCCCAATCTCTTTTAGCACTTAAATTACCCAGCTGTAGAGTTTTATTAGTTTTATTATTAACTAGGTCCCCTATATATTTAGTAATTTTTCTTGTTACAAAATTTTCTCCGCGACGAGAACTTTCGTGGTTAAATAATATGCCGCAACAACCAAATAAATTATAAGCCTCTCTATATATACCTACTAATCTGTGACTAGCTAATTTAGCAACGCCGTAAGGGCTTTGTGGTAAGAACATAGTATCTTCGTCCTGGTATGGTTCGTCATATTTTATAGTATCATAGTTTTTACCATACATTTCGCTGGTACTAGCTTGGTAAAATTTAGTCGATGGAGAACGATTTTTGATAGCCTCTAAAAGATTTACTACTCCTATAGTATCTATTTCTATTGTTGTTGATGGATTTTTAAATGATGATCCAACATGGCTTTGAGCAGCAAGGTTGTAAACTTCATCGGGCTTGTATTTGTCTATGAGAGAACTGATGCCGGATGGGTCTGTTAGGTCGCATTCTTCTAAAATTAAATGGGGGGTTTTTAATAGATGATTAATTCTATCAAAATTATTAATACTGCTTCTTCTATACATTCCTATCACCTTGTAGTCTTTTTCCAATAAAAGCTCACACAAATAACTTCCATCTTGTCCAGTAATACCTGTTATAATCGCGGTTTGCATTAGTCATCTCCTCTTTGTAAAATAGTGTCTGGTGTTAAGAATGGACTATCTAGAGTATTATCAGCATAAGAGTGATAATCTGATAGTTTGTCTTTAATTTGATTTGCTGCTATAGCCAAGATTTCCATCTCTTTGCCTTCTTTTTCTCTTATTTGTTCGTCTTCTAGCATGCGTATTAATCCAACCCAAGAGCTTTTGCCATCTTCTATTCGTTTGATTCTTTGTTCGCGAGTAGCTTTAAGATCCTTGCTAATTTTTTGCTGTTCATTAAGCAGTTTGGTAAATTCATTAGTGTAATTAGCGATGCTGTTGCGGGCAAACGACAGTTGAGTTTC
>Ga0169931_10010409_pt1 | contig 13258 bp, 6 predicted proteins | sample Kivu_15m_20L_FD_129675 | JGI IMG/M metagenome (GOLD analysis project Ga0169931, IMG submission 129675) | Freshwater microbial communities from Lake Kivu, Western Province, Rwanda to study Microbial Dark Matter (Phase II) - Kivu_15m_20L... | ecosystem: Environmental > Aquatic > Freshwater > Lake ...
GATTAGTCCTTCAAAATTTTTCTTTTAAGTCTCATAAATTTTAGTTAAAGTTTATATTTATTTTCCTTTATCAACTTTATAAAGTTCAAGATCTTTTTATTTATTTTTAACTGCAGTTTGATACTCCTAACTTTATCTTTTCATTTTGTATCTTAGTTCTTATTCATTTTTTAATTTGTTTTATAGTTAAATTTGTTTATTTTTTAATTATTATAGTTATTGTTGTCTTTTTTTTAAATATAAGAGTTATTCTTGAATTTAAGATTTATAAAGTGTTAACTATGAAACCAATTTATGTCTTAGAATTGTAAAGTAATTATTTGATTTTTCATAAATTTATCTCAGGAAAAGAATAGATGATATATCTTTTCCAATACTTCCATCATTTATATTAGGAATTTTGATCTTAAGATACTAAGATATAGCATTTTCATCACATTTCTTCAGTCCTTCAACAAATTATTAAGTATTTGACAATACTTCTTATGCCTATGCAACTGTTTTTATAGTTCCTTTTTGCTTTGAGAGTTATAATTTAATTTTTCTTATAAAATCATCAAATTTTTACTACCCTTATGATAATAATTCATCAGCAAAATCTCTTATTGATAAATTTGCTGATTCTGAAATAATATTTTTTATCTTTTTGTTTTTGATAAATGAAGAATTTTTAATAGGGTCAATAATCTATCCAGTACTTACATTTAAAATTTTGCCCGCTTGAGATTAATCAGCCTGTTTGAAAAGTATAAGGCGTTTGTTTTATATCAAATATGATAGAAATGCTTTTTCTTATTGATTAAAAAGTGGTTTTTCTCCTTTTAGCTGTATAAGTCTGTCTATTTAATTTGAATAATCTTTTATACCTTTGTTTATTTTGGCCCTATTGATCAATAATACGATTCCATCTTGAATTGATTTTATATTTCCAAAAGCCTCACCTAAAGAATGTATAAGCTTTGGTAATTTATCAAGACGTGCTTAACTGATATAGTGTTCGTCTATGATCAGTAATATTTTAACTTTTTCATAAAGATAAAACAATCTTTGCAAAAAGAAAGAGTTTGAAATCTAAAACTAATCACCGCGATTATCTCTAAAGCCTGAACAATCAAAGAAATCTATATCTTAAATAACAATTTTTGTTGGAACAGTTGTCTATGAATATTTTTAATGACCAATCTTAACTTTAGTTTAGCTATCAGCAGAATCGATTATAGTGTTAAGGCCATTATGTTTAACAATTAATTTGACTCCTGCCAGTAACGATATGATTGTAGATTTTCCCACACCTGTATCTCCAATAACTAAAACAGCTTGCCTAGAACCTTTAGGTGCTTTCAAAGCTCTAAAGCCTTGATCCATAAGTTCTCTTATTCGGGAAACGTTTAAAGTTTTAGCTTCAATCATTAATGTTCAAGTATTATAATCTAGCTAGTTTATTACCTGTATAAAAAGGTCGTAATATAATCATTTACGATGCTATATATATTTTTATAAATTCTCATATATAAAATAGTTTATGACAAATAAATTAATCTATTAATTTTAATACAAAAAAATCCTCTTCTAGAAAAATAAAAAAAGCTATTTTTAAAAATAAATCATAATTGATATTTTACAAATAATCGAGGGATAATATTAAATAAGTAAATTTGATTTAATTTTCTTTGAAATAAGATTTTTATTAAAATTATTAATGATTTTGTTAATTATTATGATGATGCAATAGTATATATCATTTATAAAAAAGCTTATTAATGCAAAATTTGTATCAAGGAGGATCATGTAATCCAAACATGTTGTCTACTTCTAATCAATATCAACGGGCTATGAATAATTTAACTATGGGCAGTCAAAATCCTTAGAGAGTTATACAGATGGCCCAAACTGGAAAAAGCTTTTAATAATAAATACAAAATAGATAGATGATGTTTAAGGCAATGAATCAAAATTGGGGATAAGCAAGTATTTAATTAATTATTTTAGAACAAGATCATATGCAAAATAATATGCAAATGAATCAAATGATGTAAGCTCAATATCAACAATCGATGTTATAACATCAACAAATAATGATGATGCAGCAAATGCAATGGTAAAAAAGTTAACAGGAAAGAATGATACAGCAAATGAAATTATAACAACAATTTGAACAGATAAGCATCGAAAATTAAGCTAATAAATGGGCTAATGAATTAAAAATGTAATAAGGCTTCAAATAAGCTACAATCTCTTATTAATAATAACAACAAAATATTCTTAATAGTTCAAACTCTATGCTTGAAACAATGATGAATGATCCTGATCCAAGATTTCAAAATTCTCAATTTTTGCATTTTCTCGGCAGAATTCAGAAAGGATAATTAGTTATAACTGGTAAATAGATTACTTAGGTTAAGCCAGATACTCAAATGATGTAGAATGCTTGGAATGAAGCATAATTAATTCATAAATCTAATATGGCCACACTTGATCCAGCATATCAAGCGGCTAAATAAAAATAAATTTAGTAAACAATAAAAGCACAACAACTTTTATAAGATAATTGGGCTTAAAAATTAAAGAAATATTAATAAGAATATGGAAATCAAGAATAATTTGAAAAAATGCTCTAATAAAAATATATGAGTGTTCTTCAGTAGATGAATTTTGATTTGACTGAAGCTTGGCAAGCATCAACCGATCTTGAATAGCAACTAGTTCATGGCTAAATAAAACCTTAATACCTTTTTCAAGAAAATAATCCATATAGATAGGTCGCTTTTCCTAAAAAATTAGCCTTTTAACTCATTAATGCAGGCAATAATAATCAAGCCATATTAGCATTATAAGCTCATTTACAAAAAAATATGTAAGACGGAGATACTTGGAGAGTTTTAGGCAGAATTTTACAGTAAAATGATCAAGATCAAAAATCTATTCCATGTTTTACAAACTGTTTAAAATATAATCCTAATAATTTAGATACATTATTAAGTTTGGGAGTTTCTTGCACAAATATACTTGATGAGGTTAAAGCTATGAATTATCTTAAAAAATGGATTATGTTAAATCCTAAATATCAAATGAAAGGCATAGATAATATAATTCCTGATTAAATGGCAAATTTACCGACATATAAAGTATAATAGATAAAAATGATAAATGATTAAATGATCAAAGTTTTTGATAAAGCAGTTCAAATAAATCCATAAGATCCTTAATTACTTGTAATTATATAATAATATAGTCTGGCTTGGCAATATTGTTCTTTATAAAAAGATAGTATTAAGTATCTATAGATCTTTTCAACAGGGCTTTAAATTTAGATCCTACAAATTATTCGTTAATGAATAAAGTTGGTGCTACTTTAGCTCATCTTGGTAGAGCTGATTAGGCAATTAAATTTTATCATCGTGCTCTAGATATAAGACCTAATTATGTTAGAGTTTGGGTAAATCTAGGAATAGCTCATGCTTTTAAAGGGCTTTATAACTAAGCTGCTAGTTTTTATCTAAACGCTTTATCTTTTAGACCTGATGCAAAACATATTTGGAGCTATTTACATACTTCATTTTTAGCTTTACGTATATATATTTTGATTCAGAAAGATATGATTTGTTAGGCAAGATATCATCTCAAAATCCGCATATGTTTGATTAATTTGATGTAATTAATTTAAACGATTTACCTCAACCATAAATAACATGTAATTAGTATATTATGAAGATGGTTTAACGACCTAGAAACATATATTGAATCGAGATGCAAGTATATGGTTATCTTAGTTTCAAGACAAATGATATATGATATTCTTTCGTTTATTATTAAAATCTTAATTAATATTTAATCAATAAGATACTATGGTTTTTATAATAATAATAAGGCAGTGATTTTTATTTTAATCTTATTTTCAGCTGCTACAAAAAAAATATTGTCGATATAACTTAAGTTATACTATAATTATAACATTTAAAAATGATATAAATTCATAAAAAACATTTTCAGTACCTTATATTTAACAAAATTTTATATAATAATGACATATAACTTTTTAAAACTATTATTTGTTATATATTATTACGTAAGTTTATTATTCTTTATCATTTTTATATTATGGGTAATAATTCATGTGATAATAATCGCTGAAAATAATTAGAAAAAAAATAATGAGAGCCGGTTTTACAATATTAATATATTATAAAGATATCAGCTTACTATTTATGTATAAATTGAGTCAGTAAGATATTAATGGCTTTATAAAATAATCCTACACAAAAAATCATAAATAAATCAAGCCAAGCTGCTGTTTTTATTAATTTGTTCATTAAAATTAAGATAAAGAGAAACTTCTTGATCCTCTTCGATCTCCAATATAGTTTTGCTACTGGATTTCACCTAATCTGAATGACCATCTTCATATCTTTTTTTAATTGACAAAGTTTTTGATTTGTCTTTGAATATTTTCTTTACTTTATCATTCTTAATATATCCGTATATTTTCTGCAGCTGATTATTTGTAAACTATGATAGAGTGCATTATGTATTGATAATCTTGAAATATTTTTGTATTTTAAAAATGTTAGAACTGTTCCTGAGGGTCTCCATTTCTCTTATAGAGTTATAACATCTCTCTTCATTTTATCTTTATATGAAGATATTATTGGATAGCATGTTTTTCCGTTTATTAAATTATATTGTAAATTAAGATTGATATGTAGCTAATTTTAGATATACTTAATTTTTCCTTTAGTTTTTAAATTATTTTTAGTTTCCTTTAGTTCCATTATGTTTATTATGCCATTCCAAAGATAAAACTTTATTATTTTGTTAAATATCATGTAAACAAGGCATTGATCTGTTATTGATGAGGATCAGTAAACTAAGAAGAACACTATACCGACTAATTTTGATTTATCTAATGACAAATCATTATAAAGAAAGTTTCAATCTTTATTTTTATATATAGAATAAATTTTATTCTTTAAGATTTCAAGGCTTTTTCTTAGGATTTGATAAATATAATAAAAAATATAAATTTATACTATTAATGCAGGATGAATAATTAATAAATATTATATTAATGTAAAAATAAAAAGAGAAATTATTGTGAAGTTTATTTTTCTATTAAATAAAAAAAAAACTTCATGATTTAAAATTTTTAATATATTAAATTCTTTACAAGATTGTACATAAATAAGAAAATGGATAGAATTTTTAGATAATGATAAATATGTAGTGATATCTATAATTTATATTAAAATTCTTCTTCAATAAATTATATTTTTGCTATATTATATATTAAACTTCTATTAATTAAATATTTCTTCGATGTTAAAGCATAGTTATTCAGCTGATAAACATAATACTACATTTGGATTACATTCAATTCTTCAAAATCTCAAAAAAACCTAATCAACTAAAATCATGATGGCTAATAAATTAAAAGTGCTGCAGCAACAATGTAGTTCCAATAAGAAAAAAACTAAAATCATTTAAAATAATCTTATTAAGATTAACAATATCAAACAGTCATATAAACTATAAAAGATGCAAGTACTAGATTATAATAAAGTAGATTAAAGATATTTTGCAAAATTAAAAATAAAATAACATTCAAAGGATGTCGCTCATAAAGGAAAAGAAATAAAATTCTAAAGATAATCTGCATATCATCAAATAAATGTTACTTTAGGAAAGGCAGAATGCATATAGAAATATGAAGCACAATTAAAAATTGAATTAGAAAAAAATCATAGTAAATATGAATAATTCCCTCTATGAAAAGCGGCAAAAATCTTTAGAAATCAAATTAAAAGAATAATAATCAAGACTGACTAAAACAATATTCTTTTAAAGGAAAAAATTGCTGATAATGAAGACTCAAAACCATGAGAAATCGCCTTTGGAAGATAGAGTTTTGAGAAATTAACGAACTCTTTAATAGATGAAGTTGCTATAGAATGAAATGATTGAAAAGGTTAATAAAAGTCGAGTTAATCTTTCGCAGTCTCAGTATTACATTATATTAATATAGATTGAGAAAAAGAAAGTGCCTATAAAGAATTTAGCGATGAATTAATAAAGTAATGCTATGATATACTTTTACTTATATTAATATTTAAGATTAAGACTTTAGATTTTAAATCTAATATATAAATTTGATTGCTATACTTATTTGAGAATGAGTTAAAATAATTCATTTTATTAAGATAGATCCTAAGAAAACTCTATCATGAGAATCAAAATCCCTTTTTAAAATCGTAATTTAAATTAAGAACCTTTTACTCCAAACGCAGTATCTGCACAATATTAATCATCATCTATTGAATCTATATCTAATGGAAATAGGACAGGAAAGAATAATAAAAAGCGTATAAAAAAATTAGAAAGAAAGATCAAATTTGATATTAATGTACAATCAAATAAATAGAAAATCAATAAGAAAAAATAAAAGTAATAAAAAGCTAAGAAGAGATTTATTGACAAGAATGTATAATCAAAAACTGGGCGCCCTAATAACAAAGACTTATAAGGAAAACATTTGAAAGAGAATAAATCATACAATGATATAGTGTTTCATTTTTCTAGGTTTATGATATTTCTTAAGATAAAATATTAAGAAAATTAAAATCAAAATCAAACTATTTTTTCTGTTCCTTTTACTAAAAATTCTTCAGATTAACAATGGTTTAATAAAATGAAGAAAATCATGTCTGAAGATAACTTTCCAGAATATCAAGCAGTAAAGCCAGAGTTTTTACTACATCCTAATAGTCCACATTACATTTTTAATAAATTAGCTTCAAGTTAATAAGTTAAAACTATATATTCTGGATAATAAATCAAACTGATTTTATTAGCATTTTTGCATAAGAAAAGGTTATTATACTAAAATCTTTATATCTATATTAAATAATATTGGAAGGATATAGTTCATTTAATCAAACATCCTAATGGAGAAAATGCTATTGATAATGATCCTTTTGAAGAATAATTATCAGGTTAAGTGATCTAATAGAACGATTTATAAGAAAAAAATATTGATGATGAATAAAAAGGTTCTAAAAAAAAGAATAAAGGCCCCAAAGCATAAAAAAATCTAAATGAGTACTAAACAATGAGGGCCTAACTATCGAAAGATGAAACTATAATTGCATATGAAATAGCATGTTATTTACATGCTTGCTGTATGAAATTCCATCTATAAATATTATCATGATCGATAAATAATTATTTCTTATATAATTCATATTAAATTAATTTTAATCAAGATTTATATTGAAATGTAATACTAACTGATAAGAAATCTTAATAAAACATAATATCTCTATATTTTTGGTCCATGTTATAATTTAATTAAAACAATAAATTATATTATTTTATTCTTCATCTTTATAAATTAATAAAAAAATAAAATAATAATCAAGATGTTTTTAAATAAATTAATTTTCTATATACATTAAATAATTTACTATCTTATTATCAATAAAAATTCATTTTAATAATTATGATAAATTAAGAAATCATTATTTTTGATAAGAATAAGATTAAAATGAGTTATTTATACAATTTATTATGGAAAATGATATACTAATTACATGTATTTGATTTATTAATATCTTCAAATAATTGAGATAAGGATAATTTATATATACTTTTTATCTTATGAAGTTTTGTAATAGCAGAATATAATTAGAAAATCCAGTGTCGATTCGAAATATTTATATAAATATACTATGACAAAAAAGGCTAAGAAAACATTAAATGATACAAAAACACTGCCAAAAAAGATAATTGACAAACAAAAAGTTATCAATAAATCGTAAAATTTGATAAAAGGGATCAAATATGTAAGATTTTTAGATTTTCTAAATCATTTGCATCAACGAATTGGAAAATCCACATTAGAATAGTCAGATGGTATTGCTAATTTGAACGAAATTACTCAATAATTGATGATTTTCTTCAACAAAACCAGAAAATACACATAAAATGAACTTGATGTATCGATCATATGCCTTGCTAATCTACTTACTTTCATTAGAAATCAAATCAATCATTTAGAATTTCAAAAATAATTCAAAAATAAATTGAAAAATTTCTTAAAGGCTCTACAATGTCAACATAATATTTACCCATAAAATCATAAATCAAAGATTATTGCCATCTTTTATATCTTAGCAGTCATGATTTGTCAATAATATCTTACGATATCAGAGCATATGATAGCCCTTAATAAGTCTATATATTCTGATGCAAATATAGTAAAATCTTTACTAAATATAATAATCTTTCCATAGGTCAGACTTAGCAAATTCTATGGTATAGTTTTACAATATCTTTCTCATAAGATATATAAACATAAATAAAAAGAAATTTTAATTAAAAGTATAATATTAAATTTTAAAAATATCAAAAATTAATCAACACTCATAAACTTATTGATCTATTTAAGAATACAAAAAAATAAAGTGAAGATTAGTTATGATGATGTAGTAAAAGGAGAAATAATATAAGTACTTATGGAATCATATCCAAAATATATAGATAAACACCAATCTACTTATATATTAGATTACATTCATCATCTTATAGTACTTTTTCCTTAACTATCGATAAAAGCTGTTAATAATACTTTTTTAACTTTTCTTATATAATAAACTAAGTCTTAGAATTATCATCCTCTTCAGTAAATACCTTTACTTAATTTGATACAATTCGCTTTGAATATACCATGTAAATTTGATAAATCTTTTTTCTTAAATTTTTGTATGAATTTCATCCTTAGTAAGACGTCATTCTCCTTTAAATTGCTATAAATTATAATAGAATTTGATATAAATGTTCATCAATTATTATTATGGATTTAAAGCAAAGGCTTTGAAGGTTTTTTAGATATAATGAACAGGCAAGGGGATAATAATTTGATAATAAAATCTATAAAAACATGCAATAAAGTCGTTAAAAAAGTATAGGTATGGAATAAATCTATTGCAACTTATTTAAATTTTCAATTATGCCATAAATTGAAATTATTAGAAAATAGATTGGCAAATGGCAGACAAATAATTGAGTTAATAAATCGATATGATATTCTATATTGATTACTAGTGTGTCCGTAAATTCTCATTATTATTATTATAGTCAACAAACTATTAAAAATTTCTTAATATATTTATATGTTTATTTTTTATTGTAGATGCATAGTTATTGGCAATTTTTTTTTATTTTATTTAAAAAATATATAATAAACTTATCACATGAAAAAAAGGTCTTCTAATTTAAATTAATCATAAATAAAAGTCGATATACCTAAAAAGCAAAAGAAAGATATGTCATAGCTATCTAAGTTATCTAAAAATTTATTACTGCAGAATGGAGATGAATTTGAAAAATAGTTTAGCGAATGTTAAAACTGCTAAAATTAAACTTATTCAATAGTCAGGATGAATCATAATTCTGCAACTTTGTGTTGTAGTTTTTTCTTAACCCCTTTATCTCTATGTTTTGTGCCATTCTTCTTAAAATCATGTAATGATGAAACAGTTTATTGTGCTTAATGTTTATAAATAAAAGAAAAAAGATTATCTCGTTTGATTCCATGTTGATATAAATCAAATGATATTGATAAATTTTATTATGAAAATGAATATATTTGTCTTAGATAAATTAAATGAAAGGTTAAATATGAATAAAATTGATTAAAATTGCATATAATTTATGATATTTAACAATAAATATTATATTGATTATTAATATTATTTATGAGGACCTTTTATTAAAATTTACGAATTATTTAATTGATATTTTTAATTATTATTATATTTGTATTATTAATTAATTGACCATAAATGGCTTTCGTTAAAGTTGTTAAGAATAAAGCATATTTCATGAGATATCAAACTAAATTTAGAAGAAGACATCAAGGAAAAACTGATTATTTCGCCAGAAAAAGATTAGTTATCCAAGATAAGGATAAATATAACACACCTAAATATAGACTCATAGTTAGAATCACCAATAGTAGAGTCATTGCTCAAGTTGCATTTGCAACCATTCAAGGTGACAGAATCTTTACCCAAGCTGATTCAACAGAACTAAAAAGATTCGGACTTACTGCCGGTCTTACTAACTATGCATCATCATATGCAACTGGATTATTAATCGCAAGAAGACTTCTTAAAAAAGTTGGTCTTGACGGAACTTATGCTGGAAACACAACACCATAAAAACAATATAACTCAGCTGATGACTAAAAAGATAGAAGACCATTCAAAGTTATTCTTGATGTTGGACTTAAAGCAACAACAACAGGATCAAAAGTTTTTGCAGTTCTTAAAGGAGTTGCCGATGGAGGTGTAAACATTCCACATTCACCATCTAGATTCCCTGGATATAATAATGATACCCCTAATGGTGACAACAAAGTTTTAAGATAAAGAGTATTCGGAGTACATGTTGATAATTATCTTAAATCACTCAAGGGTACTTAAAGATAATCTCAATTGAAAAATTGGACTGCTTGTCTTCAAAAAAGTGGATCTAAATCAGTTGAATAATTATATAAAAAAATTCATGCTGAAATTAGAAAAAATCCTGACCATCAAAAGAGACCAGCAAAAGCTTCTCCTAAAAGAGAACATAAAAAGTTCTCTAAGGCAAGATTAAACGCTCAACAAAGAAAAGAGAATGTTAGAAAGAGAATCTAAATTAGACAAAAAGAACTTGCCAAACTTGCCAAAAAGAAATGATTTCCATATTTAAATAACTTATTTATCTTTATGTTATCAAATAAATAAAAAAATGCAATAAATAGTATATAAATCATTTTTTATATTTTTGTTGAGAAAAAGGCTATTATTTCTTCCATTTATTATCAGAACTTTGAGTTTTTATTAGTTAATAAGGCTTATTCTTTCTTATCAAATCAATATTATTGTATTCTTCTTTTTTTTTAATGTATTTAATAAAATTCATTTATATTTATTATTATTATTCATTATTAGCTTATTTATTACATCTTTAGGCATTAAATCTTATATTTTTTCTTTCCATATTAGACTTTAGAGGGGATTTATCCTTAATTCTATTTTTATAAAAATCTTTTTTTATTTACTCAGACATTTTTCTTTTTATTTAACGATTACAAATTTAGTTATTTAAAAATGATACAGGTTTGTGTGATTCTTAAAAATTTTTAATTTATTTTATTTAGAATAAAAATAAAATTATTATTGTAACTCTTTAAAAACATATATGATTTTAAATTTATCAAAATAGTAATATTAGGTAATAAAAATGTTGTAATCAATCATATTTCCATCTTATAAAACAACTTGGATCTTATACTGCTGATATCATTACATGATAATATTTAATCATCAATTTCTTTGATTTTATACCCATCATACCTCTAAGTATCTTATGAAGAAATTGACCTGAGTTCATCTGACGTTTAACACCTTAATTAAACCATTTATTTCTTAAAGCTTTTCTAATATCTTCAAAACCTACTCGATTAGGTGTAAATATTTCATCTATGCTTTTATAATCTTAGTTTAACATGCTTTATTCAGGTGTTACTAGATCTCTTAAAACCTATCTTAATTTCGATCTAAAATGTCTATTGAGATTTTTTGTTTATGTAAGTTATTTATCAGCACATCCAGTCATATTAGAGCTCTTTCTTCTAGGCTTTTTTATTTTTTAAGAATGCTGGCTTTCTTTTTCTTAATTTTCTGGATGAGAAATTTCAAGTATATTTTCTTGGAAATCTTATTATTTATGAGAGATCAATCTTTAGACTTATGATTTATGAAAATTATCGATGTTTTAATATATTTTTCCAATAACTTCAGATAAATTGACGTTTTAATTCCATTTTTAATTGATCAATTCTTCATGAAGTGTTAAAAATTCAGGTATTATATATTAGTTTTGATATGAAGATATTTTGCATGAATGTATATGTAATTTAGGTGGACTTTTAGGAAAATCTTTACCAAAAGTGGCTCTAATAGATTCCTGAATACACTAAATAACATATTTTTTACTATATTTTTAATTTTATGATATAGTATTATCTCGATGATTTATAAACTATTGAAATTTTAAACTTTGAAATGCCCTCTTAAAAAATCATTTTTGAATAAAGAAAATACAAAGTTTCTAATAATACTACTTTGATTTTCATCAATTATTAATTGTTGTTATTATTATTAACATTTAATTGCAGTTGATTATTCCTTTTTTATAGATTTTTCTAATTCAGGTTTAGGCTATATTTGTTATGGTGGTAATTGACAGTTTTCATTTGTTAGTTTTATTTCATTATTCATGTTTGGGTTTGCTTACTTGTAGAGATATAATATTATTTACAATAAACTATTTTATCAATTGAAATGAGTATTTTATTGTATAAAGATATATCAATTAATATAATATATTAAATATATTATGTCAAAAATTATTATAAAAACATCAAAAAATATACAATACAATGTGTTTAATATGAAGTTCATTAAATTTGATCGAATTGACATTTATGACATATTATTATAATATACATAATCAATTATATATGATTTTTATATTTTTCCTTGCATAATTATCTTTTATCTTTTGATTTTCATAAATCAATTCATTTAATAAGTTATATCCCTATATCTTTTTTGTATTCTTTTCAATAATTGGAAATAAAATGTCTTTTTATTTTATATTGTTTAATTAAGATTTATTTTTTGATAAAGTTCTTTTTCTCATGTTTATTGATCTCTAAGTTTTTGGATTGGCATTTAATGATCTGTCTTTTATTTTAGAATAGTTGTATTATTTTTAAAAATCATCCTCTGTAAATGGTAATTTTTTAGAAGAAATTGGATTGTAATCAAAGATTAGATTATTTACTGAAGGTGTTTATAGTTAAAATTTTAATAGACTTGTATGCTTCTTTTTCCAGTTATTGTAATTTAATTGATTTAAATTTATTTATTAACTGAATTCTTATTATTAAGCTTTATGGCATTATTATAAAATTACACTCTTCAAACTTGATAAATACTTTAGACTATTTTATTGAATATTTATCTTAGGCTTGCTCTTATATTTTATCTTATTTATCTTACGCTCATTCACATCCTTAAGTTTATCTTTTTCTTTTTGTTTTTAAAGATCTTTCTTTTATTTATCAGATTTTTCTTTCGATAAACTTTTTTGAAGAATTTCTACAGATAAATTTTCAACAAACTTCTTTTTTCTTAATTTTCTGTTCTTA
>Ga0169931_10010410_pt1 | contig 13257 bp, 9 predicted proteins | sample Kivu_15m_20L_FD_129675 | JGI IMG/M metagenome (GOLD analysis project Ga0169931, IMG submission 129675) | Freshwater microbial communities from Lake Kivu, Western Province, Rwanda to study Microbial Dark Matter (Phase II) - Kivu_15m_20L... | ecosystem: Environmental > Aquatic > Freshwater > Lake ...
CTAGTTCTAGCGATTCATGGACCTCTTTAAAGCCGTCACTGGGCACGCGGGGTGAATTCACTTTCGAGTCCTCTGCCTTTGCCTCTGCGTACCTCCGCGGCCTCTGCGGTGAATCATTCTTTCTTGCTGAGGAGTGACTGCGGCCAGCCGCCATACCAGGCGGTGCCGGTGCGGCGCTCGCGCTCGATGTCCGCGAGAGCATAGCGCTTGACGGCGTCGCGACCGGCGAAGATCGGTCGGTCGGTTTCGATCTCGTAGTGCCGCGCCCACATCAGCGGAGCACCAATTTCGCGCACGACCACGAGGTCGAAGCTGGCCGTATGCCGTTGGAATTCTTCTCGGCTGGCAGGCACGCGCACCACGCGCGTGTTGTTGAGCGCGACGCGGGCCAGCCAGGCCTTGGCGCTTTCGACGGCGGCCCGGACTTCCGGCGAAGGCCGCTGCTGCCGCTCGAGAAATTGTACGATCTCGGTCGAGTCTTGTGGACAAACGGAAGCGAGTTCAAACGTCCGCGCACTTGTGGGCGCCATCGTGACCGGATCGTGCTGCTGGCACCAGCCTTTCAGCTCACCATTCACGATGATCTGGCACTTGAGGATGCACTCGACGGCGCGGTCGATCGCGGCGCGAGCTTTCGTGCGGCGCTCGTCGTCGAGCCATTGCCAGTGTTCCGCGCCCGTAGCGGCATCCTGAAGCACGTTCAGAATGCCGATCATCGCACCGTCATTGAAGGTGATGTGCCCGTGATAACCCGAGGTGCGTGGATACCATTGCGGAAATCCGCCCGAGGGGAGTTGGGCCGCAAGCAGCCAGTCGAAGCCGCGCAGGCAAGCGGAGCGAGCTTGCTCGACTTGTTTCGGCTCGGCGCTCAGGAGCGGCAGCGCCCGGGCGAGGTAATCGACCTGCGAGTGGCCGTTCGAGTTATCGAACGAAGTGTCGTCGCGATCGGTCGTAGCTTCAACCGCGGCACGCTGCTCGGCGGTCAATACGGCGAGCATGTCGAAGTCTTTGGGCCAACCGCCGTTGGTTCGTTGGAACAATAGAATGTTCTCGACGATCTGACTCACTTGGTTCGGCTCGTAGGCCGGCTGATCGCCAATCGGCTGGATGAACCGCTTGTCATCGCGAATCCGACGCCAGTGATGAGCGCTGCTGCCAAACGCGCGGGTACTGGGCGGTTGCGGGTGGTTGTTCGCGTTTGCGGCAGGCGCGCGAGCGGCCTGTGCCAGCAGGGCCATCACGCGGTTGAAGTCGTTGTCGGGCACGCCGGGTTCGAACTTGCCGCGATTGGCCCCGCGCACCGCGACGACCATCCGCAGGCTGGGAATCACGGTCACGGTATCGCGGTTCCACATGCCGTTCGCCTGATAGGTGTCCGCTGGGAGCGCGGACCAGGCACGCTTCCCTTCAGCATCGGGTGTGTTGAACCAAAAGTTGAAGCCGTACGCGCCGGGGCCTAAGGGGGTTTGGTCGGTGCCGCCACCGTAACTGCCGATTGACAGGTAGTCGTCCGTGCGGCCGGCGGTGCGAGGCAACTCAGCCGAGACGCCTGGCCGGAAGCAGTCACGTATCAGTTCGCGGGGCAACAGCTGTTCTCCCTGCCAGGCGCCATCGTTCAGCCACAACCAGCCGAGCCGGGCGAAGTCGCGCACGCTGGCGGAAACGCCGAGTCCATTGCGCGAGGCAAAGAATTCGCCGTCCTCGAGCTGGAGTGCGGCGAAGCGACTGCGAAACGCCTCATCGAGCGGACGGCCATAGATGCGCTCGAGCGACTTGGCGTAGAGCTGAATCGCGAAGTCGTTGTATCCCCAGGCCGCGCCCGGCGGCTCGGCGCAGCAGTAACCGCTGGTCATGTTGGCGAGGTGGCGGAACGTCATCGGCGCGTCTTTGCCCGTGAGCGGCCAGCCGGCGTCTTTCACGCGGGCGTCGACGCTGGCGAGCTTGCCGTCGGCCACGGCCGCCAGCAGCAGCGTGCTGAGAACCGGCTTGGCCGCGCTGGCCCAATCCTTGTGACGCTCGACGTTGCCCCAGGTCTTCACCAGGTCGCCGTCGCGAACGACGCAGCCGTCGCCGCCGAGTTGCGCGGCGAGTTCGTCGAGCGGCTTACTGGCGAGGCCGACGCTCTCAGGTGTGCGTGATTCCCAGTGCTGGCCGGGGAAGTGAGCAGAAGCACTCCCCTGCTCTGTCGCGTCGGTCTTTTCACCGATTCGTGTCACGAGGACGACCCAATCCTGGTCGGCGTCGACCGGAGCATCACCGATCGGGACGAGAGCACCGCCGGCGACTTCGCGCGGTTCGCCGGCGAACTCGCCAGTGCGCGGATTGAACCAGCGGAGCGTGGCGCGGCCGGCGAGCGCTGTGAGATCGAGCGAACCGCCAGGCTCGGCCGTGGGGAGATAGACGGCGTAGATCTCGCCCGGCTTGACGAATACCTGCGGGCCGAGCGGCTGTGTTTTGCCTTTGCCGATTGGGAGCGGTACGGTGCCGGCGCCGGTCACGAGGCCGTCCGAGGGTTGCATCTCCCAGAACGGCAACTGCTCTTCCATGAAGTGCCGGGCGATGGCCATGTAGCGCCACAGCTTCTCGCGCTCGGGCGTGCGGAAGGTATCGACCTTGAGCAGGCCTTCGAGGATGAACTCGATCTGACCGCCGGAGAAGTACGTGGGCCAGAGCTTTTTGCGGCGGTGGCCATCGGCGTCGTCGACCGGAATGTGCGAGGCCCGCTGGCCGCGGTCGAGCGTGAACTCGTCGAGGCTGACCGGCAGCGGCCGGCCAGCCTTGGCGGTTTCGCGCCAGATCGCTTCTGTCACCTCGTGAATCGGGCGCTGGTTGAGCTGCACGCTGACCATGTCGTAGCGCGGGTCGCCGTACATGAAGCGGAGCTCTTCGACCGGATCGCCGGCCGTGTGAGCCGCGATCGGATGATCGTACGGATCGACGGCGCGCAGATAGCTCGCAAAGGCGCCCATCCGCTGGGGCCCAAAGTCGAGGTTCAGGTTGTACTCTTCGCACAGGTTCCACTCGACGGCCGGATGGTGGGCGAAGCGGGCGATCATCTCGCGATAATAAAGCTTGCGCTCGGGACCAAGTTCGCCGTCGTCGAGTTCGCGTTTGTTGGCCTCCTCGGCTTCGTTCAGGACCATGTGCAGCATCACGCCGCGGCGCTGGGCGTGTGCGAACACAGTGTTCCACTGGCGGAGCTTGAGTGTGTCAAAATGCAGGTTGTCGTTCTGGGGGCTCCCACGGCCGTCGATCTTGCCGGCCCAGGGCCAGACGTCCTTGCCGTCGCCACCCACGTTCATCAGCAGGAAGTACATGCTGTTGACGTCCTGGCTGGCGAGGTAGTTGACCATGCCGATGATCGCGCGGCCGCGCCCGCAGACGGCCGTGGCATCGCCCCAGTCGGGATCGCCGTCGCGCCAGTCGGACGCGTGGTCTTCGTATTTGTGCTTCGGCGGTGTATTCGCGAAGCCCTCGTAGGCGAGCAGATTCTCGGGCTCATCCGTGCCGCCGCGCAGCCAATAAGGACCGTCGGCGAACTTCAGGTAGTGCCCGCCAGCGTAGCCGAGGAAGCCGTACTTCAAATAACCCGGCGCGTCGGGATCGCGCGGCGTGACGTCGAACGAGCCGGTGAGTTCGGCGTCGCTGAGGCCCTCGGGCGTGAATGCTTCTCCGGCGTCGGGCTCGAGCGCGATCGCCACCTGAGAACCGCGACGGAAGCGAGCCGTGTATCGCCAGGTTCCAGCCGCATCAGGCGTGAAGCGGGCACGCCAGACGTTGCCGCTCGGAGAAGATTCGCCATCGCCGTCGCCGTCGAAGAAGCCGGGGACGTCGTAGCGCTGGTTCTGCGGGCCGACGAATTCGACTTGCAGGCGAATGTCGAGGAAGGGGTTCGGAGCGCTATCCGTCTCGGCGGCCTGCGGTCCGGCAAACGTGAGGGTGAGCGGATGCCACGCGGTGCGCTGGCCATCGACGCTGGCGGGTGCGGAGAGAGCGAGCGTGGTGAGAAAGGCTGACAGTGCGGTTACGATCATGCTGCGGGGGCTCCGTTCAACCAAATCGCTACATCAGCTTAAGCCCAGGGAATGCTTTCCCTGGGTCGATGACCAACGCACACCATAAAAAACCCAGGGAAAGCATTCCCTAGGCTTAAACGTCTTTCACGCGGCTGCGCGCGGTTCCAGCGACCCGGTCACGCAGAGGCCTTCTTCGCCGCCTTCGGCGCAGCGGCTTTCACTTCGGGGAACTTTTCGTCAAAGCGCTTCATGATCTCTTTCCAGTTGGTGAACACGACTCCCTCGCGCTCGAGGAAGGCGATCACTTCGGGATCGTCGAACATCTGCGCTTCCCAGGCCCGCTGCTGCCAACTGCCGGTGATCTTCTTGAGCCCTTCGGTGAGCGTCGAGGGGTGGAAGATGATCTCGTTGAGGCCCGGATCGAGCGAGCGGATTTGCTCGTAGAACTTCTGCTTCTTTTCCTCGTACGTTTTGCCTTCAGGCACGGCGTTGAAGTCGTCGAGCTTGGGAAGCTTGTAGCCCGTCATCAGGTCGATCCCCTGCTTCGTGATCGGGTAGCCTTGCTTGCGGAACTTCTCGAGCACCTTGGGCGTGGGCTCGACGACCATCGCCGGCAGGTGATATTCCTCGGCAACACGCATGTAGGCGGCCGTGAACTCGGGGCGGGCATAGAGGCATCCCATGTGCGTGTCGATGTGGCCGGGGCGAATGCCGCGCGAGAGCGCCCGTTCGACCTGAGCGCGGATTTCCTTTTCAACTTCCTCAGGCTTGGCTTTGAGAGCTGTCGGAATCACGTCGCGGTGCAGGTAGCCGTCCTCATCGCACATGCCGGGCACGGCGTCGCGGCCGGCCACCGGTCCCCAGCGATAATTCTTCCACTCGCTGTTCATCGTGAGGTGCAGGCCGAGATCAAGATCAGGATTCTGCTTGTACCACTCGGCGATCTCATTGAACCAGGGACACGGCACCATCATGGCGGCGGACTGGATGCGCCCGCTGGGCAGATAGTTCTTGGCCGACTCATTGGCCTCGTAGCACATGCCGATGTCGTCGGCGTGCAGCATCAGGATGATCTTGCCCGAGGGATAGCCGAGCTTTTCGGCCCAGGTTTCGCCACGGGCCGAGGCGGCAGCAGCGACGAGAGTGATGAGCAGGAAAAAATTGCGGAGTAAGACGTGGGTGCGAAGCATAGCGGGTGCGTCCGAGTTGTGCGTGGGTGGGGTGGAAGCTGCGGTCCGGGCCGTGCGGCGGAAGCCTCGATTGTCGGCACGGGCAATGGGAGCGTCAAGCAAGTGCACTTTGACGTGCGAGCCGGAGAATTCGCGTGAGTGGGAGAAAATCAAGTCCAAAAATGTCACTCGCCGGCGGTTCGCCCTTTGCGCGAGTTGGCTTTGCCTGTGTGACCTACCAGTTGGGGCTGTCGACGAATCGGACGTTTCGGCTGCGGAATCTGTCGCCCGAGCGGATGGCGCAGACGACCGGGCAGAACCTCGACGACCTGGAAGCGATCCTCGAGTGGATGGAGCCGCGCGGGCGGCGGATGTTTCGCATCGGTTCGTCGCTCGTGCCGTTCGCCTCGCACGAGCAGGCGACCTGGGATTGGACCGAGTGCTGCGCCGAGCGGCTGGCGGCGATCGGAAGCAAGTACGCCCCGCGCGGGTTTCGGTTCTCGCTGCATCCGGGGCAGTTCACGCTGCTCGGGAGTCCGGAGGCGGGCGTGGCCGAGCGCTCGCTGGCGGAGTTTCGCTACGCTTGCCGGGTGCTGGACCTGATGGGCATGGGCGATGAGCACAAAGTCGTGCTGCACGCCGGCGGCGTGTATGGCGACCGCGCGGCAAGCGTGGCGCGGCTTGTGGCGGCGATCGCGAAGTTGCCTGCGGAGCAGCGAGCGCGGCTCGTGCTCGAGAATGACGAGGGGCAGTATCACCTGGGGGACATTGTCGCGATTTGCGAAACGACCGGCGCTTCGGCCGTGTTCGATCTGCACCATCACGAGCTTCATCCGGTCGAGAATGTGGAACGGTGGCTGCCGCGTGCTGCCGCCACCTGGACGAGCCGGCCCAAGGTGCACCTCTCGTCGCAGATGCCAGGCTCACGGGCGGGCACGCACGACGTAATGATCCGGCGCGAGGATTTTGACTCGCTGGCGGCGCTGCTGCCGTTCGAGGCGGACTTGATGCTCGAAGCCAAGGGCAAGGAGCAGGCAGCGCTCGAAGTGCTCACCTGGAGGAACGAGGCGGCTACTTCGCGCCCGTGATCGCCGATTCGTCGAACGTCGCGACGTTGATCTGGCTGCGGGCGTGCGAGGTGTAGATCAGGCGGATCTTGCCGTCTTGACCCTGGATGGCATAGGGGTAGGCGTAGTCAAAGTCGCCGGTGGCGATGTCGCGTGAGTGCGGCCAGGTTTTTCCGCCATCGGTCGAGATGGCCACGGTCAGCGGCGTGCGATCGATCGGGCTGTTGTTGTAGACCAGGAGCAGATGGCCGTTCTTGAGCTTCAAGAGGTCGATCGCGGCGTTCGAGTTCGGGAACTTGGTGTCGACGCCCTCACTCCAAGTTTGACCGCCGTCTTTCGAAGTGGCCGCGACCATGAAGCCTTCGGTGCCGGGCCCGTAGCCGCCACCGCGGCGGCAGAAGGCCAGCAGGTTGCCGGGCGAGAGCTCGACGACCGAGGGCTGGATGTTGCCTCGCTTCGAACGGATCGGACCCGACTTCGTCCACTGCTTCGTCTTGGGATCGAACCTGAGGAACAGCGAGACGCTGTCCGCGCCGACGACTTCGGTGTCATGGCCCGTCTCGCGATAGACGGGGAGCAGGTACTCGCCGGTGGAGAGCACGAGCGGCCGGCTGCGGACCATCATCCCTTCTTCGAGCGCGAGGAGGAACGAATCGCTCCAAGTTTTGCCGCGGTCTTCCGAAAGCTTGGCAGCGATCCGCGAGGTGCTCCAGGTGTCGCCGAAGCGGACGACGTAGAAGATCCACACCAGGCCGTCCGGCGCTTGCCAGACCACGACGTTGCCATCCGAATAGAACGGCGTGTTGGCGATCACCTCGGGCTCGGACCACTTGGTCTCGCCGGCCTTCTTGCGCATGCCGTAGTCGGCGGTTTTCTCGGCATATTCGCCGTCGCCGCCGTAGTAGACGATGTACAGGTCGCCGTTGTCGAACTCCTCGATCGTGGCCGGATGCTTGTACTTGCCGGGATACTCGGGGCCGATGACGCGTTCGAACGCGATGTCGTCGGCAGCGAAAGAGAGTGCGGCAGTTAGTAGCAGCGTGGCAAAGGCGAGCAAGGCGGGGAGCTTCATGATGATCTCGGCGGGGTGAGCGCGGCAATCGGAACGGATTGTTGGTTCGCTCAAGGATATCCTGCCGAGATGCCCCGTGTCGAATCGCCCGCGATTGCGGAGAGACGCAGGCGGCTACTCCCCCATCAGCCGGAAGGCCAGCCAGTCGAATGCCCGTTGGGTGAGCCAGCGGCGGAGTGGCACGACTATGGTCTGGCTCGGCTTGCCGATCGGGTAGCGGAGCTTCGGCTTCGGGTCGTTGAGGATCCGTTCGACCAGCCGGGCGATCGGCTCCGGCGTTGCCCCGTTTTGCTCTTCGTGCTGCTGCTTGCGGTTCATCTCGGCGAAGCGCTCGCGATAAGCGTCATTCGTGGTGGCGGCCGCGGCGATGCGCCGGGTGGAGGTGATCGCGGTTTGGTAGTCGCCCGGCTCGACCAGCGAGACGTGAATGCCGAAGCGGCGCGTTTCATAGCGGAGGGCTTCGCTCATGCCTTCCAGGGCGAACTTGCTGGCGCTGTAATGGCCACCGAAGGGGAGGCCGAACACGCCGGCCAGCGAACTGATGTTCACGATGTGACCGCGCTTTTGTTGTCGCATGATCGGCAGCACCGCGCGGCAGACCCTGAGCGCTCCGAAGAAGTTGGTTTCGAACTGGGCCTTGGCCTCTTCGATCGAGGTGTCTTCGATCGAGCCGACGAGCGAATAGCCGGCATTGTTCACGACCGCGTCAATCCGGCCGGCACGCTCGATGACTTCCTGCACGCCGCGGTTGACGGACGCTTCGTCATCGACATCCATCCGCAGCATGGTGACGCCGTCCGCGGTAGCGGTATCTTTACGCGAGGTGCCGAACACTCGCCAGCCGCGAGCCGCGAGATGCACGGCGCAGGCCTGTCCAATGCCCGAGGAAGCTCCGGTAATGAGCACGACGCGCGGTTGAGACATGAATCCATCCTTGTGCGGAACGATGGCCAAGAGGATACCGCAGGGGACGCAACCGCGCAAAGCCACGATTCAAGGGTGGCACGCCCCTGAGCCCCTGCGAAGGGCGTGGTTCGTGACGCATCGGCGAAGCTTCCGGGGGAACTCGTATGCTGCTACCACGCCCTTCGTGCCTCAGGGGCGTGCCACCCCGCGAGTCTACTCAAACAACCGGCCTTGATCGGCGTTGGGGGCCGGATAGCTCACGCTGCCTGCGTTGACGACCGCGCCGGCAGTGAGCAAGTGCGGCTGGAGCTTGCCGTCGGGCATGATGTTCCAGACGGTGTGGCCACCTGCGAGCAGAAAATCGCTTACCAGCCGGCGATGGCAGCGCCAGAAGAGCCCCTCGGAGCACATCGTGGCGGTGCGCTGCTGCTGGGCCAGCGCGAGCAGTTCGGCGATGCCCGCGCGAAAGTCGGCCGTCGCCATGTAGTCGGCGTAGTTGCGGAAGCTGTCGTTTCGCAGGCCGAGGTTCCGATCCGATGAGCCCGTCACTTTGCCGCGGCGGCCGCCCAGCGACTGGAGCCAGTAGTATTGCACCCCGACGGCATTGAGGGCCGCCGCAAACTCCGTCTGGTTGAACTGCGGATGCTTGCGCGAGCCGGGAAAGCGGCGGACATCCGCGATCGCCCGGATCTGGTGGGCATCGAGCAGCGCGAGAAACTCGTCGATCGGATGCGTGGAGTGGCCGATCGTAAAGAATTCCCAGGGCATGGGTCAGTTTGCCGGCGTTTGACCTGGCCCGGCTATTTGACGTTTGGGGGGACTGCCTTGCGGATTTTCGCGTCATCGCGCACGGCGAGCGCTTGCTGCTGGATCGACTCGGCATCCTCTCGCCGGTCAGTCGCCAGGGCGACTTCAATCAGTTGCAGCACCGAGTTGGTAAAGGTCCGTTCGGTGTAGTTTTTATGATCGGCGCCGAACTTTGGATCCTCGGATAGCTTGAGGTTCAGGTCGTACATCTGTTTCACGCGACGATAGTCGGCGTCGAGGTCCTTCATGTATCGGCCGGCCAGATCATAGCGCTTGGCGGCAATGACATAGTCTTTGGCCACGATCCAGTACCTGGGGGCTTTCTGCGGATAGGATTTTTCCATTTGCTCGAACAAGTGAACCGTGCCCGCATCGTCCTCAAGCGTGCGGTTTATGGCAGCCGCTTCTTGGAATAGTTGGAAATCGCCGCCGTCTTCGAGTAGCCGCTTCGTGGTCCGGTCGCGCATTTCGAGCAGCGCGATTCCCGCCGGCGGATAATCATCCGCGAGGCGGTTCCAATCGCTGAGTGCGAAGGAAAGTCGGACGCCAGTCATGCCCGGATCGTGGTCAAGGGCGTTATCGTGAAACCACAGCATACGTTCGAGCGCCTCGGCGTGCTTACCCTCGCGAACGAGCTTTCTGGTCTGGTTTCGATAGGCTCGCATGTCCTCTGCCTGGGCCGCGGCCGGCAACCAGCAAAGCAACGCGATTAAGGTCCAGAATTTCATCGGACGGACTCCGCCGGAATGACTTGGTCGAAACACGGGCCTCACCCTCGGTGTGATTGTCCTGGATTCTGGAGTGCTTGTCACGCACATTGTGCCGCCAACCGTTCTTCGGAGGAATCGGGCGGGCGACGGCGTGCCGGGTGATCGCAAACCGGCAGGTCGCTTCGATCGGACCATTGCACAAAAGCTGCGCGGAGAAAATCCGCCGGCCGTGACCTAGGCTTGGGGTATGCTCCCGCGCATTGCAACGATTGCCGTACTTCTGCTGGCGTGCAGCGCACCGCCGGCTGATGCCCGCCCCGCGCTCACCGATCCGGCCGGCCGAACGGTCCGGCTGAGCGATTGGGGCGAAGACCGGCTGCTGGTCGTCGTGTTCCTGGGCGTCGATTGTCCGCTGGCGCGGCTCTATGCGCCGGAGTTGAATCGACTGCACGAGGAATTCGCCGGCCGGGGCGTTGGGTTTCTGGCGGTGTTCTCGAACGCCCATGAGACGCGCGACGAAGTTGCCGAGTTCGCCGGGGAGCTGCAGTTTTCGGCGGTCTGCGATTCGCACCAGCAGTTGGCGGACGAGCTGGCCGCGACACGAACGCCCGAGGTCGTGCTGCTCGATGCGCGGCGCGACGTGATCTATCGCGGGCGGATCGACGACCGATATGCGGTTGGCGTGCATTTGCGCGAGCAGCCCACGCGGCGCGATCTTCGCCTGGCGATCGATGAATCGCTCGGCGGAGTGCCTGTCAGCGTGCCGCGAACCGAGTTGGCGGGATGCGTCATCAGTCGGGCGACGACACCGCATGCCGATGCAGAGGACGCAGTCACGTACTCCCAGCACATCGCACCGATCCTCGACGCGCACTGCGTGAGTTGCCATCGCGAGGGAGAGGTCGGGCCGATGCCGCTCACGTCGTATGGGGAAGCATTTGCCTGGCGCGAGACGATTCGCGAGGTACTCGACAGCCGGCGGATGCCCCCCTGGGGTGCACGCGACGGGCACTTTGCCAACGATCCGTCGCTAAGCGAGGAAGAGAGGAAACTGGTCTTCAGTTGGCTCGACGGTGGCGCACCGGAAGGCGATCCTGCCAACCGCCCGCCGCCGCCCAGTTTCGCCAGCGGCTGGTCGATAGATCCTACGGTGGAACTTTGCGCGCCCACGTTTCAGGTGCCGGCCGAAGGGGTGCTCGACTACCAGGAGTTCGTGATCGACCCGGGCTTCACCGAGGACACGTGGGTGCGGGCGATCGAGATTCGGCCCGGTAACCGCGCGGTCGTGCATCACGCGACGCTGCTGATGAAGCCGAAGGACGCCGTGCCGGGAATGTTCTACTACGACGAAATGTTCGACGCGTACCTGGCACTGTATGTGCCGGGCAACACCAGCACGCGGCTGCCGCCGGGGACCGCCAAACGGATTCCGGCCGGCTGGAACCTGGTGCTGTCGGTGCACTATGTGCCCAATGGCAGCCCGCAAACGGATCAATCGCGGATTGCGCTCGAGCTGTGCGACGAGCCAACGGTGCAGATCGCGACGCGGATGGTGTCGCATCCCGTGGAGCTGGCGCCCGGCGAGATCAAAACGGCGGTCGCCGAATCGATCTTGGATGCGGACTACCTGCTGATCGCGCTTTATCCGCACATGCACCTGCGCGGGCGCTCGATGCGTTTGGAGGCGATTGGGCCGAGCGGCGCGGCGGAGACGCTGCTCGACGTGCCGGACTACGACTTCGAGTGGCAGCACCGTTATGTGCTGGCGCAGCCGCGCGTGCTCCCGGCTGGCACCAAGCTTCGCTGCACGGCCGTGTACGACAACTCGGCAGCGAACCCGCGAAATCCCGATCCGAGCGCGCACGTGAAGTACGGGCCGGCGACAACGGATGAGATGTTCTTTGGCGCGTTCGAGCTGGGGCGACCGGTGACGCGCAGGAAGGTGACCTGGCCAGCGCTGGCGGTCGTGGGAGTCGCCGGCTTGTGGACGATCGGCCGGCGCATGCGGCGACGGTAAGTGGATTCGCCAGTCCCCTGCCCTACCGGCCGGCGCGTCGCGGCGTCATACTTCAAGGGGCTCAAACCGAATCGAAGAGTTCTCGGCGGTCCGGGACTCGCGATGTCATTCCAGCGATCAGGCGGCGCGAAAGAATGAAATACTGGCTCGGTCGCTTCTACCTGTGGCTCATCGGGTGGGAGCTGCGCGGCGAAAAGCCGCCGATGGCGAAGTATCTGATCATCGCGGCGCCGCACACCAGCAACTGGGACGTGCCCGTGATGCTGGCGCTGGCCTGGGTCTACGGCATCCGCGTCTCGTGGATCGGCAAGCACACGCTCTTCAAATGGCCGCTGGGAATCCTGATGCGCTTTCTGGGGGGCATTCCGGTCGATCGCCGCGCGCGGCACAACGCGGTGGAACAGATGGTCGACCAGTTTCGCCAGCGCGACGAGCTGGCGCTGCTGATCACGCCCGAGGGAACTCGCGGCCGGAGCGAGTACTGGAAGAGCGGGTTCTATCACATCGCGCGCGAGGCCGGCGTGCCGCTCGTACTGGGGCTGCTCGATTTCAAGCACAAGTATGGCGGGCTGTTCGAGGTGTTTCAGCCGACGGGCGACATCACGGCCGACATGGATCGGATTCGGGCGTTCTATGCCGAACCGAACCCCAAGTATCCGGCCGATTTTGGTCCGGTGCGACTGCGAGAGGAAGTAGAAACCGCGACGCTCGCGCCGAAACAGGCGTGAGCATCGCGGTTTGGAGACTTCTGATTACGTTCGCGAATGGTTAGCGCTGACGTCAGGCGTCTGGTACTTCAGGCAGCCGCTTTGCGACGACGCCACCAGCCGGCACCAGCGACCGACAGGCCGAGCACCGACCAGACGATCAGACTGCCGGGCTCGGGGATCTGATTTGCCGAGTAAGCGACGTTGTCGAATTCGAAGGCATACTCCGTACTCGTCGCCACCACGCGATCGAAGGCAAGCGTCGAGTTGATGTTGACGTAGAACGTTCCGTTGATGCCCTGATCACCGGTGGCCGTCGCATTAATTGCCCCGCCCGTAATCGAGCCAACCGATGTATTCCCGTTGAAGAACTCAAGCGTATTGTAAAGGTCCACCGAGCCCCACAGCAGTCCAAAATATTGTTGCGGGTTAGTAAAACTAAGCTCAACTCTTGAACTCGTGGACCCCAATTTGCCGCTGGTTATGTACTGAGTCGTGTCTTGGCCGAGCGCGTTTCCGAAGTATGTGCCGTTGCTTCCGGAAATATAAGGAGCGGCATACTGTCCGCTTACCGAACCGGTTACGGCCTGAGCGTCGGGGTAGAATTCTAGGAGTATCGATTCGGTATTTGTTGTGTTACTCGCAAGGAACAAGTGGGGAGGCCCTAGCCCGCATTTCTCACCATGTGGATTGAAAAAGGCCGCCCTCCTTGGCATAAGTTGTTTGTCAAGAACAAACCTGTGCTCAGGGAGGAGACGGCCCGATGCCGACACAGTGTATCCAAAA
>Ga0169931_10010411_pt1 | contig 13257 bp, 13 predicted proteins | sample Kivu_15m_20L_FD_129675 | JGI IMG/M metagenome (GOLD analysis project Ga0169931, IMG submission 129675) | Freshwater microbial communities from Lake Kivu, Western Province, Rwanda to study Microbial Dark Matter (Phase II) - Kivu_15m_20L... | ecosystem: Environmental > Aquatic > Freshwater > Lake...
CAGCCGCAGGTCCTGCGCGCGCCGATGGTGGTACACGTAGAAGCGATGCGACATCGCGTGGCAGGGCGCGATCGCGGTCGCGGCGAACCGGTTTCGGGACGCTGCAAGCATCGCGCAAAGCGACTCGCGCCTCACCGCGATGAACTCGCGAACGTCGCCGGCCCGCGCGGCTTCGTGGTACCTCAGCGCGAGCGCCTCGAACCGGGACACCTCGAGCGCGTCCCGGCGAGTCGCCGCGCGCGCGGCGATCAGCCGCTCGAGTTCGCGGCGGGTTTCGAGCATCAGCAGCTGCTGTTCGGCGTTGATCTCGGTGATCTGCACGCCATAACGCTGCAGGATTCGAACCAGATGCTCGGCCTCCAGCCGCTTGAGCGCCTCGCGGACCGGCGTGCGTCCGAAGCCCGTCAGCGACGCGAGCTCGCTCTCCGACCACAGGCTGCCCGGCTCGAGCTCGAGCGCCACGATCATCTCCTCGAGCCGGATCCACGCCTGCTCGGCGAGCCCGATACGCCGGGCCGGCGCGATGGTCGGATGCGGCGGAGCCGACGCGGCAACCGGCCTTGTGGAGATCGGCTTGGTGACGGGCATGGGGCGCGCTGCGAGAGGGCTTGCTCACCATGTTACCGCGATGCAGTGCGACCGCACCCGCGGCTCACTGCAGGGGAACACCGGGCGCCCAGTGCGTTCGGCCATCTTCATCGGGTGAAAGGTCCGCTTGACTTCGACAGGCTGCGGCGATGCCGTCGACGGCACGGTCACGGTACTGTGACGGCCCTGCGGGTCGGCGGCGCTCGCCGGTGCCCGTGCCGGGTCGCGATCCGCCGATGCGCAAGTCTCTTCGGCGCCTCGAGGGACGGCAGTCGAGACCGCTCCAGGCGATCCCGATTCGTGCACACTTCGGGTTCCAGGAAGTCGTCGGAGGGAGGCGATCGATGCAAACAGTCAAGGGTTCGCTGGCTCACAAGGGCGGTCAGCTCGTCCATGTCCGCTCGGGTGACATGGTCGTCGAGGCGCTGCTCAAGATGCGTGACCATCGCGTCCGGTCGGTGCTGGTCATCGACGACGATGCGCTGGTGGGCATCGTGACGCAGGGTGACTGCGCCATCCGGGTACTGCTGCCGGGACTCGACGCGAAACAAACGCCGGTGAGCCAGGTGATGACGCGCAACCCGGTGACGGTCAAGCCGGCCGATCCGCTCGAGGGCTGCATGGCCATGATGGCCTCGCGGGGCATTCGGCACCTGCCCGTGCTCGACGCCGGCAAGGTCGTGGGCGTGATCTCGATCGGCGACGTCGTCAAGGACATCATCCGCGACCTGGAGCTCAACGTGGGCGAGCTGACGCGCTACATCATGAACGACGGCCCCGGGGGCTGATCGACGATGCGCGGGGCGACGCCGTCGGTGACGTCGACGGTTGCCAGCGGGGATCGCCGCAGCGGCGGAGCCGGTGGCGATCTGCTCCGGGTGGTGTCCGTTGCCGGGCGATGATCGTCTCGGCCAGCGGGTCGAGCTGGGCTGCCACCGTGGGGCCTGCAGACACAGCGGCTGCCCCTGCGCCGCTTGCAGCAGCAGCGGCGCAAGCGGTCGGCGTGCGGAGGTCGGTGGCTCGCGGCCGGGCGGCTGGTGCCTCGTCAAATGACCGCCCGGCTCGGTCGTGCGTGCGCCGCGCCCTGCAAGTCGCGATGCCCCGCCCCGGCCTGGCCGGGTGCTCATCCATATGGAACGCGAAGCCTCACGGCAATGTCGCCGCCATGGGCGGGGACGCGCAGCGAGCGCGTGACGGCTTCACCCCCGTTCCACGCGGCAAGCAGTGCCCGCTTCTCGCCGAGCAGCCTGATGAGCGCAAGCGCGACGACCTCGGCGGTCGTGAGGTCGTTGGCCGTCAGCGGGCGTACGAGGAGGTCGGCGTCCACGGGCACGAGCCACGGATACGCACGTGCACTGGCGACGTCCCAGCCAAACTCGGCGATTTCGTTGCGCAGACCTGGGTTCAGCTCGGCCTTGCGCTCGAAGTTCAGGGCCAAGTGCGGCGGCAGCGTCGGCTCGAGTCCCTGCTCGATCGCATCGGAGGCCGCAATGAAGGTCTGGTAGTCGTCGATCCCGGAGAACAGGACGAACCCGAGGCTCTGTCCCATCTGCCCGATCACCGACAGCACCGCATCGGTCAGGCCGAGCTGCGCGATGGTGACCGAGATCAGGCTCTGATCGCTGGGCACGATCTTCCATGGTTTCGCCCGATACAGCGTCGCAGCGGCGCGAAAGAACGCGGCGACCGCCTCGGGATCGACACCGGGCGACAGGTAGGACTGCTCCTCGTCGGACTCGGAATCCATCGATTCGCGCATCGCCTGGAACACGGCGTCGCACTCGGGTGTGGGCGCGCAGATGACCTCGATCCCAGGGTATCCCGCCCGCAAGGCTTCGGCGATGGCAGGCGACGCAACTCTCACGCGCTGCGGTGACTGCGGCGGGCCGACCAGCGGGTGCTCGATCGCGTTGCGCAGGCTCTCGCAGGCCCCATCCAGCAGTTCACCCGGTCTGCCTACGGCATGCCCGAGCACCAAGCCCTCGGCGTTCAGCCACAGCAGCATCCCGGGACGATAGGGACCGTCTTCGCCATGCACCCAGGCCGGCATCGGGGCCAGCCCACCCGTCCATTCGGATCCCTTCCGCGCTTTGCTTGCAGTCATTGCATCCACCGGTGCGTGTCGATCCGATCGGCGTCACGTCGGTCTCCGGTCGCCTGCCGCAGCGCTTACGCGGTGACCGAATCCGTAGCCGCTGCGCTATCGTAGAACGACATCGGGATGGCCGTCCATGCGCGCGCCTCGCCACCGACTGCCCGCGCCGGGACGATCGGCGCTGCAACCGGAGGCGACCGACGCGGATCACGGTGCGGGTCTTGTCCGACAGGACCCGGGGCTCGACCTGACCGGTCGGCCGCGCGGCGACGACCGCCGCGCGGCCCAGCCCGGCCGCGCTGCCGCGCATCCACCTCAGCGAAGCCGGGTGGATCATCCGAGACCATTTCCTGCGCCACTGCACCGCCGTGCCCGCCGAGGAAGCGACGTGTTTCCACGCGCTCACTGCGGTCCAGGCGAATGGCTGGCCGTATACAGAGCGGCGATCAGCGGTTAAAGTGAGTGCACAATACAGATACAATGAATGATATTAATAAATATTAAATGACTACAGCAGATCGTATGTACGACCCTGATCGGGTCCTCACCGGTGCCATGCACGCGATGGAGATCGCACGTCGGCACGGTGCAGCGCAGATCGAGCCGCAGGATCTCCTGGCCGGGATGCTGTTGGCGGTGGCGCGGTTCGGGATCATCGATTTCCGCGGGCAGGCGCTCGACCTCGCCGAGCTCGGCCTGCCCTTCGACCTGCCGTTGCCCGACATCACCGTGCGGCCGCACTACAGCGCCGCCGCCGCCGAGGTCTTCACGCGCGCCGCTCGGATCTGCCGCGGCGATGGCGGCGGCCCGCTGCGGCCCTTGCACCTGCTGGTGGCGCTGGGCGAACCCGCAACGGCGCCCATGCAGCGCGTCTGGGCCGTGCTTGGGGTCGACGCGGCAGGCTGGCGCCGGTTGCTGGCGGGCATCGAGCCTGGGGAGGGCGCTGGACGCTCCCTGCCGCCTGTCTCCCCGCGCCCGCGGGTGCGCGGCCCCGTGGCGCGCGCAGCGGGTGCAACCGACCTGTCCGACCTGTCCGACCTGTCCGGCACGCCGGGTCACCCGCTCCCTGGCACCGTCGGCAACGATCTGCTCAGTCCGGAGCAGGCCGCGTCCGAACTGGGTGTGCACATCCAGACCCTGCGCGGCTACATCCGGCGCGGCAAGCTCGCGGCCTTCCGGCTCGCCGGCGCGCGTGCCATCCGTATCCGCCGCAGCGACCTCCAGGCCCTGCTGGCCCAACCCATCGGCGCGCCCCGCACGCCGGCCCATCGCGTGCCGAGCACGCAGCATCAGGAGTAGGCCATGCCCCTTTACGTCGCCATCCGCACCCTTCCCGGTGTCACACCCGATGTGCTGGCCGGCGCCGGCGCGCGAGTCAAGACCTGTGCCGCGGGGATGCAAAGCGAGGGTACCGAGGTGCGCTGGTTGCGCAGCTTCTTCCTGCCGGCTTCCTCGCAGACACACTGCTACTTCGAGGGTCCGAGCGCACAAGCGGTGGAGGAACTCAACCAGCGCGCCGGCGTGCCCTTCGAGCACGTCGTCGAAGTCGCCGAGATGACCCCCGAGACCGTCTGAGCCAGGAGACCGCATCATGAGCGGCATCCTCGTTCACGCCACCCACGGGCCCGAGGCACCCACCCGGGCCGCGCTGGCCCTGCTGGTGGCGCGCGCAGCCTTGGAAGAGGGTCACCCGGTCTCGGTGTTTCTCGCCGGCGATGCCGTGCTGCTGATCCGCGACGCCGTGCTCGACAACCTCGCCGGGGTGGGCACGGGCAGGCTGCGCGAGCATTTCGACGCGCTGGCCGCGGGCGGGGCACGGTTCTACGTCTCGGGGCTGTCGGCCAAGGCGCGCGGCCTGGGCGAGGCCGACCTGGCCGGCAAGCCTGCGGAGTTCGCGACGCCCAACACGCTGGTGCGGCTGTCGCTGGCTCACGACCGGATGTTCAACTACTAGCAACGAGGTCAGGCCCGGTCGTGCTGTCGGGCCCCTCCATCGCGACGCTCGTGCCGCGGCGCACCCGTCGCAGCGCAGCTGGCGTGGGCGAGTCTCGTCGGGCGCCAGGACGGATCGGGCAGGCGAGTAGGCCCGCGCGCAGCGACCGCCGCCTGGAAGGCGATCGAGCGGCTCGAGCAGTACGCCGGATGTGCGCGTCGTATCGATGCGGCGCTGACGCGCCAGCTGCCGCCGCTGGCGGGTTCCGACCCGCAAAAGGCCCGGGTCGTGAAGGAGGACATGCTCTTCTACGTGCGACAGAAGGCCCAGGACCTGATGACGCGGCTGGCGGTCAGCATCCTGGCTACCTGGCCATCGACAGGGTCCGCCGCAACAATCTCGAATTGATCAAGGGCGTGGACCGGGCTTCCACGACGACCGTGTCGGCGCTGCGCACCGCGGTCGTCGTCGCTCAGGCGCTGGGCAACCAGCAACGGGTGCTCCAGCAGGTCGGGACCCTGAACCAGACCACGGGCAACCTGATTGCCTCGACGTCGTCGATGCTCAAGACCCAGGCGGCCGCGGTCCACGCGCAGGCCAGCAGCGCGACCGTCGATTTGCAGACCCTTCGGCAGGCGTTCTCCAACGTCTACGAGACCATGGACAGCGTCGCCGGCTTCAAGGCACAGGCCCTGGCGGGCATGCAGCAGACGGTCGATGCGCTGGCGCAGGAGATCGAGCGAGCCCGACCGTATCTCGAGCGCGCCCGTGCCCGCGAGGGCGAGGCGGCGCAGACGGATCCGACCTCGGTGGCGGTTTGGACTGTCGGACCGGCCCTCCGCAGCCCTGCCCGCCTGATCCGTCCGGCTGATCCCGGGCGCGGCAGCGTGACGCCGGCCAGCCGCATCGGACCAGGCCGTCGGTTACGAGGCGAACCGTCTCGCTGCGCTGCCGATATGCCCGGCATTCCCCCGGGGCCGGCCGCCCGAATCATGTCGAGCGCGTCCGGCCGCCGTCCGAGAGGTGTCGGGGGTCGGTGACATGCCGCGCCGGGTATCGCGGGCTTCGGCACCAACGGGAATGAAGTGAGGGCCCTGTCATCCGGTGTGATACTGGAGGGCATTCGTCTTCCGCCGAGCGGACCATGAGCAGCGCCCGTGTGACCGGAATCGCGACACTGCTGTCATCCCTCGCGCTGCTCGCAACCGGCGCGCCGGCCTCGGCGACAACGCAGCGTGGCGCAAGCGTCGAGTTCCGCTACGACGCGCCCTGGGCCGGCGGCGGCGCGCGCGACCCGCGGTTGACCGACGGCCGCGACTCCGCCGCGCGCCAGGAGTTTCCCGCCGATGCGCCATGCCGCTGGCTCCCGGCCCGGCGCAGTGGTGCCGGTCCGACTGCCGAACAGGCACGCGCCGCGAGCGCCGCCGAGGCGCAGGCATTCCGCGACCGCATCGCGAGCCTCGAGTCGTTCTTCCGCAGCGACCCGCGATTCACCGCGCCGCTCGGGGTGTGCCTGCAGTTCAGCAACAGCGGCTGGATGGGAGGCCTCGAAGGAGGCCATGCGCTCCGGGGCGCCTTCTTCATCGGTGCCTGGCCGGGTGAATGGCTGTACCGGCGCAGCGGCCGGATCGTGTTCGATGGCGAGACACGGCACATCGTGGCCAGCGTCAACACGATGCCGACCGATTCGACCAACAGCATCGAGGACGCAACGGGCGCGATGATCCCCGCCGACTCTCGCGTGCTGCGACCGGTCGGCAGCCACCAGGGCTTTGCGGTCCACGAGGGCGGGCTGCTCGTGATCGCCCGCGCCGATCGCGCACTGTTCCGTCCGGTGTCGTTCGAGCGGCTGGCGCGCTGGGTCCTCGCCGAACTGGCGTACCGAGAGTACGAGTCACGCACGCACCCGTCGGAGCGCGAGCGTGCGACACGGGCGGGCGTGTTGCGTCGTGACCTCAACGCCGCGCTCGAGCGGCTGACCCCCGAGGAGCGCGCCGCACCCGGGTGCTTCACCGGCAACGAACTCGATTTCGGCGACCGCCTCCGGCTCGTGGTGCCTGCGGGCGACGCGCGCTGCCAGACCCGCATGGTGGCGCCCGATCCCGACTACTTCGACCGTTCGCTGCCCCGTTTCGCCATCCAGCTGGTCACGCTGCGCAGCCTGCCGGCCCAGCCGCCGCGAGGTGGCCTGGTCGGCGTGCCCAACGGCCGTGCCAAGGTCGCCTGGATGAACCAGGCGCTCTTCTGGGGCGTCGACTGGTCTGCGTTTCGCGACGTGGCGCTTGCGGGGCACTGAAGGTCCGGTCGTGCGGTGCCATACGCCCGACGACGGTGCCGGCCGCAACTCGAGCGGCTGACCCACCGGGGCGATCTTCATCATGACGCGGCTCGCTCCAGCCGTCCGCCGAACGGTCATCGGCTACGATGGCTTCCAGGCTCCGTACCGTCCCTCCAAACGACCATGAGCATCCAGACCCTGCCCACCACCCCGTTCGAGGGACAGAAGCCCGGCACCTCCGGCCTGCGCAGGAAGGTCGGGGTGTTCCGGCAGCCGCGCTACCTGGAGAACTTCGTCCAGGCCCTGTTCGACGAGCTGCACGGCCCCGAGGGCAGCGCCGCCGGGCGGACGCTGGTGCTCGGCGGCGACGGCCGCTTCCACAACCGCACCGCCGTCCAGGTGATCCTGCGGATGGCGGCCGCCGCCGGCTACGGCCGCGTGCTGGTGGGCCGGGGCGGCATCCTGTCCACGCCCGCGGTCAGCGCGGTGATCCGGCGCCGTGGGGCGAGCGGGGGCATCATCCTGTCGGCCAGCCACAACCCCGGCGGCCCCGACGGCGACTTCGGCATCAAGTACAACGCCACCAACGGCGGGCCGGCACCCGAGCAGCTCACCGACGCGGTCCACCGGCGCAGCCTGGCGCTGACCCGCTACCGGATCAGCGACGCCGCCGACCTCCCGATCGACCGTCCGGGCCGTCACCGCATCGAGGACACCGAGGTCGAGGTCATCGACCCGGTGGCCGATCACGCCGACGTGCTGCGCGACCTGTTCGACTTCGACGCCATCCGGGTCCTGTTCGCGCGCGGGTTCCGGCTGCGCTGCGACGCGCTGTGGGCGGTCGGCGGGCCGGCTGCCCGCGCGATCCTCGAAGGCGAGCTCGGCGCGCCGGCCGGCACCGTGGTGAACGCCGAGCCGAAGGAGGACTTCGGCGGCCTGCATCCCGACCCCAACCCGGTGTACGCCGACGACCTGGTCGCGCACCTGATGGCCGCGGACGCGCCCGACATGGGCGCCGCCACCGACGGCGACGCCGACCGCAACATGATCCTGGGTCGGGGCTTCATCGTCTCGCCCTCCGACAGCCTCGCCGTGCTGGCCGCCCACGCGCGCCGCGTGCCCGGCTACCGGCACGGGCTGGCCGGCGTGGCGCGCTCGATGCCCACCTCCACCGCGGTCGACCGGGTGGCGAAGTCGCTGGGCATCGCCTGCCACGAGACGCCCACCGGCTGGAAGTACTTCGGCAACCTGCTCGACGCCGGGCAGGTCACGCTGTGCGGCGAGGAGAGCTACGGCACCGGCTCCGACCACGTGCGCGAAAAGGACGGCCTGTGGGCGATCCTGTTCTGGCTCAACCTGGTGGCCGTTACCGGCCGCAGCGTCGAGGATCTGGTGCGGGGCCTGTGGCGCGAGCACGGCCGCTGCGTGTACTCGCGCCACGACTACGAGGGCATCCCGACCGGACGCGCCGACGCCCTGATGGCCGAGCTGCGCGGGCGCCTGCCCGGGCTGGGCGGCGCCACGGTGGCCGGCCAGCGCATCGCCTGGGCCGATGACTTTCGCTACACCGACCCGGTGGACGGCTCGGTCAGCGAGCGCCAGGGCGTGCGCGTGGTGCTGGCGGATACCTCGCGCGTGGTGTTCCGGCTCTCGGGCACCGGCACCGAGGGCGCCACGCTGCGGGTCTACCTCGAGCGCCACGAGCCCGACCCGGCCCGCCACGACCAGCAGGCGCAGCAGGCGCTGGCGCCGCTGGTGCGGCTGGCGGGCGAGCTGGCGGGCATCGCCCGGCACACTGGGATGCAGTCGCCCAGCGTGATGACCTGAGGGCACCGTGCCCTCGGCGAGCCTGCTGCCGTCGAGGCGCGCCCGTCTCAGGGCAAGCCCTGCGTCCGTCTCCGGCGAAGCAGCTCCCGGACGACGCCCGCGGTGCTCGCCAGGGCGCTGATGAAGGCCAGCCCCGTGACCGCGGCCGCGAACCAGGCCACGCCGCCGCCGGCATTCGTCCGGGCGGCATGGATGCCGTCGATCGAGGCCGCGAACAGGGTGCCGCTGTCGATCGTGAAGCCGATCGAGTACTTGAGCACCGAGCGCACATGCGGGGTGCCCTTGTCGACCAGCCGCGCGAGCGCGTCGGCCTTGCGTTCGAGGTGGTCTTCCAGCCGGCGCATCCCGTGGTCCGCGATCGACGAAAGTCGAGAGGATGGAACCGCAGCCGGATCGGTGGTAAAATGTTCTAACTAGAACGAAATCCGTCCCGGTGCATGGCCATCCCTCCTGCCCGCTCCCCGGGGTCGCTGCCCGCGGCGATCTTCGTCTCCCACGGCGCGCCCTCGCTGCCGCTCGACGATGTCCCGGCGCGCGACTTCCTGCGCGCGCTCGGCGAGCGCCTGCCGCGGCCGCGCGCAATCGTCGCGGTCTCGGCGCACACGGTCGCGCGTGGCGTGCAGGTCGGGTCCGCGCCGCGGATGCACGCGGTCCACGACTTCGGCGGCTTCCCCGACGCGCTGTACCGGCTGCGCTACGACCCGCCCGGCGATCCGGCGCTCGCGGCCCGCGTGGCGCAGCGGCTGCGCGGGGCGGGCCTTGCACCGGTCGGCGAAGCCACCCTCGACGGGATGGACCACGGCGTCTGGGTGCCGCTGTCGCTGATCTGGCCGCAGGCCGATGTCCCGGTCGTCGTCGTCTCGCTCGACGCGCGGTTCGACCCGGCGATGCACCTCGCGATCGGCCGCGCGCTGCGCGGCCTCGACGCCGAGGGCGTGCTGGTGCTCGCCTCGGGCTCGATCACCCACAACCTGCGCGACGTGTTCGCCGGCGGGCGTCCGCTCGAGGCGGCCCCGCAGCCGTACGCCCGCGCGTTCGCCGACTGGGCCAGTGCGCGGGTGGCCGAGGGCGACACGGCCGCGCTCGTGGGCTGGGAGGCTGCGCCGCAGGCGCGCCGCGCCCATCCGAGCGCCGAGCACTTCGTGCCGCTGCTGGTGGCGGCGGGCGTCGGCGGCGCCGGCGAGATCCTGCACGAGAGCTACACGTTCGGCGTGCTCGGCATGCACGCCTATGCGTTCGGGGCGGCTGGCTGATTCGTGCCGCGCAGGCCGGTGCGACCGGCCCGCCGCCCGACCCCGTGGGCCGGCCGCAGCGCCCGGATCGGTTGGCGGCGGGGCGATGCGATCATCGCGGCATGGACCTCGCCCCCGACCGCCTGCCCGAGACCGCGTTCACGCTTCGTCGCCCCGACGGCGCGAGCGTCGCGTACCGGATCCGGCCAGCCCGCGTGCCTTCCGGGCTGCCCCCGGTCCTCCTGCTGCACGGCTTGGCGAGCAACCTCACCCGGTTCAGCGAGTTCGTCGAGCACACCTCGCTCGACGCCCGCCACGACCTGCTGCGGGTGGACCTGCGCGGCCACGGCGGCTCGCTGTCGCGCCGACCGATCTCCCACGAGGTCTGGAGCGACGACCTGGTCGCGCTGCTCGACGCCCGGGGGCACACCGGCGCGGTGCTGGTCGGCCACAGCCTGGGCGCGCAGGTGGCGCTGCACTGCGTGGCGCGCCATCCCGACCGCGTCCGCGGCCTGGTCCTGATCGACCCGGTCTTCCGCGACGCGCTGCTGCCGCGCTGGCGCCGGCGGGCCCGGGCCGGTCCGCTGCTGGCGGGCGCGGCCGCGACGGTGCGCGCGCTGAATGCGCTGGGCCTGCATCGGCGCCGCCTGCCGCCGCTGGACCTGCGCGCGCTCGACGAGGCCGCGCGCCGCGCGCTCGCCTCCCCGCAGGCCGAGGCCGAGTTCATCCGGCGCTACAGCTCCACCCGGGCCGACCTGCGCACCACGGCGACCGCGGTGTACCTGCAGGACCTCGTGGAGATGTTCCGCCGGGTGCCGCCGATGCCCGAGCCATTACCGCCGACGCTGGTGCTGCTGTCCACCGCCGCCAACTTCGCCGATCCGGGGCGGATGCGCGATCGCCTGGCCGGCCCGGGCACCACGGTGGAGACGGTGGACTGCAACCACTGGCCGCTCACCGAGCGGCCGGTGGAGGTGCGCGAGGCGATCGAGCGCTGGTGCAGGGCGCAGTTCGGCGAGGGCGCGGGCTGAACCGGCAGTGGTCCGCCGGCTTGCCCGGTCCGTGCCGGCCCCGCACACTGCGGCTCCCTGATCCGCCGGACCCGATCGCCGTGGACTTCGACGACGCGCACCTCGCGCGACTCAACGACAACCCGCTGTACCGCGCGCTGGGCATCCGCGTGGGGCGTGTTGCCGCCGGTGCCGCGCAGGCCACCCTCGAGCCCACCGCCGCCGCCTGCTGGCCGCTGCCCACGCAGCCGCACGGGGGCGTGCTGTTCACGCTGGTGGACACCACGACCGCGTGGGCCGCGATGTCGCACGGCAACGAGGGCGACGGCTGCGTGACCGTGGATTGCTCGATCCAGTACCCGGCGCCGGCCCGCGACGGGCCGTTCACCTGTGCCGCCACCACGGCCCGCCGCTCGGGCCGCACGGTGTTCATGCGCGCCGAGGTCCTGGATGCGCACGGCGTGCCGGTGGCGCTCGCGCAGGCGACGTTCCGGCTGCTGAAGGCGCGGCCGGCGTCGTAGGCACGCGCCGCGGGCGCGCGCGGCCCCCGGTGCGCTCAGCGCATCGAGTGCAGCCCGATCCGGTTGCCCTCGGTGTCGACGACCAGCGCGATGTGCCCGTGAGGCCCGATCGGGAACTTCGGACGCTCGACCCGGCCACCCGCCGCCTCGACGCGGCCGGCCTCGACCGCGCAGTCCTCGCAGGCGAAGTAGACCAGCGTGCCGCCGCCGCCGGGCGCCGCGCCGGCCATCCGGACCAGCGCACCCGCCGCGCCGTCGCCGCCGTCGGTCATGGGGAAGGCCCACATCTCGGACTCGCCGTCCGGGTCCTCCATCCGGGTGAGGGTGCTGCCGAACACCGATTGGTAGAAGCGACGGGCGCGCGTCATGTCGGCGACGTAGATCTCGAACCAGACGACGGGATTCGGCTTCATCGGGGACGCTCCTCGGGTGTCGGAGGGTGGCTCGGGCGGGGCTGGGTCCGCTTCGGTGGGCCTGGCCCGGCGCGGCAGCGGGCGAGCGGTGCCGCGGATCGGCCTGCGGCCACGGGTCGAGTGTAGCAACCGGGCTGCCGGGGGGGGGGGCGGGTGCGAGCGGTGGTGTTCACGCGGCCGCCCCGGGGTCGGCGTGGCGCCCGATGGGCTGTCGTGTCGCGGGCCGCGCGGGCGGATCGACCGGTCGTCGCGAACGGCCGCGGCGACCGGGTGGCGGGGCGAAGGGGCGACAGGGCGACAGGGCGACAGGGCGACAGGGCGACAGGGCGACAGGGCATCAGCCGGTAGATCCGCATGGATGCGGGGTTCCCGGGCGATTCGGCACTTTCGGTGGACCCGCCGCCGCGCTAGAATACTGTTCGCATGAACAGTATCGAGGCCGCCATGTTCGATGCCCTCGCCACGCCGCTGGCGTCTTCCGCCGAAGCCTTCGATGGGCCGGTCTCGTCGGGTGGTTCGTCCGAGGTGCCGCTGCCCGAGCTGGAGGCGCGGATCACCGAGCTGGCGGGTCACCTGAACGCGGCGGGGCACCGGTTCCTGGTGCTGCTGGCCGAGTTCGACCGGCGCGAGGGCTGGGCCGACGGCGCCACGCGCTCGTGTGCGCACTGGCTGAGCTGGAAGTGCGGGCTGGACCGGGGAGCGGCGCGCGAGAAGCTTCGGGTGGCGCGCGCGCTGCAGGGGCTGCCGGGCATCGGCGCGGCAATGGGGCGTGGGGAGTTGAGCGATTCCAAGGTGCGTGCGCTGACGCGGGTGGCCACGGCCGAGACCGAGCAGACGCTGCTGATGATTGCGCGGCACGGCACGGTGGATCAGGTGGAGGCGGTGGTGCGGGGGTGCCGGCGCGTGCAGCAGTCGGCCGAGCGGTCGCGGGAGGCGCTGCAGCACGCGGGCCGCGGGCTGCGCTGGCATCACGACGAGGACGGCTCGCTGGTGATGCAGGTGAGGCTGCCGGCCGAGGGCGGGGCGCTGGTGCTGCGGGCGTTGGAGGCGGTGGTTCGGGAGGCGGTGCGGGAATCGGAGGCGGGAGGGGCGCAGGCCCGGGCCGTTTCAGCTGAAACGCCTGCCGACCCCTGCATTCGCCCGTCCGACCCGCGCACTGCGCCAGCCGGCCAGACCGGCGACCCCGGCGGCGACACGGGCGGCGACCCGTCCACCGACACCCCCGCGCAGCGGCGATCCGACGCGCTGGTGCGGCTGGCCGAGAGCTGGCTGGCGCAGGGCGAGCAGGCGCTGTCGGGAGGCGAGCGTCAGCAACTGGTGGTGCACGTGGACGTGGCCACGCTGGTGGCGAGCGAAGCGG
>Ga0169931_10010412_pt1 | contig 13257 bp, 10 predicted proteins | sample Kivu_15m_20L_FD_129675 | JGI IMG/M metagenome (GOLD analysis project Ga0169931, IMG submission 129675) | Freshwater microbial communities from Lake Kivu, Western Province, Rwanda to study Microbial Dark Matter (Phase II) - Kivu_15m_20L... | ecosystem: Environmental > Aquatic > Freshwater > Lake...
ATGTGCGTCGCGTCTTTCAGTCGCAGGCGGTCCTTGACCAGCCCGGCGGCGCGCGCCTGGGCCAGGATCTCCTGGAAGAGGAGTGCTAACCGTTCGTCGCCCAGTCGTGTTCGAAATTGGGAGAGGAGGCTCGGTTCAGGAAGGGTCGCTTCCATCGAGAGATCGAGGAAGAAGCGGAACGCCACATTCACCTGGGTCTCGGCAATCACCCGATCATCCGACAGCCCGTAGTGAAATTGCAGGAGCAACAGTTTGATCAAGCGAACGGGATCGATCGCGCCACGCCCCATATTCGGAGAATAGCAATCGGCAACCAGGGCCCGGCAGCGCGTAAAGTCGACCGCGGCCTTGATTCGTCTCAAATAGTGATCCGCTGGCACCAATTTCTCGAAGACCTGCTGATCGAACTCAGACGGAGGCTGGTCGTAGTTTTTTTTGAGCATCGCGTCCTCCTCAACCCAATCGCGGTGCCGTCAATTTACTCCTGCTCGCCCTCTCCCTGCAACTTCTTAAGCAATCTCCGGCTGGGGGGGGGGAGGGGGCCCCTTGGGCCTAGGCGCTATCGTTCCTGACCGATGCGCAGCAGAGAGCCCTCCTCGTCGATGAGGGCAAACTCGCGCATCCCCCAGGGCTGATCGACGAGGGGAGTGATTCGTGGGATGCCACTGTCGGGAAGCCCGACCGCGGAGAAGGCTTCGAAGAGGGCCGCGACGTCCTGGACTCGCAAATAGCAGCCAAAGGAGGACTCGGCGGGGATGAGGGTTGGGTGGAGGAAGAAGTGGACTTCGAGAGACCCACGCTCAGCGATGGCGTAGGTCGGCGCGACGATCTCGCCTTCAAAGCCCAGGCGACGGTAGAAGGCGAGGGTTCGCTCGAGCGAGCGGCTGGGAAGCTGTGGGATGGCCAGATCGGTCACGGACACGGGGAGTGCACCTCGCGGGGGGGACTTACGGTTGGCGGAGTCTCAGGACGACGCGGCAGCGGGAGCCCCCGGTGACGGCCCGCGATTCGAGGACTTCGAAGTCGCCGCCCGCCCGGGCGACGAGATGTCGATCGAACTCCCTCATCCGGTGGCAGGCGGCCGCGTCTCCGGTTCCGCGCAGCGGGCAATTGGTGCGGATTCAACTCATCGAGCGGAATCAGGCGGCAGCGCCGGGATGACGAGTGCGCGGAGGGGGCCTTTCGGATCGAGGTTGGCCCGCAGCAAGGCAAAGGGCATGAGCACCTCGTGGGCACCTTCGGCATAGCTCCCGACCTGATAGGCGTCGAAGGTCAGCTGCAGTCCGTGAGGGGCAATCGTCCAGCGTTGGTAGTTCTCTGGGTTCCAGGCGGTGCCGCGAGCGACCCAGTCTGGATCCGGGGGCGGATTGAGACGGGCGAGGGCGCGGCGACAGTAGGCGGGGAGAAGGGTCTCCGGGCCGGGGCGTTCCGGCGAGCCGGGCGGTCGGAAGAGTTCGGCGAGGGTCAAGGCGCGCCCCTCTGGAATCGACCAGTTGACGGAGACAGAGGTCGTGTTGGGATGGGCGCCACCGGTGAAGACCGATGTCGTCAGCAGAAGACTGAGATAGTCGTCGGTCGCCCCGACGAGGCGATGTCGGATCTCGAGGGTGTAGGGTGGGTAGGTGGGCCCGCGGGTTGGATCAGCGAGAATTGCCGGGCGATCTTCCGCGGCGGCGCGGCGGACATCCTGGAGGAGCGGATCGATGGTCTTCTCGATCAGTTGGTGAAAAGCGGCGGCACGAGCCGTCAGCAGCGGGTCTGTTCCGACGACCTGGAGGCGGGGCAGGTGGGTGGTGACGACATAGCCAGCGCTCTCGTTGCGGTCCTCCGTCGAGGCGCTCCCAAGGAGGTAGGGGCCCGCCTCGAAGAGGTGCTGCTCCAGCTCAAAAGGGACTGTGCGACGGTCCCGCAGCCGACTCCAGGTTCCCGTCAAGCGGAGGATCTGGGGAGGGCGACCCCGGTCGACCCGCCTCCAGGTTCCGATAAACTCGCCTGTCTTGTCGACTGTTCCGGTCGAGGATCGATAGGCCTCTTCGACGAGGCGCAGCGACCCGTCGAGAGCGAGGCGGCCCGTCAGGGCGAGGGCCTTCTCGCCGAGCCGGGCGGCGCCGGAACGCTCGTAGAAGTAGCTGCCTCGCGCGTTCTCTCCGGTGATCTCGAGCTCCATCTGGATGCCGTACTGGCCGTCGATCTTCCCGCGCAGGAGGGAGAGCCCGACCGGGGTCGGCGGCAGTTCCGGCGAGAGAGCCTCGGCGGGGCGGTGGGCTCCCGCCTCGCTCGCCGGCTGATTGGCGGGGGTACTGCCCCGACATCCCGCGAGGAGCAACAGGCAGAGGGCGAGCCCTGCCCGGCTCCACGGGGAAGCGATGGGGGTGATGAGAAGCGCAGTCCGCTTTAGAGCACGGGGCCGATTCGCCATGGGACAAACTCCTGGTGGCCGAGCCGTTCGCTCTTCGTCTCCTCGCCGGAGGCGACGCGACGGATCATCTCGTAGATCTCCCGTCCGACCTCTTCGAGCGTCGCCTGGCCATCGACGATCCGGCCGGCGTTGATGTCGATGTTGTCCTCCATGATCCGGGCAATGCGGGAGTTGGAGGAGATCTTGATGACGGGGGCGACCGGATTGCCGATCGCCGAGCCGCGACCTGTCGTAAAGCAGAGGACCGTGGCGCCCCCGGCGGCGAGGCCGGTCAGCGAAACGGGGTCGTAGCCGGGAGTGTTCATCAGGACAAATCCCGGTTTGTTGATCCGCTCGGCATAGGCGAAGACGCCAGTGAGGGCGGTCGTGCCGCCTTTGGCGACCGCGCCGAGCGACTTTTCGCAGATGTTGGTGATGCCGCCAGCCTTGTTTCCTGGCGAGGGGTTGTCGTTCCAGCCTCCGCCGAAGCGTCGCAGGTAAGCCTGGTACCACTCCATGACCTCGATGACTTTCCGGCCCGTCGCTTCGTCGACGGCGCGGCGGGTGAGGAGGTGCTCGGCGCCCATGCATTCCGGGATCTCGGCGAGGACGGTCGTGCCGCCCGCCCGGACGAGCAGGTCACTGGCGTGTCCGAGCGCGGGATTGGCCGAGATTCCGGAGAAGGCATCCGAGCCCCCGCAGTTGGTGCCGAGGAGGATCCGGCTCATCGGCTGCGGAGTCCGCTTCATGTCGCGGCAATGGGCGATCAGTTCGTGGACTTGCGCGACTCCCTGCTCGACGGTGCGGCTCGTTCCCCCGCTCGACTGCATCTCCAATCCGACGATCAATTTTCCCTTGCGGAAATGCTGTTGGCCTAGTTGAGTCGAACCAATGTAGTTGGAGAGCTGATTGACCTCGCAGCCAAGGCTGACCATGAGGACCGCCCCGACATTCGGGTGATAGATCATTCCGGCGATCGTCCGCTCCAACTGCCAGGTGTCCTCACCCTGGGTGTGCCCGCAGCCCTCCTGGTGAGGAATCGCGACGACGCCGTCGACGCCGTGTGTCTCACGCCGGACGTCGCGGCAGCGACGCGCAATCTCCTCGGTGACGTGGCTGGAGCAGTTCGAGGTGGCGATCACCGCGATGTAGTTGCGGGTCCCGACATCGCCATTCTCGCGGAGATAGCCGTCGAAGGTTCCGGCCTCCTCCGGTGTCATGTAGGTTGTGACGGGAGTCTGGGTGGCAAACTCGTAGTCTTTGCCGTTGAAGTCCGGCAGGACATTCTGGGTATGGACCCACTCGCCGGGAGCGATCTCGGCCGTCGCCTCCCCGATCACTTCGCCGTACTTCCGGACGCGCTCCCCTGCGGAGATGGGGCGCAGCGCGATCTTCTGTCCCGGGGTGATCGTCTGCCGGGCTGTCAGGCGATGGTGGCCGGCGACGACCTCGGTTCCCTCTGGAATGGGCACACGGGCAACGGCGACATTGTCGGCCGGATGGAGCACAATGACCATCTCCGGCTTTGTCTCTTGACTCATTGGAATCGTCCTCTCGATACAGATCGATACAAAGTGGCAGGGGGATCAGCGGGGACGTGGCGTGGGGATCAATCGCTCACGCCCGGTCCAGCGCCCCTGACGAAAGACCGCGTCCGGCGGGGAGCGTTTCTCCAGACCGGGCGTGTCCCAGTCGATCGACGCTGCCCGCTGGCTGCGGTAGAACAGAAGAGTCGCCTCGCCACCGATCCGAAGCCCTCCGGCGGTGGGGGTCGTCACGTAAAACCCATCGGCGGAGAGCTCGTCGAGTCCGACCAGGTCTTCGAGATCCCCGAGGTCCTGAATCGTTGCGCGGGTGCGCTCGAGGGTGATCGCCAGGTCTGCCTGGTAGGGGGGCAGGGTCCGGTCCGTCCCGGCGGCTCGCTGGATGACGGTCGCGCGACGAACCATCAACGGGACCAGCACTCCGCTGTTGTTGTAGGGAATGGCGTCGTAGATGGCCGGGTCGGCGCGGTCGACCGCGCCGCTCGCCAGCTCCTGCAATGTCCAGGCGAGGCCGACAAAGTTGAGCCGCACCAGATCCATCTCCGCTTGCCCCGCCCATCCGCCGGTCTCGATCAAGACGACGGGCGTCCCCCATTGACTGATCAGATCGCCAAAGGCGCGCGGGTTGAAGCTGTCGTCATAGCGGCCAATCTGCCCGGGAATGAAGCGGGAGAGGGCCGTATGGAGGGTCGAGGAGACCCGCTTGGCGCGAACCCTTCCCGGCGGATCGCTCCGCGATTCGTCATGGGCCACGGCGAGCAGCGAGATCGTCGCCTGCTTGCCGGTCGTTCCGACCGCGGTGCGCGGATTCTGATTGTGCAGATTGAAGCCGAGGACCGGCTGCCATTCATCGCGGAGCTTCTTGAGCAGCTGCCCTTCGGGAGTCGCCAGGCGGCGCGCGTCGCGATTGATGTCGATCGATTGCAGATTGCGCCGCTGAAAGAGTTCGGCGCCATCGGGGTTGAGCATCGGCACCGCCCGAATCGTCATCCGTCGGGCCAGGTCGGCAACCATCGGATCCTGGCGGTTCAACTGCCAGTAGTGAAAGAGATCGATCAGCGCGCTCGTCGCGGTCGGCTCGTCTCCGTGCATCTGTGACCAGAGGAAGATCCGTTCCGCTCCCTCGCCGAATTCGAGCTGATAGATCTCCCGTCCGGCGACGGAGCGACCGACTTCGGCAACCTTGACTCCCTCCGCTTGCAATTGCCGAAGGTAGGCTACCAGATCGGCGTGGCGAACCTTCGAGGGATCGATTCGCGAGAGGTGGGTCGACTCCCAGATCGTGTGATAGTCCTCTGGGCTCCGTCCAGCGGGGCTTCCCGACGTCAGCGCCCAGACGAGCAGAGGGCCGGCGAGGAGCAAGAGGCCAAGCCCGGTGATCGTCAGGAGGCGGCGATCGAGATTCCATCCACTGTTCTTCGGGCCACTCTTTGGGAGATCGATCTTCATGGTTGGTGATTGTACTCAACCCTCCACTTGGAAGGAAGGACTTCTCCCCGCTTCCGGGAGAAGAGTACGGATCGAATCGAGGGCCCGTCTTGTCAAATCAGCTCTTCCGATCGACAATGACAGTGGCCCATCCGAAGGATTGGGGGGATGGGCTCATTCCAAGGCCACACGCCTTCTTCTGTCCACGCATTCTACGAGGAGAGTGCCCGATGCGCGATCAATCGACGGATGACAAGCGAACCATGCCAGATCGTCCCTGGCTGAAGCACTACGATTACTGGGTTCCCGCCGAGATCAATCCCCCGCGTCAACCGCTCTACCAGATCCTGCAGATCGCGTCGACGCACTTTCGGGAGCGGCCGGCGGTCGCCTTCGGGGGACGGCAGTGGACCTACCGGGAGATCAAGACCGATGTCGACCGATTGGCCAGCGCGCTGGCCGGACTCGGGATCGTCAAGGGGGATCGCGTCGGGATTATGCTCCCCAACTGTCCGCAATACCTCATCAGCTTCTTCGCGATCGTTCGTCTGGGAGCGATCGTCACCAACATCAACCCGATCTACACGCCCAGGGAAGTGAGCATGGTCGCGCAGGATGCCGGGCTGCGCGCGATCATCGTCCTTGACCTCATGGCCCCGACGGTCTTCGCCATCCGCGAGCAGACTGCGCTGGAGACGGTCATCACCACCAGCCTCGCCGACTATTCGGCCGCGCCGCCTCCGATCCCTCCCGAGGAGGCAGCAGGAACCCGCTCCCTGCGCTCGTTGATCGAGAACGCGGTAGGCCATCCTCCGACAGGCATTGCGATCGACCCCGAGGAGGATGTGGCCGTCCTCCAATACACCGGTGGGACCACCGGCGTGCCCAAGGGGGCCATGCTCACCCACTTCAACCTCTTCGCCAATGTGATCCAGTCGCACGTCTGGGGGCAGGAGTTGACGGAACGCGGGGGAGAACGCTACCTGATGGTCATCCCCTACTTCCATATCTACGGGCAGACCGTCGGACTGCTCCTCGGGACGTGGAGTGGAGCGATGCAGATCCCGATCCCGAAGTTCGATCCGAACCTCCTCATCGAGGCGATGCGGGCGTATCAGCCAACCTACTTCCCGGGAGTCCCAACGCTCTACATCTCGCTCCTCAACCATCCGGAAGCGCGCAGTTGTGGACTGGATGGAGTCAAGCGATTCAACAGCGGATCCGCTCCACTCCCGCTCGAGGTTCTCGAGCAGTTCGAGACGCTCAGCGGCGGCACCCTCTGCGAGGGGTACGGCTTGACGGAGGCGTCTCCGACGACCCACTCGACCCCGACCCTCGCCCGGCGCAAGCCCGGCAGCATCGGCCTTCCCTTTCCCTCGACAGAGTGCCGGATCGTCGACCTCGACACGGGCTTGCAGGACCTCCCCATCGGTGAGGATGGCGAGCTCTGCATCCGCGGGCCGCAAGTGATGAAGGGCTACTGGAATCGCCCCGAAGAGACGGCCAACGCCCTGCGCGATGGATGGCTCTACACGGGCGATGTCGCGCGGATGGACGAGGATGGCTACTTTCGCATCGTCCAGCGCAAGAAGGATATGATCATCGTCAGCGGCTTCAATGTCTACCCGAATGAGGTCGAGGACGTCCTCTTCACCCACCCAGCGATCCTCGAAGCGGCCGTCATCGGCGTGCCGGATGGGTATCGAGGCGAAGCGGTCAAAGCCTTCGTCGTGCTGCGCCCCGACCAGGAACTGACCCAGGAAGCACTGATCGAGTTTTGCCAGACCAGCCTCGCCCGCTACAAAGTCCCCTCTCACGTCGAGTTCCTTCCCCAACTGCCCAAGAGCGCGGTCGGTAAGGTCCTGCGGCGCGAACTTCGCAATCTACCGTGAAAGAGAGAGCGACCTGCTCCAAGGAGAATCGATATGTCGACCAATCAAGCCTCCCCCTCCAGCCCTGCCCCTTCTTCCGACATCCGACCGTGGGGGCGCTACACCATTCTCGATGAAGGAATCGGATACAAGGTCAAGCGGATCGAGGTCCTGCCGGGCAAACGGCTCAGCTACCAGAAGCACGCGCAGCGTGCCGAGCACTGGATGGTCGTCGCCGGAATGGCCAGGATGACGCTCGAAGAGCAGATCCTCATGCTCGGCCCGGGAGACACGGTCGACATCCCGATCGGGGCGGCCCATCGCATCGAAAACCCCGGAGAGGAGCAGTTGATCTTTATCGAGATTCAGCGGGGGGACTATCTCGGCGAGGACGATATCGTCCGACTGCAGGACGACTTCGGACGGTCAGCCGGGTGAGGGGTAGACGGGATCTCCTCCGGCGGGGAAGCCGCCGAGGAGATCCCCATTCGAAACGGATCAGGCCCGCTTCCACTGCGCCGGATCCCACCCGACCCGCTTGCCGGACCGGAAGGACTCATTGGCGAGATGGGCGCCGAGCAGCACCCGGTTGGCCAGTTGGACGGGAGAGTTGGGTTGCTGGCGACTGCGCATGCTGTCGAGGAAGTTCTGCATGTGCGCCGCGCTCTCATCGGTGACGGGCCAGCTCTCGACCTCTTTCCGCTTGGCATCGTACCGAACCATCATCCTTCGTTGGTTCTCCTGGACGATGCTTCCCTCCAATCCGTAGAAGGCCGCTCCGTCATACTCCTGCCCATTCATGAATTGAACCATGAAGACGATCGCGAAGGTGCCGCAGTCGAGGATGGCGTGGACGTTGTCCGGCGTCTCCCAATCGAGATTGTGGTACTTCCCGCCATTGCAGGAGACGGTCCTTGGACCATCACTGCCGGTAATCCACATCGCCACATCCAGCCAGTGCGGGCCGATATCGGTCATCAATCCACCGGCGTAGTCCCAGTACCAGCGCCAGGCGGAGGCCCGCTTGGCATCGTAGGGGCGTTTCGGGGCACTGCCGAGGAAGCGGGGCCAATCGACCAGTTCCTGCGCGAAGAGCGTGGGGTCGGCCGCGCGCCGGATGTAGGTGTCATTGGGGCGATAGCGAAAGTCCCAGATGCGCACGAAGCGAATTTCGCCGATGCCTCCCGAGGCGACAATCTCGCGCGCCTTGCGGAAGTGTTCTCCGCTGCGTCGCTGATTGCCGACCTGGACAATGCGGTTGGTGCGTTGGACGGCGGCGACCATCTGCTCGCCCTCCTCGATGGTGCGGGCGAGGGGCTTCTCGATGTAGGCGTCCTTGCCGGCGCGAAGGGTGTCGAGAAGGCAGACGCGGTGGAGGTGATCGGGTGTGGCAATGATCACACCGTCGATATCGGTTCGAGCGAGCAGGTCGTGGTAATCGACATAGGTCTTTTCGACGGGACCGCCAAGCTCCTTGACTGCCCGGGCCAGCATTCCCTGGTTGACATCGGCCAGGGCGACAATCTCCGCGCCGAGTTTGCGGGCGGCGACGAGCCGTCCGGCCCCCCTGTCGCCAGGGCCGATCCCGCCGAGCCGGATCCGGTCATTGGCGCCAAGAATGCGTTGGTAGGAGAGGGCGGTGAGGGTCGTCCCCGCCACGCCTTTCAGAAAATCGCGTCGCGGCAGCTGGTTGAGTCTCTTCTCCATCGTGTCCATCGTGCGGGTTCCTCCAGGGAATGGTTAGGGTCTGTTCGAGGGGATTGGATCAGTGATCGCCGGGGCCCCGAGCTTCCCAGCCGGACGCCGCCCGCGCCCCTCCCGCTGGAGGAGGGAGTCGCCCAAGTCCGCCCGGGCCTGTTCAGCGTCGGACTGCAGCCGAGCGACGATCTCTGGATAACGAGCCGCGACATTGTCGCGCTCTTGCGGATCCTTGTCCAGATCATAGAGGGCAAGGGGCGTTTGGCGAGTCTCATCGCGACCCGGCAGACCGTCCCGCCCGACGGCCGCGAGGTGGCGATAAGGGTGTGGCAGGTGGAGCTTCCATTGCGCGCGACGCACGGCGTGGAGCTCTCGGCCCCAGTAGAACCAGTAGGCCCCACGGGATCCCGCGGAGGGATCTTTCGCTCCCCAGAGCAGATCGCTGGCATCGCGACCATCGATCGGTCGATCGACGGGGAGTTGCCCTCCGACGAGTCTCGCCAGCGTCGGGAAGAGATCGATCGTCATCATCGGGGTTCGGCGCACCAGCCCGGGGGCAATCCGACCTGGCCAACGTGCCAGGAAGGGCACCCTCACTCCCCCCTCCCAGGCCGTCCCCTTCCCTTCCCGCAATCCTCCGGTCGAGCCGGCGTGCGTCCCATACGGGAGCCACGGGCCATTGTCCGAGGTGAAGACGACGAGGGTCTGCCGGTCGAGCCCGAGACGGGCGAGGGTCTCGAGGATCTGACCGACCGACCAATCGATCTCCTCGATGACATCCCCGTAGACTCCCTGCGCCGTCCGCCCGGCAAACTTCGACGAAACGAAGAGGGGGACGTGCGGCATCGAGTGCGGGAGGTAGAGGAAGAAGGGGCGTTCGCGATGGCGCGTGATGAAGTCGACCGCGCGCTCGGTATAGGCCGTGGTCAGCCGTGATTGATCGGGGTTGAGTTCGACCACCCGCTCTCCCTCCATCAAGGGCAGCTCGGGGTAGTAGTTGGGGCTGACCGGATGGCGCGGCCACATGTCGTTCGAGTACGGCAGGCCGTAGTACTCATCGAAGCCGTGGCGGGTCGGGAGGAAAGGAGGCTGGTAGCCAAGGTGCCACTTGCCATAGATGGCCGTGGCATAGCCCCTTGAGCGGAAGAGCTCCGCGAGCGTCGTCTCGTCCTCGGCGAGGCCGATCGTCGAGCGGTGATCGAGCGCTCCGTTGATGCCGATCCGGTTGGGATAGGATCCGGTCAAGAGGGCCGCCCGGGAGGCGGAGCAGACGGCCTGGGCGACATAGAAGTCGGTCAGACGCACGCCCTCCCGCGCCATCCGGTCGAGATGCGGCGTGCGGTATCCCGTCGCCCCGTAGCTGCCGATGTCGCCATACCCGAGGTCATCGGCGTAGATCAGGACGACATTGGGCGGCCGTTCTTCGACCGCCGAGACCTCCCACGCCCACTTGGCCGATCGCGCCAGGAGCGCGACCAGCAGCAGCACCGCGAGCTTCCACCACCGAATCTTCATCAACTCGTCTGCTCCCACAGGAAGAGGCCCGGCTCATTTCGCCGGAGGGCCGTAATAGGGATAGCGATCATACCGATCATCGTCGGCGCTGGCGCGTGGATCGCCGGTCTCGGCCATCCAACGGTCGAGCCGTACGCGCAGGTCGCGCTGAATGGCGCGGTAGCGCGGCAGATTCGCCACGTTGCGGACTTGTCCCGGATCTTGGCGCAGATCGTAGAGCTCCTCGGCGGGCCGCCTGGCCATCGCCAACCGAAAGTAGGGCCCGAGCACAGGATCTGCCCTGCCAGAGAGAAGCTGATCCTTGCTCGGGCTCGCGTCGATATCGCCATAGGGACCGACGGAGTGGTACTTCTCTGGATCGCCGGCGGGCCAGCGATCGGGTCGAAGGTTGCGAATGTAGAGAAAGTCCTCGGTGCGAATCGCCCGCATCGGGTAGCTCTGATCACCGCGCCGGACATTGGCGTGCCGCTCGCGCTCAAGGAAGACCTGCCGACGCGACGGGTCCCCGCGCCCTTCGAGGAGCGGCCAGAGGCTCCGCCCCGTCATCTCTGGCGGTGGACGCTGCCCCGCCGCCTCGAGAATGGTCGGGGCCAGATCGGTCAGACTGACAAAGTCCCGATGGACCTGCCCGCCCCGAATCCGCTCCGGCCAGCGAATCGCCAGGGGGACTCGTGTCCCACCATCGTAGAGATTGGCCTTGGCTCGGGGGAACGGCATTCCATTGTCGGAGGTGATGACGATCAAGGTGCGGTCGAGCTGCCCCGCCTCGGCGAGCAGCGAGAGGAGCTCTCCGACCTCGCGATCCAGCCGCTCAACCTCGACGTAGTAGTCGAGAATGTCTTCCCGAACCTCTGGTGTATCGGGAAGGGACGGCGGCGGATCGACCAGATCCGGCCGCATTCCCATCGCCTTGCCGAGGCCTTTGATGTAGTCGCGGTGGGGATCCTGGGACCCGAACCAGAAGCAGAACGGCTGGTCCGCCGGCTGATCCCGCAGAAACTCGCCGAGGCTCTTGTAGGAAGGCCCCGCGGGATTTCGAGTGCGCCCACCTGGCTCGAAGCTGCCCGGCCCCCAGCCCTTCCGCGTCTGTCCGACCCGGTAGCCCTGGGCCTCGAGCAGGTCCGGATAGACGGCCAGCGAGGTCGACAGCGAACTCCAGAGATTTCCTCCCTCGGCGAGCTGGTGCACGGCCCTGCCGGTCAGCAAAGCTCCCCGCGACGGGGTGCACGAGGGAGAGGCGGCGTAGGCGTGATGGAAGAGGGCGCCCTCCCGGGCGAGTCGATCGAAATGGGGAGTCCGGACGATCTTGTCCCCGTAGATCCCCGCGTGGGGAAAGGACCAATCGTCGGCAATGATCAGCAGCACATTGGGCCGGGAGGGGCTCGTCTGGGCCCCGTCAGCGGTAAGGCCAACCGTTCCCGGCGTCGTCACCCAGGTGATGAGAAGAAGCGCCACCCATCGTCCGATCGATCGCTTCACGTTCCTGCCCTCCCACCCTCGTCAGGGTCTCGATGATCTACAGTCGACGGAGTCGAATGTTGCGGTAGCGGGCGCGACTGGTCTCGCCCCAGGACCCAGCTCCCCCGTGGACCTGCAGCCCAATGATTCCTTCCCGCGGAAAGCGCTCGCGATGATCCTGGAAATCGGTCATCTTGGCGCCATTGAGCCAGGCCTCGACGTGGGCAGGCTGTCCGGTAACCCGGGCGCGCAGCCGATTCCAGTTCCCGACGTGGAAGGCGCGTCGCCATTCCCGGTTCTGTTGGAGAAACCCGCCCTCGGCGGGGGCGTAGAGGCTCCCGATCATCCCCTGGTCGTGGTGATCGATGGTGATCTGATACCCCATCCCGTCGGGTCTTGTCCGCAGGAAGAGCCCGGTGTCGGCCGGCTTGTCGACTTTGAACTCCAGTTCGATCTCGAAGTCGCCGTAAGTCGCTTCGGTCCCGAGCAGCCCCCCCTTGTGGTCCGGCTCCTGGTCAGCGACGAGGGAACCTTTCTCGACGGTCCAGATGCCGCCATTCCCGCCGTGGACCGCCATCCGCCGCCATCCCGTCTGTGTCTTGCCATCGAAGAGGGATTGCCACTCCGCCTGTCCCAGACCATTCACCGCGGCCAGGACAACCATTGCCAACCCCAGACCGGCCAACCAGCCTCTTCCCCGCATCATTCTTCCTCCACGTTGTCGATCTTGCTTGATGATTATGGATTCCGGAGGGGCACGCCTTGCCCTCCTTTCCCCGATCGATGAAAGGTGGCCATTATGTACCAAGTCGATCGCGATGGGTAGCCTTCGCGGAGGCGAATGGTGTGATATCCTGCGCAGGTTCCAGACACAAGAGGAGACCATCTTCGGGAGTACTCCCGAATCGGGAAGACGGTCGACCGTCGAAAGGAGCGTCGGGTGAGAGTCACGCAGAAGAGCGCACGTCGCAGAGCTTGGGGGAGAGGGGTCGGTTGGTGCGGTCTGATGATGATGACCGTCTGGATCGGTCATCCGGGAGGAGCAGCCCCGACGGGAGCCGCGCAGAGCAAGACTCCCCTCGCCCCAGGGAGAAAGTACACGACGATCGAACGGCTCGCCCCCGCCCGACTCGCCGCCGTCGCGGAAGCTCGCCGTCAATGGAATCGCCGGCGAAGACCCGTCGCGCTTCGACACGGCCTGACGGATCACCGCGCCATCCTCCACGCTCACGCGGAAGACTCGGCGCACACTGGCGGGACCCGCCCGGAGCTTCTCGCCGCCGCCAGGCGCACCGGGGTCTCGGTCATGCTGCTGACAGACCACGTCCGCCCCCCGCGCGACTTC
>Ga0169931_10010413_pt1 | contig 13256 bp, 14 predicted proteins | sample Kivu_15m_20L_FD_129675 | JGI IMG/M metagenome (GOLD analysis project Ga0169931, IMG submission 129675) | Freshwater microbial communities from Lake Kivu, Western Province, Rwanda to study Microbial Dark Matter (Phase II) - Kivu_15m_20L... | ecosystem: Environmental > Aquatic > Freshwater > Lake...
ACGATCTTGTTATTCGTTCGCTCCACAGCGCCGATGCGGTGATGAGTGTGTTGTTGGTTCCCGCGATGACGCCGTTTCGCGGCGGTGGTGGTATGCCACGGCGAGGCGGCGTCATCATTCACGGACCGCAAATCGGCGGGCCGCGAATGGGCACCACGCGCACCCGATCGGCTGGCAGCGCGGACATCGCGCGGGAGTCCGGCGGGGACTCGATGCGCGCGGGTGACGCGGGCTCGCTCGATACAACGCTCGAACGAATCCGGCAGCGCTATGCGCTGTTCTTTTCGTTACCAGCGGGCGTGCGCGAGGGCGAGCACCGGTCGATCGAAGTCACGCTTGACGACACCCTGCGGCGGCGGTATCCAGAGGCGTCGTTGCGCTATCGGCGCAGCTACCGGGCCGCGGCCAGCGGCAGCGATGGACCTGTCGAAGACTTCAAACCGGGCGCGATGATTTCCGAAGCACCGGCGCCGTCGAAACGGCGTGTCGCGACTGATGGGTCTTCGCGATCCGGCCCTATGATGACCGGGCCGCGCTAAACTCGGGGGTCATGAAGGCCCTACTCTATTTCGCAGCTTTGACCGCGTTTGCCGGCGTGGCGGATCACCCCGATGTGCTTGCGGCGGAACGGCTGTTCTCAGCGTGGGTCGATGGGCAGATGGCGTATCGCGGGCTGCCGGGTATCGCCGTCGGTGTGGTGCATGATCAGGAGTTGATCTGGGCGAAGGGGTTCGGCTTCGCCGATGTCGCGGCGAAGACCCCGGTGACGCCGGCGACGAAGTTCCGCATGGCGTCGCACAGCAAGCTGTTCACCGCCACGGCCATCATGCAGTTGCGCGACGCGGGCAAGCTGCGGCTTGATGATCCTGTCTCGAAATACCTGCCGTGGTTCAAGATGAAGCCGGCCGATGGCGACGACACTGAAGTTACGATCGAAGCACTGGTCACGCATGGCAGCGGACTGCCGCGCGAGGCGGGATCGCATTGGTCGAACTTCAACTTTCCCGACGCCGTCGAGGTGCGGCGCATCGCCGGAGAAGGCCGCGCCGTGTATCCGCCTGACACGCGCTTCAAGTATTCAAATCTCGCATTCACGATCGCGGCAATGGTTGTCGAGCAGATCTCCGGCGAGCCCTTCGCGGCCTATGTCCAGAAACACATTTATGACCCACTCGGCATGACGGCGTCGAGCATCGATCGCGACGTGCCCGGCTTGGCGACCGGCTATGGCCGTCGCATGCCGGATGGCTCACGCGCCAAGATGCCGTTTATCGACGCACGGGCGATGGCGGGCGCGACGGGTGTGACGTCGACAGTCGAGGACATGGCCAAGTTCGTGTCCTCGCAGTTCCAGCCGCGCATCCTGAGCCGCGGCGCGCAGCGGCAGATGCATCGCGTGCGGCTGCTCGAAAACAACTGGCAGTCGGGTTACGCGGTTGGCTTTTCGGTCCGGCGCTTTCAGGATCGCGTGTATGTGGGCCACGGCGGATCCTATCCCGGTTACAAGACGCAGACCTACATTCAACTCGACGATAAGGTCGGCGTGATCGTGTTGACCAACGGTGACGATGCCGAGCCCGGCGCGATCGCTGATCAGTTGCTGACGACGGTCGGCGCGGCGGTTGGGCGCGCGGCGGCGGTGAAGAAGGCGCCGGTGTGGGATGTGTCGTGGAGCCGCTTTACCGGGCTGTATCGGAGTGGAAACTCCGATACGCGGGTGATCGAGATGAACAAGGAGTTGGTCACGATGACACCCAACGGAGCGGCGGCGTCGGTGCAAGGCCGGTTGCGTCCGTTGGGTGATGGAACGTTTCGGCTGGAGAGCCCCACGGGCGGCACGGCGGTCGGTGAGATTGTGCGTTTTGTCGAGGAAAATGGGCGTGTCGTGCGCATGGTGACGGGCGGAGGGAGCTACTCGCAGCGGGTAGAATAGGGGTATGGACGAGCGCGAGCAGATGCGGCGGTGGGTTCAGAACTGGAAAGAGCTTGGGCCGATTCTTGAGAACATCAGGCGCGAGGAAATCGTGGCCGCTGACAACGTGGCTGTTATGGCCGTTTTGGCGGGAGCCTTCAATGATGCGGCAACTCTTCCGATGCGCGAGACATCGGGACTTGTGGAGATGCAGCGATGGCTAGGCAAACTGCGCCCGAAAACGTAGTTTTCGAGACCGCACGGATGGTCCAAGAGTTCTGCGGCAAACGTGGCTGGCAGTACTACATCATCGGAGGATAGGCCGTTCAGCGATGGGCGGAGCCGCGAGTCACACGCGATGTGGACATGACGCTTCTCACTGGTTTCAGCCACGAAGACCCGTTTGTCGAAGCGTTATCCGCAGCGTTTCCTCCGCGGATCGCAGATCACGCCAATTTTGCGAAAACAACTCGCGTGCTCCTGCTGGGATCGCCGGACAATGTTGGCATAGATATCGCGATGGGCGCACTACCATTCGAGGAGTCGGCGGTCAGCCGAGCGTCGCGTTTTCGATTCAATAGCGGTGTCGAAATTCGAACGTGCTCCGCCGAAGACTTGATCGTGATGAAGTTATTTGCGCACCGGCATCAGGATATCCGAGACGTAGAGACGACGGTCTATCGCCAGCATCAAAAGTTGGACTGGAAGTACATCGAAGAGCAGTTGCGGCCGCTTGTAGAGCTGAAAGAAGAGCCAGAAATTCTCCGAACTCTGGAGCGCGTGCGAAAGCTCTAACCCGCCACGCGCGCGATCATGTTCACGAGCTTGCGATACGGCAACTCCTGCAATGTCCGAAATGGCAGCCACTCGCCGTCGCGCCACGACGAGTAATACCAACGCGCCAGCAGCGCGATGTGTTCCTGCCGCTCCTGCACCGTGCGGGTGCGCGGTAGCAAGGCATGCACCACTTCATGCAGACGACGATCCATCGATACCGGCTTTTCGGCGTTGGCTTCGACGGCGAATGGCACGGGCGTCTGCCACGTGCCATCGAGCAAGAACAGAAGCAGCACGGTATGCGGGTCGCGAGCCTTCACGACGGCCACGCCATGCATCGACGCGCCGTCAGTGGCGAGTTCGTCGCGCAGCTTCCACACGCCCTGGATTCGCTCCAGTCGCTTGTGCTGGCGCGAGGCTTCTTCGAACTCCATGTCGGCCGAAGCGCGGTCGCGCATGCGTTCGACGGTGTCGGAAAGCGAGCGTCCCTGCGTTTGCAGGAACTCGGTGAGACGGTCGACTTCGGTGGCGTACTCATCGCGGCCGACGACATCCTGACAGGGCCGCATACACTGACCCATCTCGCCATAGATGCAGCCGGGATGATCGGGATTCGGATCGAGATCCTCCTGGCAACGGCGAATCTGAAAGAGGTCGAGCGTCTCCTTCTCGAACGCTTCCGCATTGGCGCGTGTGCGGAAAGGCCCAAAGGCCGCGCCTCGCCCGCCGAGCCGTGTCGTCACCTGCGTGCGAGGGAACGGGTTGGCGGTGAGGATACGCACGAAGACGGGCATCTTCAAGTTGCAGAGCTTGATGTAGGTGTCGGGAAAGAACTCGCGGGCTTGTTCGTAAAAGATGGTGGCCGATTCGAGCCGTGATGAAGTGGACCAGTATTCGAGCGTGTCGACAACGCCGCGCAGATTCAGCGCGCTGCGCAGTCGGTCCGCCGACTTGAGTAGCCGGCGCACACGGCGGCCGAGCAGCGCGGTCTTGCTCAAATACGGGCGGCTATCGGCGGCGCGCAGCAGGAACACGGCGGGAGTATCGGGCAATGCGGCGAGCAGCGCGTCGAGTTCGGCGCCGGGCGGCGGCAGGGCGATCGAAACCGGATCACTTGCCATAGATCGCGTAGTAGTCGGCCTCGCTCAACGGCGCGACCTGCTTCAAAGCGAGGTTCTCTTCGACATGCGCCACGTTGGTCGTGCCAACCACAGATACGGTTATTCCAGGGGTCGAACGCGAGAACTGAATGGCACGCTGCGCGTCGGTGGTGAGGCCTGGGAACTTCGAGGCGAGTTGCGGCGGAAGGTCCTTCGTCAATCGTCCTTGCAGCACCGTTGCCGAGCCGATCACCGTGACGCCGCACTCGCCGGCGGCTTGCAGCAACGACGTCCCGCCACTCTGGTTGCGCAGGCTGAATGCCTCATGCATCGAAAGATTATATGGCACTTGCACGAAGCGGAAGCGATGGCCATGGCCCGCGACGGTTCGTGCCGCACCGGCCAGGCTGTGTAGTTGCATTGGGTTGCCCTTGGCGCGAAAGCCGCTCCAAGTCGCGACACCATAGAAGCGGATCAGGCCGCGGGAGACGAACAACTCGCACGTTTCGAAGACCCGCTGGAGTTGAGACATCAGGTCGGGCTGCTCCTCCGGATTCTGCAGATAAAAAATGTCGAGCCGCTCCACACCGAGGTTGGCGAGTGAAGCGTGCAGGCTCTCGTCCAGGAATTCGGGATCGAGGGTATGGCCGGCGCCGTCAATGCGATAGCCGGTCTTTGTACACAGGATCAGTTGCTCGCGAGCGCGGCCGGCGATGGTGCGGCCGATCACCTTTTCCGAACGTTGGCGGCGATAGTTGCGAGAAGTGTCGATGACATTTATTCCGCCATCGATTGCAGCGGTGAGCGCGGCCTCATAATCGCGGTCGACGGCATCACCGGCATCGCCGATATACGTGCCTATGCCGAGCGAACTCAACCGCATCCCTTGCGCGACGCGGTAGAAACCGCTCATTCGATCCAGCCGAGTTTGCGCAGCGAGGCTTCCGGCTCGGCCTCATCGAAACGCGCGAGGCCGGCTTTCATGCGGCCGTTTTCGAGAACGACGCCATACGGCGGATCGCCGAACGGGAAGAGCTTCTTGAGCGACTCGTGATCGGGCGAGTTCTTGCCCTTCAGGTTGGTCGAGTCCATGAAGTACTGGGCGAATTGCGGCACGCGCGTGGGCAGGCCGATGACGGTGACCGACTTCCACGAGTGCTTGGACATGCGGCGCGCGGCGGCGTCGCAGTGGGAGCACTCGGGGTCATAGAAGTAGAGCAGAATGCGGCCTTGTTGCAGCGAGTAGGGCTGGCCTTCGACGGTGATCGAATCGGGCGCTTTCGTGCCGGACTGGCGCGACTCGGTGATGCCGTAGGCTACGCCGGCCAGCGCGAGGATCGACGCGAAAATCAAGCCCGCGGCTTTGCGGCCTTCGGCGCGAGGGGCCCACAGGCCCGCGAGCAGAGCCATCGCCATCATCCCGGCATCGCTCCAGAAAAACGCCGGTCCCACGGCGCGCTCAAGCCAGGGGAAGCACGTGCAGTCCATGCCCTTCAGCGCCGCGTAGTTCCACGCCATGTAGACCATGAAGGCGATCAACATGCCCGTGCAAAGGGCCGCGCCCCAACGGCGGAAGCGCGGGACGAAGAGCAATACGCCGCCGAATGTTTCGACGACGCCGAAGAACAGCGCTGCCGGCACCGACAGCGCGCCGGGTACCAGCATCTGATTCATGCGCGTGGCGGCGCCGAGGTGATCGGTCAATTTCCACAGCCCCGCGCCGATGAAGAAGATGCCGATCAACACCGCACAGACCCACGCCGCGGCGTTCTTCCAGACCGGCAGCTCCACCGATAAAGGAGCCGGCGAGGCCTGTGCCATACTGTCTTCCATGTTCCCTATTTTAGCGGTGTTGGCGGCGTTGGTGGCGGCCGCGCAGCCCGCCGATCTCGCGATCGTCAACGCGACGATCTACACGGGCAAAGGCAAGGCGCGCGCGATGGCGATTCGCAATGGGCGCATCATCGCGATCGGCGATTCGGCGATCGGCGATTCGGTTGGTCCGGCGGCACGGACGATCGATATGAAAGGCGCTCCGATCATACCGGGCCTGATCGACAGCCACGTGCACATGGAGGGACTCGGCTTGCAGATTGAGACGTTCGATCTGCGCAACGTGAAGACGGTGGCCGAAGTCGCGGCGATCGTGCGCAAGCGGGCGGCGAGCCTTCCGGCGGGCGCTTGGATTCGCGGCCGCAGTTGGGACCAGACAAACTGGGGCGGGGAATTCCCGACACACGAAGCGTTGACCGCGGCGGCGCCGGCGCATCCGGTCTATTTGACGCGTGTCGACGGGCACGCGGGCTGGGTGAATCAGAAGGCGCTGGAGCTCGCGGGCATCGACGACAAGACGCCCGATCCGATGGGCGGCAAGATTGTCCGGGATAAAGCCGGCCATGCGACGGGCGTGTTGATCGACCGCGCGCAAGGCCTGGTGGGGTCGAAGATTCCGAATGCGACCGATGACGAAGTGGTCGCGCGCATTCGAGCCGCGGCGCTTGAGTGCGCGCGGCTAGGGATCACGTCGGTGCACGACGCGGGCATCGATGAACGGGACCTGCGCGCGTATCGCAAGCTACTGGCCGCCGGGCAACTGCCGGTGCGCGTGTATGCGATGATCGGCGGCGAAGGCCGCATGTGGAGTTCCTTCCTGGCCAAAGGCCCGGAGGTGCACGAGATGCTGACCGTGCGCAGCATCAAGCTGATGGCCGATGGAGCGATGGGCTCGCGTGGCGCCGCGTTCTGGCAGCCGTATTCCGATGATCCGGGCAATACCGGTCTCATGATTTTGAAGAGTGAAACGGTGGAGCGCGTGGCGCGGCAGGCGCTGGAGAAGGGGTTTCAAGTGAACACACACGCGATCGGCGATCGCGCGAACAAGATGGTGCTCGAAGCGTATGTGAAGGTGCTTGGGGAAGATTCGAAGAAGCGGTTTCGGGTCGAGCACGCGCAGGCCGTGGCGTTGCCGGATTTCGCGTTGTTCAAGAAGGCGGGGGTGATCGCGTCGATGCAATCGACACACGCGACGTCGGATATGCGGTGGGCGTTGGCGCGGTTGGGGCCGGACCGCATCAGCGGCGCGTATGCCCAGAAGCGGATGTTGAACGCGGGCGTGGTGGTGGCCAACGGCAGCGATTTCCCGGTCGAAGAGCCGAACCCGCTGCACGGATTCTACGCCGCCGTCGCACGGCGGGATTTGCAGGGGAATCCCAGGGGAGGTTGGCGGCCGGAAGAGCGATTCACACGGGAAGAGGCGTTGCGCAGTTGGACGTGGGCGGGCGCGTACGCGGCGTTCGAGGAGGATTGGAAGGGCACGCTGGAAGTGGGGAAGGTCGCGGACTTCCTTGTATTGAGCGGCGACATCATGACGCTGCCTCTCGACGAGTTGCCGCGTGTGAAAGTGCGTGCGACTTACGTCGCCGGGAAGCCGGTGTACAGCGATCAATGATACGGTTGTTGCTGGCCGCGCTGGCGTTAACGGCCGAGCCGAAACGGGTGGTGCTGATCCACGAAACCGTCCGCCTGGAAGCGATGCAGCAGCGCGTGGTCGCCGAGTTCCCGTTGGAGCAACAGGCGGCGACATTGGAGCTGAACTATCAAGGCGTCCGGGGCGCGGGCGAGGGACTGCGCGTCATCGTGATGGCCGATGGCGCGCCGATCAGCGAGAGCAATTACGCCGCCGCGTCATCGTTGCGCATTCCGTTGAAGGCCGCCGCCAGATACGAAATCCGCATCGAGAATAAGCGTCAGCGGCTGGGCTTCGCGTTGGCCGATGTCGAAGCGGCGCTGGTATTCGCACCGCCGCGCGAGGCCGCGCGTGTTCTCGATCCAGCGCGCCGCTATTTCACGATCGCCGTTTCGTTGGCGCTGTTCGCGATGGTGGTGGCGTTCGCCGGCGTTCGGCTCGGGCCGGCGCTTTGGGAGCGTTGGCGGGGTTGAGACCCGGGGCTATGGCGTGGCCACGGCCGGGGGTTCCGTGGTTTCGCGGCGCGGACGGAAGCCGTTGGTGCCGACGAAGAGTTCGCGGTCGGCGCGGTTGAACTTGAAGCCGTCGAGCATCTCGTAGGTGAACGACTTGGGGCTGGCGCCGATGGGGACCTCCGCATGCTCCTCCTTCATGAGGTGGATTTCGCGGGCGAGGCGCGTGGTTTGGAGTTCTTCCAGCGTCCGCAGGGCGCGGTAGAAGGACATCTCGGCGGCGGCGCGGGCGCGATTGGCTTGGTTTTGCAATTTCTCGAAGTCTTCCGATTCGAGGGGGTCGGATTGGGTCTGTTCCGCAAAAAGGGCGTTGACCTGGCGGCGGAGTTCTTCGAGGCGCCAGGCGGCGTCGCGGAGTTGGAGGAAGGCGCCTTCTTCGAGTGCGCCGTCGGGGAAGACGGAATCGCGGAGATCGGCTTCGAATTGCAAAAAGCGCTCTTTGTCCTCGGGCTTGAGGGCTGGGATGGCGTGGAAGCCGTTTTTCAGAGCGTTCTTGGCCGAGCGGGCTTTTCCTTCGGCGGTTTTGGGGCCAGTGGAGAGTTGCGCGTTGGCCTGATTGGCGATGATTTGCGCTGGACTGGCCATTTTATTGGACCTTCATTTCTTCGAAACGTTTCTTATCGTCGGCGCGGACCCATTTGACGGCGTTGCGAGCGGGTGTGCGCTTGGCGATGGCGAGAGGGTTGGCGAGCGGGGCGTCGACGGAAGCGAGGGAGTCGTCGCCTTCGAGGAGTTTTTGTCCGGCGGTGTAGGCGGTGTGGAGTCTCGCCAGTGTTTTGCGGGAGCGATGCCAGTTGCGGGTGGCGCGGTCGATGAATGGCTGCGGAGCGCCGTATTTACGGGCTCGGGCGAGCTCCCAGGAGGCATGGAGCAGTTCGTCGACGAGAACAGCCTGCAGGTAGGTGAAGGGGTTCAGCTCGTCGAGGAGACTGGTTTTGAGGGCTTCGAAGTCGTCGCGGTCGGCAGGGGCGACGGCGGCGGATTGGCCGAAGGGGAAGGTGGCTTGGTTGAATTCCACGGGTGAGGGGCTCCTTTTCCTGAGAACAGGACCGGGAGCGGCGTCGCCGGTGGATTGGAATACTTGCGTTATTCAGCACTGCTATTATTTCAATATATTTTTTATTTTGTCAAGCACTATTTCTGGATGGGAGAAGCAATGCCGGTCGAACAACTCGGGTTGAGGCTGACACTGTGGTTCTCGGAAACCTCGTCTTGCGATCTGAATCTTGCGGGATCCACGGCCTATGGGGTTACTTGAAGGAAAGGCCCTTGGCCGAATCGTCCCGGGGCGTGGGCCGACGAGATCTCGTCCGGCGCGGAAGGCGGCCGGGGAACCGTGAACAAGTACGGCGAATACGGATGGAGTTCACCTGAATTCCGGGTACATCAACGAGTGGGCAATCCCCTATTCAAGCGCCCATCACCCAGTCCAGAGACAAGCGGACGAACGTGATTCGCTCGTAGGGCGATCGCTCTCCCCGTTCGTACAGCACACCAATGGAACCATCGCGCAGCGGGATCACAGTGGAATAGGCTGCTGGACCGGCATGGATGGTCCGGCCCGGGGTCCATGTTCTGCCCCCGTCGGTGCTGGCCTTGATAGTCAGGTTCTCGCGCCGCGTGCTGGCGGCGTTCGTGAAAAGGAGCAAGTCTCGTCCCCGTCGCCGGTAGCGCGAGAGCCCTGCATTGCACTGGGCGTCGGGGAGCGACTCATGGTGTTGCGCACCGCTGAATGTGATCCCGCCGTCGGTGGATCGGGCGACAAGCCTGCGCGGGCCGTTACGCGCGTTCTGCAGCACCACGCCGCCGGCTATCTCAACCGCTTTGCTTTCATCGGTTGCCGGCGCCACCGCCGGACCCACGCGCCAGGTACGGCCGGAATCGTCGCTGTATGCATTGCGGGTGGTTATCGTCTTCTCGCCATCCAGTACAACCAGAGGCAACAGCAGGCGGCCGCGGGAAGTTGCGAAGTGTGTCCCGGAAGTTGGGAATACCGCATGCCATGTTGGGTCGCGAACCTGCGGAGTCAGGTCGGTGGGCGCGCTCCACGTCGTCCCACCGTCCTTGCTGACGATGGCATGGACCTGCAGGACCTCAGGACCGGTCACCGGCCCCGGCTTGGCGGTTCGGAAGCCGATGCCCGGTGGGCCATAGGCGTAGAAGCACCAGACAGCGCCGCGGGGATCCACCATCAGCGAAGCATCACCGGCTCCTCCTTGTTTCACTTCGACGAGTGTTGTTTGGGCGGTCCAGGTGAGGCCGCCGTCCTTGCTTCTCCGTATTACAAGGGAGATGCGCGCGGGCAAGTCCGAACCGCTCTCATGTCGGGCATCCGCTACGGCAAGGAGCGTGCCCTCCTTTGTCTCGACCAGCGCAGGGATCCGATAGCTGTGAACGCCGGCGAAACCGCCTTGAAACAAGTCGACTTGCACGGGGGGCTTGGCTTTGGCGGACAGCAGCGCAGATAGGGGGGAGAGGAGTGTGGCTCGGCGTGAGAACATGATCTTTATATTCTGTCGATAGCCCACGCATGTTATCTTCTCGCATCCCAGAGAGCGAGCCGAGTTTACGCGGCCAATCAGCCGGCCGCGGCAGGGTACCTTCTCCAAAACCTCTCATGGGACGCCACTGTGAACCGCCCCGGGTTTGCCGGAGGCTCCAAACCTTGAGAAGGTGGCTGTCTTCGCTGCGCTGCGGGATAGTCGCCGGACCCTTCTGGCAAGGTGAGCCACCCTTGAGTTTGGCTCGGATCCTCTCGCACAAGCGCTCGGCGGTTGTCACGTTGGTGAACGCAAGCAGGTTCTGGAATTCTGCGCGATACGGTCTTTCTTTCCAGGCAAAATAAGCCTGATACGCCGCGTCATCACCATCCAGCGCGCGCAGGTACTCAGCCAGATGTCTGGGATCACGAAAATTCGCAGTGTCGATGAAGCAATGTTCGCCCGGCGCGAACTGCTCGACATTCGGCGCGCCCAGATAAATCGGAACGGAACCCGCCAGGAGCGGTTCATAGAATTTTTCGGTGACGTAATCCTCGCAGCAGGAATTTTCAAAGGCCAGCGTGAATTTGTAGCGCGCAATGGTTTCGAGTTTCGACGCAGGCCCCTGATCGTCAGCGAGCGTCCGGTTGCGCAAAAAGCTGCCATACGAAGCTATCGGCAAATAGCGCGTCAGTTCCTGAATATACTCTTTGCGACGGCTGCGATTGAAGGAGCTGGAAACAAACGCTGCAACCAATGGCTCGGAGATTTTTGGCGGTATCGCTTGTCGCAACCCATGCACCAGGTTTTTATCATTCGGCAGATAAAATACCGGAATGTCTGCCGTCCGCCGATACGTCATCGTCAGATCAAAACGATTCACGAATCGCGGATGGCGCACGAGCGGATGATTTTCTTCGCTTTCCTCGGACCAAGCGACCCACAACTGTCCAGGCAGTTTCGCCGGCAAAAACAGCCAGCGCCCGTAATTCAACTGCGGAATGTGAAAGATCACTGCGTGGGCACTGGCGTACCGTCGCCGATCAGTCGTAAATTCAACGCCCGCAAGCCCCGACTCAGGAACACGAAGCGTCCGCCCCCACATCGTACTGTAATAAAGAATCAGCATGAACGAGTCTTGCGGACGACGCAAAGTCTTCATCGTACCGCAATGCCATCGCGACCCTCGCGCGCGGGGTCGCGGCGAGACGGATCCTCGTAGTCCCGCGCTGAGGTGTGGACGATAGTGCGATATCCACGCCACGCTATCAACGTGTTAATGAGCCTCCCCTGCAGGAAGGCGCGGCCCATGACCGAGAGGCCTTCCTTTGCAAGCCTTCTGGCAACTTCCGGCAGCCGGTGGCTCATTCGGTGAGGCTGGTATCGGAAGTGCGCGGCTGACGTTAGCATTTCGGGATTTCGGCAAAGGTGCTGGCAACAACCGGGGGCCGCTAGACGCAGACCACGACCCTGCCCCTGAAGGGCGCGGGCGTATAAGGCCAGCCGTGGCGTGTGTTGAAGGGCTCGTGAATGTAGACCAGTTGGGGCGCGTACGCCAGAATGCGACCGACTCACATGGTGCTCGAGCGAGGCGCGCATGGCCCGAGGATTAGACTTAACTCCTCTCCGTCTACGACTTTCCGTTGCCCAGCCTACGTGGCCGCCTGATTTCGCCGGCCCGATCACCTGTGGCAGCGCGCCAATGCAACGTGCCATGCTCCCGAACAACGACCGTGTCAGTTAGCTTCCGCCAGCACCGGCTAGTAGTACCGGGCATTCTGGGCCAGTCTGCCGCTGGTCTTCACCAGCAGTTGCGCAGTCTGGTCCGCGACCTGTTCCCGATCTTCTTCGGCAATAACAAACGCCAGCGGATGGCACGGCGGTGTTGCCATCGGTTCCGGCCCGATGAAGTGCGACTATTGCCACGCCTGATCGCCTAGTACTTGGGAAACCACGAAAGATTGAATTTATTAGAATTCCTCGGATAAGATAAAACCTGGGAATCCTGGACCCTGGCGGTTTGACGACATCTAAAATTCTCTTTGTCCAAAGCGGATTGGGAGGCCACGGAGGCGCACATGGCGTGTGCGCGTGGATACTGGAAGCACTCCGGCAATCGCACGACGTCACGATCCTCACCTGGCAGCCGCCGGACTTGGGCCGGATCAACGAAACGTACGGTACCTCGCTTGGCCCGGAGCAGTTCCGCTGGGTTTTTCCCGGACGGGCCGCGCGTTTCTTCGTGGACCGAATTCCGGACAACAGCAATTTCCAACGCTTGAACTGGCTGTTTGGCATGGCGAAGAAAATGTCGGCTGGGTTTGACCTCGCCTTGAGCGCCGATGACGAGATCGACTTTGGGCGGCCCGGGATTCAATACGTCCACTATCCCCATCTGGCGACGAAGATGAACCGGGCGCGGCTCCAGCCCTGGCAGCTCATCTCGCGGTTCAGCTATCCGAACATGCTCCGCAATGTGACGCTCGTCAACTCGCACTGGACGGCGGCCCAGTTCCAGGCGGCATACGGGACCGCTCCCACGGTTCTCTACCCTCCGGCGCCTGGTGAGTTCCCGCGGGTTCCCTGGAGTGCGCGACAGAGCGAATTCGTTTGCCTGTCGCGGCTCGAGCCGGACAAGAATCATCGGCGCATGATCGAGATCCTGCGGCAGGTGCGTAGACACCATCCGCAGGTCCGGTTCCGGATTGTTGGCAGCAAGGAACCTTCCGCCAGAGGACTTACCTACTTCAGCGAACTCCGCCGCATCGTGGATGCTGAATCGGACTGGCTTTCCCTGCACGTCAACGTACCGCGCCCGCAATTGGCCAGCATCCTGAGCCACGCGTCTTATGGCCTCCATCTGAGGCCGGAAGAACACTTTGGAATGGCTGTCGCCGAGATGTTGCGGGCCGGACTGATTCCCTTCTGCCACAACAGCGGCGGGCAGGTGGAGATAGCGGCGCGGCCCGAGCTCACTTTTGAAAGCGATGAGGATGCGGTAAGAGTCAT